>OOCN01000265.1_pt1 | contig 53183 bp, 50 predicted proteins | sample 1671361 | NCBI WGS metagenome assembly OOCN01 (sample SAMN06348149, study PRJEB24527) | human gut metagenome | biome: human gut; feature: ankylosing spondylitis patient; material: feces | host: Homo sapiens | place: China | collected 2015-10
GCTTGGAAACCTGCCATGGTAAAACATGGCAAGGCGCCGGGTGCTTAGCCAGTGGCCAGATAGCATCGGCGAAAATCCCGCTTTCGAGAATGATTTCCCCACAACTTTACTGGGTGATGACAGGTGATGATTTTACATTGGATCTGAATAACCCGGAACACCCGAAAATATTATGTGTGGGAAATAATCCTGACCGCCAGAACATTTATTCGGCGGCATTGGGACTGTACAATTCCCGTATCGTAAAGTTAGTGAATAAGAAGGGGCAGCTCAAATCTTCCATCATCATAGACGAGCTTCCCACGATTTATTTTCGCGGTATCGACAACCTCATTGCCACCGCCCGAAGCAACAAGGTGGCGGTCTGCCTCGGTTTTCAGGACTTTTCCCAGCTGACACGTGACTACGGTGAAAAAGAGGCGAAGGTAATCCAAAATACAGTCGGCAATATTTTCTCAGGTCAGGTCGTGGGTGAAACGGCCAAGAACCTTTCGGAACGCTTCGGAAAGATACTCCAGCAGCGGCAGTCCCTCTCCATCAACCGGCAGGACACTTCCACCTCCATCAACACGCAGATGGACTCCCTCATTCCGGCGTCGAAAATCGCCAACCTCTCGCAGGGTACGTTCGTGGGAAGCGTGGCGGACAACTTCGGGGAAGAGATAGACCAGAAGATTTTCCATGCCCGTATCATTGTCGATAGCGAAAAGGTGGCGGCGGAAACCAAAGCCTACAAGAAAATACCCGTCATCAACGAGTTCAGGGACGCGGACGGCAACGACATCATGCAACAGCAGATAGACCGGAACTATTCCCGAATCAAGGCGGACGTGGTCCGGATAATAGAGGATGAAAAGGAAAGGATATCCAATGACCCTGATCTGAAACACCTGATTCCGCAGGAAGAAAACGACAAGGAAAATGAATAGCAATTGAAAGGCCGCTTTTTTATTTCAGCCTGCAAAGGTCGTCCCGCGCCTTTTGGATTGAGCAAGGCCGGGCCCTTGCGGGTTTTCGGGAAAATCTTCCGCGCTCCGCTTGCGGTATTTTCCCGAAAAGCCTTGCACAATCCGGCACGGAACGGTGAGGCAGGCAAGAAATAAAATACCGGCTTGCCGGTCAGAAATGTTTAACGAACTAAAAAACAAGTTATGAGCAAGACAAGAGTAGTCAATATCCGTAAGGAATCCTGTGACGTTTACATAGGAAGAGCGGGACATGGGAAAGACGGTTATTTCGGAAACCCGTTCAGGCTGGACGCGACAATGGCAAGAGGCAGTACGCTGGAGAGTTACAGGAAGTATTTCTACCATCGTTTAAGTACGGATGAAGAGTTCCGCGGGCGGATTGAAGAATTGCAGGGCAAGACGCTGGGATGTTTCTGCAAGCCGAACCCTTGTCATGGGGACATCATAAAGGAATATCTGAATCGTATGGAGGGACGTACCGATGAAATAGGTATAGAAAAGACCTACTGGAAAGGAATGGCGTACCCGGTCAGGGAAATCCAGGCCGGCAATGGCACATTCAGGGTATCGGTGGAAAGACTGCGTGACGAGTTGGTGAACGATATGCGTAACGGCATTTATGAGGCAATGGAAGCGAATGAAGAGATTGACGGTTACTGCACTGACGAGGAATTATGCACACTGACCGATGATGCCCTGTACAAAATGTGCTGCTGAAATATAATAGGATTCAAACAATAAAAACATAAAGGACATGAAAAAGAGAAGCAACTTCACACCTATGAAAAGGTTCCATGAGATTCTTGACAATTATGGTCTGAAACTGATGGAAGTGGGAACCAACCACCTGAGAGTATTCCTCGGCAACAGGAAACTGTTCGACTATTACCCGCTGCGGATGAAACTGTTCGATTACCGGCAGTGGCAACAGCTGACCTATCCGTCGGTCATGCACGGTACGGACAAATGGGAAACGGAATTGGACAGTATCATCAACAAACTTATGGTATTACCGCAGTGAACATCGGCATAATGATTGAAAGAGGCAGACAGACGCTCGTTTGGGACAATATTCCCGAATGGGCGATTTTCGCATTGGAGTACGGCATCGAGGAAGAATTATTTTTGACGAATGAGGATCTGGAGATGATAAGCCGGTTCACCGGCGAGAATTTTCCGGACGGCTACACGATGAGTGTGGACTGGGAATCATGCAGTGAATTCAACCCTCGTCCGGCATTCGGGAAGCCGTGCAAGACGTACAAGGTAACTTTTATAACATTATAAATCAACTTGAAATGAGAAAGATAACATTAAGCGAATACAGTTCCATTCTGGAGGACTATCGCGGGATTTGGACCGTGGAGCGTTGGGATCTGCCGAATTGGGCGGAAATACGGGAGAAGCACATGGGAAAGCGCACCATGATGGTATATGACAAGGGAACGTGCCTATTAGTGGAGGGACTCGGGTTTGAGATTGTAGACGACAGTGCTTGGAAAAAGCCGGATGAAGTCAAGAAGGAAATAGGCGGTCACTACTTGAAATTCTACAGCGAACAAGGGCGTGAACCTCATTACGCGGACTGCATCATCCGATGGAGCGACACATTGGAGACGGAGGAAATGCGGATTGCACTGGCTATGGATTCCGACACGGAAAAGGACGATGGGATATTCTTCTACTGCGACAGCCTGGAAGATTTGAAATCACTGGCTGACAAGGGTCAGGAGGATTTTACCATAACCGGATGCCTCTGTTTCGGGATATACGAAGATTTATTATAAACGACTTAAAAAACATACGGAAATGAGAATCAAATGTCAGGAACATTACGAAAAGACCGTCAGGTATGCGGAGAGCATCGGTGACGAAACGTTGAACAAATGTATCGAACGCCTCAAACAATGGGAAACCAACTCCAACGGCAGGTATGAAATTGAATTGTACTACGATTTTGCGCCATATTCATTCGGTTTCGCGGAAGTGGCGAAAGACGGGAAAAGGGGAATTGTCGGAGGGCTGCTCTATCATGGAAACCCGGACCAATCACTTGCCGTAATGATTGGAGGACTGTTCCACGGCTGGAGCATACACACCTGAATCAGGTTGTACCATACACAGTATTGAGTCAAAAAAGTGCAGAGGTAATCGGTTTTTGATTACCTCTGCACTTTTTTGACTCATTTTTTATTTTCAATGTGAGGCTGTTTCACGATTTCCAAAATCAGAAAGCTAAAATTCCTATTTGCGGAATTAAAATCAAATTCTTGCAGAAATTCATCAAGAATCAAAGATTAAATTCCTATATGGCAAATTTAGGTATCTACAGTATCTATTATTTCAAAAATGCTCCCACTTTTAATTTTTGCATCGGGAATTTAATGTTGATGCTTTTGTTATTCCTTTCGTTAGTTGCTAATTATATGTTTTCTGCCTTGCCATATTGATTGGATTTTCAGGATACCTTTTTTATGGAACCGGAAATATTATTCTCCAATTTTCATCTGGGTTATATACATCATTATCATCAAGATCACTGCACCATGCTCCAAAAAAGTCCTCTACCATTCCTTCCGTCATTGTATTGATAATAGAAAAAGGACGAGTCACTTTTCTTTGAATATAGTTTAATCGATAGCCATCTTCCGAATCAATAAATTGAAAATTTTTCTCACCATATAAATAGGTTCGAATAACCTCCATTTCATCTATTCCATATTGTTGTGTGACATGTTTTGTGATAGCTGCCTCTAAAATTGCACTTTGTAACTGTGCTATTTCACATAAGAGACGGCAACCTGCAACAACTTCTTCAACATTTATAAGATGTCCGGTCAATCCATTTGCGGGAAATTTATAAGAAAAAATCTCCCTATATTCTCGTGCCCAATCTATAAGTTTTTTTATTTCTTCTCCCTTTTCTTTATCATATTTTGCAACTATATCACCAACAAGATTTATTGTTTTAGAATGAGTCATTGTGGTTAAATCGTCATTCCAACCTACATGTGGATACATAAAAATAACAGCTCTTGCACAACTGAGAAGAGGATAATATAATAAGTACGGCTCTACGATTCTTAAATTTTTAGATTTAGCATATTGTGCAGATGTTAGCAATACGGAAGAGGCTAATATCATTTTTGATGCTAAATATGTTCGTATAATCCATTGTGTATTGGACTTAATGCTATATGATTTTGCTATCTCGGCAAAATATGGTCGTAAATGGTTTATTCTTACCTCAATCACTTTCTCACCAAAAGTTGAATACAATTCTTTATATTCGAAATAATCGTTTTTTATTCCAGACGAACAACTCATAAATCTCACTTTTTAAGCATTATATACATATATCTCTATTAAAGAACAATCATCTGACATTTTTTCCGCAGGAAGAATGATTTCATGTTTCGCTAATTCCGTCAAATCCATATACTGATAACAACCATCGGAACAAATGAGGATTCTATCGCCCCGGTCTAACTCTTCATATATAATGGGAATACTTTCCCGATATCCCTTGCCATTGATGCATCGTGTCAAGAATGTACTTTCCATTCCGGGTGCAATATGGTCTGTGGTCAACAGTAATAGTTCTCCGTTTGCGACCTTGTATAGTCTTACATTGCCCTGCCATGCACAATATAAAGAACCGTTGATTATCAAAGTAACGGTGAGTGCGGCTCCCATCTTGCATTTCAAGTCCCTGCATTTCTTTTGTATGGCAGCATTGGCAACATCAAATGCCGAACGTAACATACATTCAGGTGAACATTCGTGAACCTTGTCAATAATTGTGGCCAATATGGATTCCGATGCAATTCTTGCAGCCTCCGCACCATAGGACAAGCCACCCATCCCGTCCGCAAGAATGGCAACAAGGCTATTATCAGACAGCCTATGACACAGGATATAATCCTCGTTGACTTTATCTTTACCGGAGCTGCTGATAGTTTTGAATTCAAATGCTTTCATCATCAATGGCTTTTTGGAAAACATCTGCAATAGTTTGCCATGCGTCTCTCACGGTCTCATAGGTCAGACCATAACTATGTTCTATTATCTGGTTAACCAGCCTGCTCTCATCGCCCTTGGCAAGTTCTTTTTCGATGCAATCCTTATAATAAGTAATCTGTTCTTTGTTCAAAAGAAGAAGCAGGTCATGGGCAATCCAGTATCCTCCGACAATGTATTCATCAAATCTTTCCCAGTCATAGACTTCCGTATGAACATTACGGTCAAGGTTGGCCATAAAATAGTTGGACAGGATAAACGATATATCTTCCGCATCCTTACTCGTTTCGAGGTTTCTATCCAACCACGCATTGAATTTCAGAAGGAACAAACCATGAAGAGAAGCGATCTTTATATCGAACTCATCGTCTATGCTGACGGTAATGGCTTCTGACAACACCTCATCAAAACCTTTCACCGACATGGCAATCTCTTCTTCGGGCGGCCAATATATGTTATCGTCTTCTTTGGCGACACCGTATGGAACCACGTCCAGTTCATAGTCGTCGTAGTAAAAACGTTGGTGCATACGCATGGACTTCGTGAAGCCATCCGCAATCAAACTTTCTTTGATTTCTTCAAAGGCACTCCAGCCAGGTATTGCAATTGCGATATCCAAATCCCTGGTTTTTCTTCCGGATGCAGTACCGATGAGTTGCCGGATAATTATATCACGCGCTGTCGCACCGATGACATAAAACTCACGGTTCATACGTTTGAAACTGTCCGTCAGTTTTTTCAGTAATTCCACCAATGGCGGATTGGCTATTTTCTCACTTGTAATCTTTAAGTCCATGATTCAAAAGTCTTTCTGCCGTTTCCAGACAACGGCTGTTACCACTACCCATCAAATCCGCATAGATAAGAATCAGTGGAACGAGATGGTTTTCCGTTTCCCAATTCCAGAACTTCTGATAGATTCTTATCTCGCCGTTCTCATCCTGCTTTACAAAACCTGTCTTGAGCAAGTATGCGGCAGGGATATCTGTATATATATCAAAAACAGCCGGTTCCAAATAGGTCTCAACCATATTCGCACCACTTTCTCCACCCCAATACATACCCGCAGGCAGTTCCATTGCCAACCATTTTATACGTTGCTCGTCGGTGCGGAAACTCATCTTTCCAAGCAATAGCCTGGGTTTCAACACCTGGTTATAATTCTCCACCCACAGATTAAAAAGGACATTTTTGTTTTTAAGGATACGCTTGCCATTGGCAAGAAGAAGGAAGTTTCTCTCGACCAACACGTCAAGCACGTTTTTGATAGCACCCAAAGAAACTCCGGTCGCATTCTTTATCTCTCTATACGGCTTGTTTACATTGAGGGAATCTTGCAATAAGTAGAAGATTACCTTTAATCCGGCTTCCTGAAATGCGGGATATGGCTTCTCTATTATTAAGGTGTTTTTTTCTCCTTTGTTGGTCAGATGAAATAAAATCTTGTTTCCTTTCACATGTCTGATATGGCAGTTACCGACACCATCCAGCGTATTAATGCCGTTTGTGGCCAAGTCATCCATGACTGTCGGTGTTATGTATTTGGCGATCAGTAAGACAGGACGCTTTTCTGTTATAGCCAATGCTCTTAGCCGGTTCGTAATGTTTCCGACAGTAGCGGTTGTCACCGTGTTTTTGACTTCACACACAAAATCAACATCCATAATCTGAACAATCGCATCATACTCCTTATGTGCTGTGTCCTCCTTTAGGATGACCATCTCTTTGGGCAGTGCCAATTTTTCATGCAATGCTTCCAATGCTAAATTTAATATTTCACGTTCTGCCAATATCATATAGCTGTTCATTCTGATGTTATGTTCATTATAAATGAACACTGCAAAGATAATGAACGAAATCCAAACCGCAAAGCGTTTTGTTCACATTTTAATCATGTTCATTAAAAATGAACACTAATGAAACAATGAACAAAGAACGTGGTAGAAACAAACTATCAAGATTTCAAGTGTTGTACTGGAGAAAATTGGGAAAAATCCCATATTTCTCCAACAGGATAACCATCCATGAGCTTGTTCATATTCTTCCATAAACAGCTATCCTTAGTGCCGCTTCACTCACTAAGTCCCCCGGAGAAGATAACTCGGAGGGCGATACCTTCCACGTTCAGGCCCCCGGTTTTCACGTAAAAAATTCCCTGCGGTAATTTTTCACCCGAAAAAACGTTCCGGTATCGCCGTCCGAGTTGGGGAAAAGGCCGGGACTTAGCAAGCGAAGCGACCTACGACGCATAGAACAAGGTCAAAACAAAATCGGGCGGCGGTATTTTACCTCTTTGAGCCGTCCCAATGGGGACATCAGTCCGACCGGCAATTTCTTTTTCCCTCTGCCGCCTGTTCTATAAGGACTACAAGGAAGCGGGGACAAAAGCAGCTCGCTCTCAACTCTGCATAATACAGGTTTCTTTTTTGGAGGTAGCTTTTCCTTCTTTCCCCCCTCCTGCCTCGGTTCGGCTTTTTTCCGTCCTTCCGCAGTCCGTTTCCTTCCGTTTCCTCCGCTGTTTTCCCCGTTTTTGTCCTTACGCTGTCACCCCTGCGGTGAAACGGGATGACAAGTGATGAAATGTGTAGTATAACAATTTGTAAATCAATTATTTATTAAAATTCGTGCTATATATTTGCCGTGACAAATTCAGTTATCAACTCTAAAAAACCAAAGTTATGGCAAAGAAAAATGAAAGTGACGAGCCCCCGAAACCGCAAGTGGCCGAGAACGAGCAGATGAGCGACATCGTATTCATCCTCGACAAGATGGAACTGCTTTTACAGGCGGTGTCGAAAATCGGCAAGGACGGGAAGTACAGTACCGTCCCGGCGGACAAGGAACACCGGAACTCTTTCCTTAAAATCGACCGGTACGCCAGCATGTTCGAGAATTTCTTGAAGAACTTCTGGAGCCAGCTCAAAGACCCGACACGTTTCGGTATTTTCTCCGTCAAGGAGGACAATCTGGAAGACCCGGAGGTCAGGCAGGCCATCGAAGACATGGCCGCGGGAAAGCAGACAAAAGCCGTGGAGGACTTTCTCAAGAAATACGAGATCGTCCCACGCGACAAGAAAAACCAAAGTATGAACAATCAAAATCAAGAAGAAATGGCAAAGAAAAATGAAACACAGCAGCAGGCCGCCCAGGGTGACGGCACGCAGCAGCCCAAGTACCGCTACAACGAATCCATGATCAACTGGGAAGAGCTGAAGAACTACGGCCTCTCCCGCGAGTACCTCATGGAGCGTGGATTACTCGACCAGATGCTCAAGGGGTACAAGACCAACCAGCTCGTGCCCATCAGCATGAACTTCGGTTCCGCCGTCTTGCGCACGGACGCCCGGCTTTCGTTCCAGCAGTCCGTGGGAGGTCCCATCGTGCTGGGTATCCACGGCATCCGCCAGAAACCCGAGCTCGACCGCCCGTATTTCGGGCACATCTTCTCCGAGGAGGACAAGAAGAACCTGTTGGAGACGGGCAACATGGGACGTGTGGTGGAACTGAAAGGGCGTAACGGCGAGTACATCCCTTCCTTCATCAGCATCGACAAGCTCACCAACGAGGTGGTGGCCATGCGTGCGGAGAATGTCTTCATCCCGAGGGAAATCAAGGGTGTGAAACTTACAGAACAGGAAATCAACGACCTGCGAGAAGGCAAGAAGGTTTTCATCGAGGGGATGATTTCCAACGGCGGCAAAGAGTTCGACGCCCACATCCAGGTCAATGCCGAGCGCAGGGGCATCGAATACATCTTCGATAACGACAAGCTCTTCAACCGCCATTCATTGGGCGGAGTGGAACTCACCCAGAAGCAGATCGAGGACCTCAATGCGGGCAAGGCCATCTTCGTGGAGGGGATGGAGCGTAAGGACGGCGAGCTGTTCTCCTCGTATGTCAAGCTGGACGAGGCCACGGGCAAACCCGCCTACTCGCGTTACAATCCCGATTCTCCGGAGGGGGCGCGTGAAATCTACATCCCGAATGAGATCGGAGGTGTGAAAGTCACCCCGGAGGAGCAACAGCAGCTACGAGAGGGCAAGGTCATCTTCCTCAATGACATGGTGAACCGCAAGGGCGAGGAGTTCTCCTCCTTCATCAAGGCGGATCTGGAGACGGGGCGCCTGAGCTACTCACGCACGCCGGACGGCTTCGAGCAGCGTGCCGAGTTCAAGATACCGGCAAAGGTATGGGACGTGGAGCTGAACCGTAAACAGCGTGCCGACCTCCAGAGCGGCAAGGCGGTGCTCGTCGAGGGCATCAAGGGCTACGACGGCAAGACCATCTCGCAGTACGTCAAGGCTAACTTCAACCAGGGCAGGCTGGACTTCTACAATGAGAATCCGGACCGCAAGCGTGACGCCTCGCAGCGCAACGTGGTGGCGAACGCCCAGAAGCAGGGACAGGAACAGAACAGCCGCAAGTCCAAAGGCGCGAGCATAGCCTGAGCGTGAATCAAATGAATGTAAAATCCAAAAAAAATCAGAAATATGAACATGAACGATAATGGCAACACGCCTTTCAAGGCGGAAGACGTGAACTGGGATGAACTTGCGGGAATCGGTATCCTGAAAGACGAATTGGAGATGTCGGGGGAGCTTGACACGCTGCTCAAGGGAGAGAAGACGAAAGTGATGTCACTCAGCCTCGTGCTGCTGGGCGTGGATGTGGTGATGGACGCCACCCTCCAGCTGGTGCGCAAGGACGGCGAGGCACTGATTGAAATTCTCGGCATCAAGCCGTTGGCATAGCAGCCGCCTGCCAATCCAACAAGTAAAGAATGTCAAACCGCCGTTTCCCGTTTTCCGGTTCCGGTAACGGGGAACGGCTTAATTTTTATCCGAACATGAAAGCAATCATAGCAGAAAAAATGAGTGTCGGCCTGGATATAGCCCGTGTAGTCGGGGCTACCGACAAGAAGGACGGCTACTGTACCGGCAACGGCTATATGGTCACATGGGCGATGGGACATCTCCTGTCACTTGCCATGCCGGGCGCATACGGCTACACGAAGACCTGTGCCGAAGACCTTCCGATGCTGCCGGACCCGTTCCGCCTGATACCCCGCCAGGTCAGGACGGACAAGGGCATGGTGACGGACCTTGCCGCCGCCAGACAACTGAAAATCATTGACAGCGTGCTTGCACAGTGCGAAAGCATCATCGTGGCGACCGACTGTGCCCGCGAAGGGGAACTTATCTTCCGCTGGATCTATTCCTACCTGGGCTACACCAAGCCGTTCAAGCGCCTGTGGATCTCCTCGCTCACGGACGAGGCCATCCGCGAGGGCATGGCGAACCTCCGGGACGGCAAGGATTACGACAGCCTGTATGCCGCCGCCGATTGCCGGGCAAAGTCGGACTGGCTGGTGGGGATGAATGCCAGCCGCGCGTTGGCTATAGTCTCCGGCTCGGCGAACAATTCCATCGGGCGCGTGCAGACCCCGACACTCTCCATGATTTGTGCCCGCTTCAAGGAGAACCGGAGTTTCGTATCCACCCCTTACTGGCAGCTGCACCTTACATTGAAGCAGCGGGACGCACACCGCATGTTCTTCCATACGGAAGAGTTCAAGGACAAAGGAACGGCAGAAGCGGCATATAAACAAATCACTTCCGGTTCTTTGGCGGCAATCACCAAGGTGGAACGCAAGAAAACACTCCAGCAGCCTCCGTTGCTATATGACCTGACCGCACTCCAGAAGGATTGCAACATCCATTACGATCTGACGGCGGACAAGACACTCTCCATCGCACAATCGTTATATGAAAAAAAACTGATTTCCTACCCGAGAACAGGAAGCCGTCATATCCCGGAGGATGTCATGCGGCATATTCCTTCCCTGTTGGAGAAAATCGCCGTACTGCCGGAATTCAGGGAATACGGGCAGTCCTTTGATCTTTCCGACCTGAACACCCGTAGTGTGGACGGCACGAAAGTGACCGACCACCATGCCCTGATTGTCACGGGCATCGTACCCGAAGGTCTGTCCGAGGCGGAATCTACCGTCTACACCCTGATAGCCGGCAGAATGCTGGAATCATTCTCCCCGCCCTGCGAGAAAGAGCTGCTGGTCATGGAATGTACCTGCGAGGGTATGGAGTTCCGCTCCCGTTCCTCCGCCATCGTCAAACCGGGCTGGCGCGGTGTCTTTGCCAGAAAAGAGGACCGGGACAAGGACGAACCGGACCGGGACAGTGGAACGGTGGAGTTTGCCGAAGGCGAGGCCGTGCCGGTCATGGGACACGGGGTGGCGCAGAAAAAGACCCTGCCCAAACCGCTGTACACGGAAGCCACCCTGCTGGGGGCTATGGAGACCTGCGGGAAAAACATCATGGACGAACTGGCAAAGGAAGCCATCAAGGACTTGGGCATAGGTACGCCTGCCACCCGTGCCGCCATCATCACCACCCTGATCAAGCGGGACTATATCTCCCGTTCCGGCAAGAGCATCGTCCCGACCGAGAAAGGGATGTATATCTACGAGGCGGTGAAGGGGATGAGCGTGGCCGATGTGGAATTGACGGGAAGCTGGGAGAAGGCCCTGTTGCAGATAGAGGGACATACACTCGACGCGGAGGCATTCATGCAGTCCATCCGCGATTATACCTGCAAGGTGACAGACGAGATACTGCGCCTGGATTTTCCTGCAATGCAGGAGAAGGTGTTCACCTGCCCCAAGTGCAAGACGGGGAAAATCATCCTCCGTTCCAAAGTGGCCAAGTGTGACCGGGACGGGTGTGGGCTGCTGGTATTCCGCCGTATCCTGAACAAGGAACTGACCGACAGCCATCTGGAACAGCTCTTCTCGTCCGGAAGCACCCGACTCATCAAGGGATTCAAGGGAAAGAAAGGCGTGCCGTTCGATGCCGCCATTACCTTCGATGCGGAGTACAACCCGGTATTCTCGTTCCCGAAAGCCGGGAACGGAAAGAAGAGATAATACTGTCATTCCAATTCCCGGGCAAAGGTAGCGTACCGCCGTTTTCCACCTGCAAGGTCGGGCCCTTCGGGTTTCGGGGAAAATCATCCTCGCGCCGCTCCGGTATTTTCCCCCGAAAACCTTGCCTGTGGAGGCGGTCCGCCTCCCGGCCCTTGAAATTGGAAACGACTGTTTCACCTGTAAATAATAGAACGTCATGAAAACAAGAGAATGTATCGAAAGGATAAAAGCGAACAGATGGGTATGCATCATCGCGTTAGGCCTCACCGCCTTCATCGTGTTCAGTTATATGTATTCACGGGGAGTATCCCCCGTGTGGGTCGCGGTAAGCATCGTATGCTTCCAGGGATTCTTCAAGTTCCTATATCGGATTGCCTGTATTCTGGTAGCGGCGGCCATACTTTTCTGCATATTCAGTTTTCTGGTATTCTGATAATATAATTTTCAGCCATGAACCGGAAATGCCATACAAATCCCATAACACCTCACGGAACGGAGCTGTCCATCACGGACGGCTCTTTTTTATTTCCCATGTTTTATGAATCCGGAAGTGAAGGGAATAGATATAATAAGGAAAAGGGATGGAGAATACAGGCTTGGCATACCGGGAACTACCGGGCAAAGTTGGCAAATGCTTCTTTTCGGACGGCAAGGTCGGGCCTTGCGGTTTCGGGAAAAATCATCCTCACTGCGCTGCGGTATTTTTCCCGAAAACCTTGCCTTACCGGAAGCATTTACCGCCGGGCCCTTGTAGTTCAACGGGCTGCCAAAGCCCGAGTATTCACAATTAAAATAAATAGTCATGAATCAAGCATTTGCCACAAGCGCGCCGCCGGCTCCCATGAGGATGCCCATGCCCGTAACAAGAAGAAAGAGAACCGTGGAACCCGAACCGGCTGTCAGGTTCCTGCCACGGGGGACGACCGGACCGGTACACGTTTCCACCTTGTTGAACCCCATTCTGGAAATATGCCATCATCCCGACAGGAACAGGCTGCTGGCGGAATTATTCAGTGAAATGTAAACTTCAATAATAACCTTTAATACATTAAGAGTATGTTTTTTACAGCAATCCACCAGATGATGACCGAAGGCGTGGACCTCACCCTCGTCATCCGCAAAGCGAACGGGCAACTGACAGTTTCCACATTGCCGAAGTCTAACGGGCTGAAAGACGAAGCCCAGAACCACCTCGTCCCCCTGACCGTCAGCGGACTGCCGCAGGAGTTGGACGCGGGATTCCTGCAAGCCGTCGCACGGCCGATACAGAAAGCGGCGGGCCTGATTTCCAACATGGCGCAATTCGAGGCGCAGGCGGAGAAAGCCGCGTCCGAGAGCAAGGCGGCCAAGGAAGCCAAGTCGAAGGAGACGAAGGAGGAAAAGGAGAAGCGCGAGAAGTATGAGAAACATTTCAAGAAGGCGGAGGAACTGATTGCCGCCGGCAACCACAAGGATGCCGTCACTTCACTCGGACAGGCTCGCCTCTATGCCAAACCGCAGGACCAGAAAAAGATTGACGGGATGGTGGCGGAGCAGACAAAGGCGATGAACAAGGGCAGCCTGTTCGAACTGATGGAAGAACCGGTACCGCAACCGCAGGCACAACCGACTGCCGCACCGGCTCCACAATATCCTCCACAACCGCAGAAACCGATGGCGGCACAAGTACCCGGCGGACAACAGAGGCCGGTTGCAGCACCACAGCAACAGCAGACGATGTGGCCGCCGCAGCAACCTCCGCAGGGACCGGCACAATATTACGCCCCGCCACAACCGCAACCATACGCGGGACAGCAACCCGCACCGCAGCAGGCACCGCAACCGGTATACGGGAACCCGCATTGGCAGGAGCAGGTGCAGGCGCCGGAAGAACTGTACTCGCATTACGATGCCGGACAGGAAGGACCGGCTTACCGTCCGGAGGACTACGAGGGATATCCCGATTTCCCACAGTCCATGTTAGAACCCCATGTCCCACATTATCAAAATCAAACAGTCTAAGATTATGGCACTCGAAATCACAGGAATGACACGCTCATTCACATTCAAGAAGAACAATGGAATGGTCACGCTCGATGATCCCAACCCGTCGGACAGTCCCGAAATGGTCATGAGCTATTACTCCAATTTCTACCCGGAGCTGACAACGGCAACGGTACATGGACCGGTCATCAAGGACGACAAGGCCGTGTACGAGTTCACAACCACCATCGGGGTAAAAGGATAGAGAGCATGAAGAACAACAACAGGAAAAAGGACAATAAAAAAAAGAAGTCATGTGTACCATTGGACGAACACCGGTTGGAACGGCTGGCAAAGCTCGTCATCAGCCAGACGCAAAGGAATGTACAGTACGGCGTGAACAGGGAAGAACGGATTGCGGCTCCAAGCGGGGCCGTAATTCTTTTCTAAGCACGGCCTTGACACCGCTGGCACAGAAAAGTCTTACCGTAGATTGCTACGACGATTGCGAATGTGACAAGATAAATGTAATCACGCGGGGAAACTACGAGTTCCTGCGTGATTCATATTTCAAGTACGCTTTGTTACTGCAAAAGGAAGCCGTGCATACACCGGGGAAAAGTATAGGGGAAGGCATCGCCAGACTATACGATGAGATGGATACGCTTATCGGGGACAATCTGTATGTCAATATCGAGCAGGAGGACGGCAGGCTGTTCTTCCGACTGTGGAAATGTCACAAATGGGGAAGCTTCACGCTGTATTATTTTCCGGTAAAATTCCTGGAAACGCTCAATCCTGTTTTGAGGAGGATTGCCGTCACATTCCTCCACAATCTGATGGAAGCCAACGGCATCGGCATCTTTTGGGAGAACGATGATACGGATTTCATGTTTGAAATGCTCTCGGAAGATGACGGCAGCGACCCGGAAGATTGGAAGGACCGCATGAAATTGCTGGCTTCCTATCAGGATGGGAAAATAGGCAGGCTGCTCAAAAGGGTGGAATCGAAATCTTACTATAAGAACCTGCCGAAAGCGCTTGAGTCATATACTCCCCGGAACGGGTTTGAACAGCCTCTGGTCGATATGATGAAACGGGGCCTCCCGTTTCTGACCCCCGAACGGGGCATCATGCAATACGGGTATGACGCCTTCTACTCGGAAGAGCCGGATTTTCATCCGATGTACCTGCACCAGCAGATAAGCATCATATATGATACCGGAGATATTGTTACGGAGTATCTTGTCGACTATTACAATTCCTACAGCAGGGAAACCTACGATATTATTCCGGTAACGACCTGCGACTTGTCACCCGACACCGAAGAGCTGTTCCGGATGGACGATTACCCGGAACGGTTCTTCCGGTGGGCGGACGAATTCATAACTCTAATCAGTTGAACCATGTTGGAAACGAATGAACTTACAAAGAAACTGAGGGCGCTGCTCCATCCCAAGGCGGCGTTGATTGCCTATTCCGGTGAGGATGACAGCTATGACGGCAGCTATTTTATAGAGGTCAGGGACATAGACGAGAACGGAATGATGAGCGAAGGCCGTCCCGTTACGGTGGAATTCATGAACGAGCTGGTACGCGGCTATTCCGAAAGGCACAGTACCACGCCATACGGCAGGATTCCGTCCAATATGCTGTGGTGCGATCCCCGGAAGGGCAGCGAGAAATATGTCTGGTACAATCCACCGCAGAAGCGGATGATGTTCTTCAGGGAAAGCCTCAAAATCGCAAACACGGAATACAACCTGCCGGGACTCATCTATGTGGCCGGAGAAAGTTGGCTGAATATCTATGCTTATAAGGACAAGAAGCTGACGGAAAAGACGGAACTCTATGCCGCGCCGTTCTTCAACGTGACGGGGGCGAGCGTCTGCCTGGGCTCCGCAAAAATAGAGAAGCCGAAAGACCTGACCTACACGAACCTGCTGGAGTATTGGGAGAAGAAGTTCTGGCTGACGGAGTTTTCCCATCTGGGAAGTGAAGGCAACCCGACCAAATCCAACCTGGTACTGGTAACGAAAGCTGCAAAGGACAAGCCTTTCGACCTTGATGAACTGAAGCTTTTGAATAACCTGAAACTGAAAGACATATTGAAATGAAAAGAGTACATTACATAGACAACTATCTGATCAACCCGCAACACCCGGTGACGGTGAACCTCATCGGAGCGGGAGGAACCGGCTCGCAGGTGCTGACCTGCCTGGCAAGGCTGGACGTGACCCTGCGGGCACTCGGGCATCCGGGACTGTTCGTGACACTCTATGATCCGGACATCGTGACGGAATCCAATATCGGCCGCCAGCTGTTCGGGTATTCCGACATGGGACTGAACAAGGCGCAATGCCTCGTTACCCGCATCAACCATTTCTTCGGCAATGACTGGAAGGCGGTGCCGGATATTTTTCCGACCGTGATGAAAAATGCCCGGCGGGGGGATATGGCGAACATCACCATCACTTGTACCGACAACATCAAGTCACGGCTCGACTTGTGGAACATATTGAAAGCAATTCCTGCCTCGAATTACCATAATCACGAGACACCGCTGTATTGGATGGATTTCGGGAATACGCAGACGACCGGGCAGGTTGTTTTAGGAACCATTCCCAAGAAGATAAAACAGCCCGCTTCCCAACTATATGAGACTATCGGTTCTTTGAAAGTCATCACCCGGTTCGTGAGGTACGCAAGGGTGAAAGAGGAGGATTCGGGACCGAGCTGTTCCTTGGCGGAGGCGTTGGAAAAACAGGATCTGTTCATTAACTCCACGCTGGCGCAACTTGGCTGTAATATTTTGTGGAAGATGTTCCGTAATGGGATGATTGAACATCACGGATTGTTTCTGAATCTGGAAACAATGAAGGTGAATCCGATAATTGTATGACCAGATATTTTTATACCTATATTTAATACAATAGCTGTTATTTCCCCGACTTTTTTTGTCGTTCCATCAACGCCTTGCGAAGATTATCCGAAGACTGGAGTCCAAGTTTCTTGCGGATATGCGCACGTGTGCTGTTCACGTTGGTCTCCGTCTTTCCGAGAATCGTACAGATATCCCTGAGCTTCTTCCCTTGCAGGATCAACCGGCAAATTTCCCGTTCCGAAGGGGTGAGGTCGGAGAAAATGTCATCGATGACCTCCATTTCCGTCTCTTTCTGCAAACGGTATGCCGACACATTTTCCATAATTGTGCGACGGCGGTCTTCGTTCAGACTGTCCAACAGTCCTTCGGTCTTTCCCCAATTATCCGAATGATTATGTGAAAGGGCAATAAGGGTGGCTATTTCCTCCTTGTCCGTATCAAGGAACTGCAATAGCTCCTCTTCCTCCTTACGTAACGTTTCGTTCTCACTATTCAAATGGCGGATATTCTTTATAAGACGGTTTCCCAGCAGGCAGATGACGATAAAAACAAGTACGAACAGCAGATGAAAATTCGCTAATGAAGGGCTTTTCGTAATGAGCATGCAGGTAGTATATGTTCCGATACTCATTGCCCCCAACAAATAGGGCAGGTATTTCAGGTAAGCTACCAAAGCGAACATAATCACGATTCCCGACAGCGCCATATTACCCACGATAAGCATATAGTGATAATCACTCGGAGTGAGGGCACAGTAAATCATCTCTGCCGAGATTTCAAGTTGTGTGACCGTTGCAAGGAGAACGAGTGCCACCGTGAGGGAGATGCGCCGTAGCAGATACCCTGTAAGTAACAAAACCGTGATAATGAGGTGTGCGGTATTCAAACAGACAAACACTATCGCCTCCGGTCCCGCCATACCTGCCAAATTGCAGCAGATACCTGCAATCAGCAATAGAGAGGAGTACATATATACAGCTAATTTCTGCTTGCCGAGAAGATGCTTTTCCCGATGCTCCACATATGCCTTCTGTGAGATAATTTTGTTACATATATCTGTTAAAATCATGATTTTTCCTTATTTTGACTATTTTCAAGGTTCAAAATTAGAAAAATTATTCTACTTTCAATGCATTTCAAGGTATATAAAATTATGTTGAATGCATCTTTTCCTATATATTTGCAATTATCAATGAATTGGAAAATGACAGTCAACGCGATTTCATATGGTGTAATGCCTTACGGACCTACTTCCGCAGGATGTATCGGACGGGATATAATGATATTTCCGTCAGGCAGTTGCTATGCACTCACGAAAAAAAGAAATATATTTTCTAAAGCGTGGAGAAAAAGTGCTGGTTATTTGGCTGTTTGGGATTTTTTTGTAACACACACACACACACACACACACACACACACACACACATCGCCACGCGCGTCAAGATACGAAAAAATATCTAATTTTCAATCAATTAGTAGAGTTTTTCTTTTCGTATTATCTTGTCTTTCCTTACAAGTTTCATGCGATAAACACCATACCTCCCCCATTACCATCGTGGCAACGGAGAGAGGATTGTGCGCTTTCCGGCGGTATGCGGTACATGGATATGCTATGCCCGTATGCCGCCGGAAAGTCTTTCATGTAGAATCAATAAACATAAGTATATGAATTTGAAAAAGCCCATATTGACATTGCTGTTTGTGCTGTTCCTCCTGCCGCTTCCGGCGCAAGAGGCGACCAAGGACTATGTGTTCCGTTTTCAGGCAGACAATGACATGTTCTATGTTCCGTTCGGGGAGAACGGGAAAGAACTGCACCGTCTTCAGGAATGCGTGGAGCGGCATAAAGAAGACATTCTTGCTGGAAAAATCCCCCTGTATGTGGACGGTTACAGTGTTTCCTTATCCACCAAAACGGAAAACCTCACCGTGGCGAAGAACCGTTCCAGCCGGGTGAAATCGGAACTGATAACCCGCAGCGGACTTGTGGAGAAATGCTTCATTACGCATAATCACGCCACGGACGGAAACTTCGTCACGGTACGTCTTGAAATACCGGCAGAAAAGAATGTTCTGGACAGTATGCAAGTTGAAACAGACAGTATAGCGGCAGAACGTGGGCAGGCCCGTCTTGCCGCCGAGTGTGAAGCAGCCCGAATAACAGAGAAAGAACAGCTGGTGGCAGAGCGTGCCGAGCAAGAGCGCAGGACAACCGAAGAAGCCGCACGCAAAACCGAGCTTGGACAGGCGGAAGCCAAAAGGCTTGTTGCCGAAGCACTTGAAACGGACGACTATACTTTCTCCCTGCGTGCCAACCTGCTACGCTGGGCGACATTGACCCCGGACTTGGGTATTGAGTGGCGCGTCAATCCGTCATGGGGCATCGTAGTAAACGGATCGTGGACATCATGGACGTGGAACGACAAGGATAGAAGATATGCCCTTTGGGAGGTATCGCCCGAAGTGCGCTATTATATAGGTAAGGAGAAGCGCGGCTACCTCGGCGCGATGTACAAGGCGGGTCAGTTTAACTACAAGTTCTCTGCGACCGGTAAGCAGGGCGACCTGATGGGCGGCGGCATTACAGGCGGTTATCAGTTGCGGCTGAACGATGCCCTCTCGCTTGATTTCAACCTCGGCATCGGCTGCGTCCACGCCGACTATGAGAAATACGAGGTCATCGACGGGGTGCGTGTATGCCGTGGTACGGAGAGCAAGAACTGGTGGGGGCCTGTGAATGCAGGTATCATCTTGGTATGGAAACTGTTCTAACGGAAGGAGGAAAAATGAAGAAGATATTAAAGAATATGCTGGAAAATATACGTTCGTGGAAAATAACCGCCGTCCGTAAAACGGCTTTGCCGATGGCGGCAGTGACCCTTACTTTCGCTGTCACGATGACGGGCTGCGTGAAAGACGAGCTTTTCAACACGCCGCACCCCGACAAAGGGGCTGTAATGCTCGATATAGACGGTCTGCCCGGAGGAGACGGATATATGGTCGATATAGACGGGAGGACATTCAAGACGACCGGAAGCACATTTGCCGTGCCCGACCTGTTCGATCCAGGAACGCATACCGTTACAGTATATAACCGTCCCGAAGGTTTTTCTGTGGAAGGGCTTGTCGCCCGTGTAGCTCCTTTAGGAGCGGAAAAGCGTTCGGCTGACGGGTTTATACACCCTCTGCCCGGATATTTGTATTCGGGAATACGGCAGATAGAGGTCGTGGCGGACGACAGCCTGAAAGTGGAGATGTCCGTATCGCAACGGGTACGCGACCTGCTTCTGGAGCTGACCGTCACCGAAGGCGACCCCGAACGGATAGCGTCTGTCAAGGGAACAATTTCGGGCATTGCCGGAGCATTCGACCTTGCGGCACAGCAGACCACCGGCGAGGCGGTCTCCACGGTTGTTGAATTTACCCGCACGGGTGACAAGCTGACTGCCGGTGCACGGCTGTTGGGTATCATGGGCAGCAAACAGACCCTTCTGCTCGACATCGTGTTCACCGACGGACGGACGCAGACAACGGAAAGCGACCTGACGGACTATCTGAAAGACTTCGGCGGCGACATGACGGAGGCATTCCGGCTGGCTGGCGACCTGAACACCCCGATAGAAGCAGGCATGAGCGCCACCATCGACAACTGGCAGCCGGGCAACGGCGGCGGTGAGGATGCGGACATACAGTAACAAGGAAACTGAATAAATAAAATAACAGACTATGCAAAAAATGAAAGTGACGATTACCGGGCTGCTTGCACTCACCGTATTCGCAGGGTGCAGCAATGATGAAAACCAGCTCGGAGGGAATGACAGCGACAGCCGTGTGGCACTGCAAGTGACAAGCGGTATCCAGACCCGTGCCTACGATGACCAATGGGAAGCCAATGATGCCATCGGTATCTTCGCACTGATGCCGGGAACCACTGAGATAGCCACCGATGAAACGAGCGGAACGGCACAGGGCAACAGGCAGTACAGTACGTTAGAAAATGCACTCGGCACATTCAACCCTGCCGACGAAAACGCGACCATCTACCTGCCGGTGGACGGAAGTACACGCGACTTCACCGCCTACTACCCGTATAAGCCGGAAATGGCGGGCAGCACCTACAAGATAGACCTGAGCAATCAGGCAGAGCAGAAAGACATCGACTTCATGGTCAGCACGACGCAGCAGGCAGAGGGAACCAGCAAGACCAAAGGCATCAGCAAGACCGCCCCAACCGTGCAGTTCCGCTTCGAGCACAAGCTCTCAAAGGTGCGTCTGAACATCGAGACCGGAAACGGCTTCGCGGGTAACCACAGCGAGTTGGCGGGTATGACGGTAGCCCTCACGGGACAGCAGACGACCGCCGACTTCGATGTACTGACTGCCGACGAAGTAACCATTACGAATGGTTACGAAAGCATTGACCTGTTCACCGCAGAAAATGGCCGGACATCCGAAGGCATCGTGATGCCGAGCAATGACTATGACGGGATGCAGTTCGAGTTCCACGTCAAGGGGCACGAGCAGCCTTACGTGTGGGAACTGAACAATTCGGAGAAAGCCACGAGATTCGATCCTGGCAAGGAATACATCTACCACATCACCATCCACAAGACCGCCATCGAGGTTACGGCCACCATCAAGGACTGGGAACAGGGCAACGCTGACGGCGAAAGCGGCAGTGCGGAATAAGGGACAGGACACACAGGCAATAATAGAAAAACAAATAAAAAGATGAAAGCAACGAATTACATTCTTTTTGCAGCCGCTGCCATTGCGCTGGCGGCTTGCAGCAATGACGGACTGCCCGGCGACGACCCGAACGCCCCAGTGGAAATCCGCCTGACGGGCGGTCTGGAGGTGCAGACCCGTACCTCGCACGACCTCGACATGATGCTGAAATCCGGAGAACAGGTACACGTGTGGGTGGATGATGCCGGAAACGTGGTAGACGAGGAACTGTACAAAGACAGGGAACTGACGGCAGGAGAAAACCATACCTTGACGGGCGAGACGATGTACTTCCCCCAGACCGGCAATGCAGTGAACATCTACGCCATACACGGAAACTTCGGGGAAGCTACGGATTGGTCGGAAGGCGGCTTCTGGGCAACGGAGATTACGCACACGGTAGCACAGAACCAAAAAAGCGGAGAGGACGGCTACGCCAAGTCCGACCTCGTGTATGCCAAAATAAACAATGTCGCCCGTACAAAAGAAGCCATCAATCTGCAATTCAGTCACCTGCTCTCCAAGATAGAGGTGGTATTGGTGAAGGGAGACGGAAGCCCGGAGATAGCGAAGATGGAAATCCTGAACACCAAGATCGTAGCCAAGTTCACCCCGGACAAGGCGAATGGCTTCAGCGTGAAAGCGGAGGATAATGTAAGTGAAATTGGAAACCCGATTGAGATAGACACCCACCTAACCGATGCAAAAACCGCTGCAAACACGGACAGTGATGAGGGCAAGGAACTGAACGAGGCTGTCATCGTCCCGCAGCTCTTGACAAAAGACACACCGTTCATCCGCATCACCACTACTGCGGGCGGGGAACTGGTTTATAAACTGCCGGAGGACAAGACGTTCGATCCTGCCAAGAAATACCGCTTTACCGTTACTGCCAACCTGACGGAGCTGAAGGTAGTAAGTGCAAAGATTACAGACTGGACTAAGGAAACAGGCGATGACGATGGCACAGCCGAAATGGAGTAATCGCTGACAGCCATCCCGTGCAGCAAGCGTCAGGCACGGAGATATGCCCTTTTGATATACGGTGTAGCTGCCCGCGTCGCGGCGGGCGGTGGCGCAAAGAAACCATAAAAAAGAAAGGAAAAAGATGAAGAAGAATTGTTTTACCACGAATAATATCCTTTGGGCAGCCTGCTGCCTTGCAGCGATGACTGTCTTCACAGGCTGCAAAGACAGCAATGGCAAGGACAGCGAAACCGGCATCCTGAGACCTATCGCCGAGCACATCACCGGCAAGTGGGACATGGAGGAGAGCCACCGAAAGCAGGACGGCAAATGGGTGGAAGACCTCATCCCCGAAGGTGAGGGACACACCTACACCCTCCGCACGGACGGCACGGCATTGAGTGCGTTTACTGCTCCCGACGGCTATACGAAGCTCAACCTGGGCGAATGGAAAGTGGACGAAGCGACGGGCAAACTGACGCTCGGCACGATGACCGTCGATGTGCTCAGTCTGGACGCGACATCGCTTGTCATGGGGCACGACGAAGCCCGCGACTCGGAAACGGGCGAAATAATGGAGGGAGAGTTCAAGTGGACATTCGCCCGCATGGACGAAAACCAAAAGACATTGGCAGAAAAGTTAGTGGGCAAATGGATTCTCTCCAAGAGTTATGAGAAGAAAGGCGGCGAATGGGTGGAAAATTCCAACGGACTGCCCGACGAGGGCTGGCACCTGTACCGCGCGGACGCTACCTTCACCGCCTATTCACGTAGTGGCGAACATGAATTTACAAGCGACACGCACTGGGTGGTGAACTGCACCACCGGGACAGTGCGCTGGACGGCAGAGGACGGGCAGAGCTCCACGGCAGACGTGGCCATCGAAGCTGACGGGACGCTCTCCGTATTCTATGCGAACAGTTTCGACCCCGTCACGGGACAGTCTGTCGCAGGCGAATACAAGGACGTGATGGTACGCGCACAGGAATAAATTTCAGCCATCCCGTGCAGCAGCGTAAGGCACGGAGAATTACCTATAATAATATAAGGTGCATCGGGCAGGGTCGCTCCTGCCGGTGGCACAAGAATAAACAATTAAAAACTGGAAATATGAAACGTAGAATATTACGACACAAGTTTGCTTTATGGATGGTAGTAGCCTTGGTTTTAGCCTCGTGCTCGCAGGAGGAGCTTGCCGGAGGCGAACAAGGCACGCTGCTGCCTTACGGAAAATATCCGTTGGAGCTGACTGCCGCCATAGGAGAGGCAGTCGCCACGCCTGCCACTCTCGGCACAGTGCATGGGACGTTCCCGCAGGGCTATGAGGATCGTTATCTCAAAGTAGTAAGCAGTATCGACTATCCGGATGAGAATAAAATCAACTGGTATGACGGTGTCAGTAGTGTTGCCACATATTATATAGATGAGGTGGGCACAATGGTATGGAATTTTCACGGTTCGCGTGATAATATATATTGGAGACGTTCTGATGAGAAAATCTATGTCTATGCCTATTCGCATGGTAATACCCCCGACGAACGTAATACTGACCCACAAGGGGTCAATAAAAACCAAAGCGAAGAAGATGATTTTAACAATAGCGATTACCTCTTTGCTTATGAGGCATTGACCTTCCTCGGAGACCACACGCTGCATTTCCGCCACCTCACCTCGAAGGTTACCATCAACCTCAGGCCGTCCGAATACCTCTCGGCACAAGACCCTGAAGATGTGGAGGTCAAACTTACCGGCAAGGACGGTGGAAAGTGGTATATCCAAGGAAACTTCATAGGGAGAGACCCGGATAAGGTGACATTGTTTGAAGCCGAGGGTCTGAAGCAGTCGGAAATCATCCCCTACAAGAACCTCACTCCCACGGACGGCATGTACGCCACCTACGAGGCTGTCGTCATTCCGCAGACGATAAAAGATACCGGCAAGACCATACAGATAAAGGTAGGCGAAACCACCTATTCCTACGAGGTCAAGTGCCCGAAAGACAAATACACCAGCGGTGAGGAATGGATTTACAACATCACCGTCGGTGCGAAAGGTTTGGACGTGACTGTCGAAGAAGAAAACATCGGTTGGGGGAAAGGTGACACTGGCAGCGGTAGCGTAGCCCTGCCTTAAAACGAACATATAGAAAACGAAAGCAACATGATGAAATGATAAAGCGCATCCTGACATACTACGCCGAACGTCTGGACGAATACCTGTCCCGCACCCGCCACCAACCCGAAGGGCTGGCGACTGTGGGACTGATAGGTTCCGACGGAGAGGAAACCCCGAACAAGGTAGTCATCTCCTTAGTCAACCTCGAAAAGGAGGCTTCGGGAGACAGGACGTACATGCAGCGCAGCGGAAGCGGTTTCGTAGGCAAGGGTGCGCCCCTGATGATGAACATGCACATCATGCTGGCGGCGGTCTACGAGAACAGACGCTATGCGGAATCCCTCTCCGTCCTGTCCGAGACACTGGCGTTTATCCAGTCGATGCCGAGATTCAATACGGGTCGGGAGAGCTGCACGGTGGAAGTGGTACCGATGTCCACAATGGATCTGCACAATATCTGGACGACCATGGGCGGACAATATTACCCGTCGGTCATCTGCAAGGTGCGCGGCCTGACCATCGACTCTTCTTCAATCGTTTCGGGCAGCGGCACAGCCGCCGGTCCGGATGTGAATACATAAGAACATGACAATGAAACAGATATAGCTATGGATTATCGTCCTTTATACAGCCTGTGGGTCGGGCATGAATACTTCGACAGAGGTATCTGCCGTTCCTTCCGCTGCCGGATTTCTCCGGCGGAAGCGACGCTGTGGCACCGTCGCGGGTTGCTGTTCAGACAGCTCGGCGAGAACGAATGGACGATACTGTACGACAACGACGGCGCGGGCGTGGACACCTCCTCCGATGTATTGGTATTGGACATGGAAATGACCGACCCTGCATTCGTGCTCTATACGCTGTGGGACGGTTTTCACCCCGATGCAGCCTACGGGCTGGAACTGCCGTTGAAAAAAGAGACTGCCGATGCGGTGAAGGTCATCCGTGAGACCGCACCGAAGCGCGGCATCGGTTCCGGATTCTGCCGGATCCGTATCCGTATGACAGACAAGCTGGTCAAGGCGGCGCGGGAGGGAAAGCCGATGACCTGCACCTTGCAGTTCCATGCCCCGGCATACCGGTGGGAGTATCTGCTTGTCCCGCGTGACGGGGAGAATGTCCCGCAGGGAAAGTATCTCATGGAGGAAACGGGCGGCAAACTGCATTTCCCTCCTTTCGAACCGGCAAGGATGTACGGCAGGGAGATGCTGCGTACCGTCTCCGAGGAATCCGTCCCGATGCACGAAAGCTACGGCTACCGGTTGAAAGTGGTGGTACCGGCAGGCGGCACCGGACGGAAGCAGACGGTGCTCAGGCACATCGACCCTCCGGAACCGGGCAGGTTCATGGATGCGGAACCCGGGCTGCTAAGACAGGTATGCAGCCTGTAAGAAATACAGAAAAAAATTGATCAGTGATTAATAATACTAAGTTGAACCATTAAAACTAAAAACGTATGGGACAAATGAAAACACCCGGCGTGTACATCGTAGAGAAAAGCGCCTTCCCGAACTCGGTAGTAGAAGCTCCGACCGCTATCCCGGCTTTCATCGGCATTACCGAGAAAGCACAGAACGGTGCGGATTCACTCAGTGGCAAACCCTGGAAAATCACGTCCATGACGGAGTTCCAGCAGTATTTCGGCGGAGCTCCGGCACCTGAGTTTGCTCTTTCCGTAATTGATTCGCCTGAAAAGGATGCCACCGAGACATTCTATGGCATCGAGTCAGCATTCAAGGACGAAAACGGCAAGACCAAGCTCCTGCGGGTAGTGAACCGGAGCAACCCTTATTCTCTGTACTACCACATGGTGATGTTCTTTGCCAACGGCGGAGGTACCTGCTACATTGTCTCCATCGGAACATACAATGAGAAAGACGCCAAGGGGAATCTCGTCAAGGTTGACAAAGACAATGTGAAAAAGGCTCTCGATGACTTGAAGAAAGAGCAGGAAATCACGATGGTGGTCGTTCCGGAAGCCGCCTCCACGCCCGACTGCAAGGACATCCAGACAGAGGTACTTGCCCACTGCGGCGAGATGATGAACCGCTTTGCCATCCTCGACGTGCAACCCAAGGTAACTGATAACGAGGTCATGTCGAAACAGATAGAGAAGTTCCGTACCAATGTGGGTGCAAACTATCTCTCCTACGGTGCGGCTTACTATCCGTGGCTGAACACCTCCGTGCTTTCCGACAAGGATATCGACGGCACGGTACTGACCTGGGACTATACACAGGAAGCTCCCGTTCTGAATCCGTTCTTTGAATTGGATTCCAAATTCCCTGACTATTTCAAAGATGCCTTCGGAAAGATCAAGAAAGGCACGAAGACAGTAACGGTAGAGGTGACAAATGACGAAGGAGCTACCTCGACCGAGGAAAAGGAAGTTCCGTTCACTCCTGATGAACTGGCCGCACTGAAGAACAACCTGCACAACGCCTTATTGCAGAACTTCCCAGGGTATCAGTACATCGTGAACAAGGTGCGTGAGAAACTGAACCTGCTTCCTCCTTCGGCAGCGATGGCAGGACTTTACACAATGGTGGACAACACGCGGGGTGTATGGAAAGCTCCGGCAAACGTGTCCGTAAACTATGTGAACAGTCCCACGGAGAACATCGACAACGCCATGCAGGAAGACCTGAACATGCCGATGAACGGCAAGGCGGTGAACGCCATCCGCACTTTCCCGGGCGAAGGCATCAAAGTATGGGGAGCGCGCACGCTGGACGGTAACTCGCAGGACTGGCGTTATGTGAACGTGCGCCGCACGATGATGTTCCTCGAAGAGTCCGTGAAGAACGCGGCGAAGGCATACGTGTTCGAACCGAACGTGGCTGCAACCTGGATGAACGTGCGTTCGATGATAGACAACTTTCTGCGCAGCGTGTGGAAACGCGGTGGACTGGCAGGTGCCACGCCGGAGGATGCCTACGAAATCCATGTCGGCCTGGGCGACACCATGACCGCCAACGACATCCTGGACGGCATCATGCGCATCACCGTGCTCGTGGCAATCACCCGTCCGGCAGAGTTCATCGAAATCACCTTCCAGCAGCAGATGCAGAAGAGCTGATGACGGTTGATAAGCGAAAACAAATAAATCGAATTGATAACACTTTAAATTAGAATATTATGGCAGACGAAAATGGAGCTGCTCAGAGCGCTCAGACATGGCCCGTACCTGAATTTCATTTCAGCGTGGAAATATCGAATGTGGGTAAAATCTCCTGCAAGGAAGTGTCGGGACTCGATGTCGAGTTCGACGTGATTGAATACCGTTCCGGTGACATGCCGGGGTTCACCAAGGTCAAGATGCCGGGCTTGCGCAAGAGCGGCGATGTGACCTTGAAGAAAGCGATGTTCAAGGACGACAAGAAACTCTGGGACTGGATCAACAAGGTGAAGATGAACGTCATCCAGCGTGAAAGCGTGACTGTCGCCCTTCTGGACGAGAGCGGCGGTCCGGTGCAGAGCTGGAAACTGACCAATGCCTGGCCGAAGAAATATACCGTGGAGGGTTTCAAGGCGGACGGCAACGGTGTATCCATGGAAACCATCGTGCTGGCTCACGAAGGCGTTACTCCGGCATAATAATCCTAAACAGTATTGATATATGGCAAACAACCCTGATTCCTGGCACTCTCCGGTCGGATTCCATTTCAGCGTGGCTTTCCTTCTGGAAGACGCTCAAGTCTCCGCCTCCTTTTCGGAGGTGGACGGCCTGAGCCAGGAGATGGGGTTTGGTGCCAGAAGCAGGAAATCTTCCGGGAATGCCGACTATCCTAAAGAAATCAAAGTCTCCAGTCTTGTACTGAAACGGGCCTTGACCCCACTGGATGACAAGGTGGCCGCCTGGATAAGGAAGAACTTCAATTTTCTGAAAAACGGCAGGATTGTGCCGTGTAGCAAAATCATCGTCTCCCTTCTGGACGAGAATCGTAACCCGATAGCCGGTTGGGAGTGCCGGTGGGTCATTCCTGTCAAATGGCAGCTGAGTCCGTTGGATTCGTCACAGAGTAAGATTGCTGTAGAGACATTGACACTGAAATACAAGGAACTGGAAAGAATAATGTGATGCCCATAATAATAAAAGAAATACAGGTGCGTACCTCCGTGGAAAAGAAGGTTGTCCTCCCCGCGGAAATCACCGAAGATGTGTATGAACACATCAAGGAGAAAGTGGTGGAGGAACTTTTGTTGCACGAGAGACGGCATGTATCGGATACAAGGAAAAAAGAAAGATAGAATATATGGAACAGCTTAAACTGACAGCCTATACCGACGGGAAGTTCAGCGCAAAAAACGGCAACAGCCTCTCCATTCCCATGGAGCCTGAAAATATCAGGTTCGGGAAGGAGATTGTGTATCGTGAGGACAGGCAGCAGGGGGCAGTCGGTGGAGGCAACCGTTTTGAGAAATACAGACCGGAGACACTCTCCTTCGATTTCGAGATAGATTGCACCGGTATTGTGGAGGAAACACAGGAGAATGACAAGGTTTACGACAAGGTGGATGACCTGGAGAAACTGTTGTATGTCTATAACAGCGATGGTCATAGACCCTCGTATGTGGTTGTCTGTTTTGCGGCCATCCTTTTCAAGGGACAGCTTTCCAGGATGAATGTGGACTATACGCTGTTTTCTGAAAAGGGAATACCGCTCCGCGCTACTGTCTCCCTGGCATTCGTAGGCTTCCGGTGCAGCGAGGAGGAGCGCAAGAAGTTCCACAAGCAGTCGCCCGACATGTCGCGGCTCATCACCGTCAAGGAGGGCGAGACACTGCCTTACCTCTGCCACAGGATATACGGGGATTCCCTCTTGGTGCGGCAGGTAGCAAAGTTCAACAATCTTGGGGGATTCAGAAACATACCGGCAGGGACGGAGTTGTTGTTCCCGCCGCTTAAGAAAGAATAAAAGGAATAAATTGAGCAACCAAATAAACTGAAGAAATATGGCAGACTCACCGTCGAAATATGCAGATCGTATTCTTGCGTGCAAGGTCTTCTGCAACGGCAAGGCGCTGGACGACTCGTTCGAGCTGGTCTCGGCTCATGTACGTCTGGAACTGAACCGCATCGGCAAGGCGACTTTGTGTTTCAACGCCGGGGATATGGATGCGCAGCGTTTCGACGAGACCGATTCCGACAGCTTCAAGCCGGGCACTGCCATCCGCCTGGATGCCGGAGACCTGAACGGGCAGAAGACCCTGTTTGAGGGCATCATCCTTGATACCGGCATACGTATCGGCAAGGGACACCGCTCCGTGATGACAGTGGAGTGCCGTGATAATGCCTATGCCGCGACACAGGTACGGAAGAACCGCATTTTCGAGAAGAAGAGGGATGCGGACATGATCAAGGAAGTGTTGAAAGAATACGGCAGCGTGTCAGTGGACGATACGGACTACCGGCACCCGGAGATGGTGCAATACTACTGCACGGACTGGGACTTCGCCCTTTCGCGTGCCGATGCCTGCGGGATGTTCGTCCTTGCTGCGGGCAGCGACATCAAGGTGTTCAAGCCGAAAGTGGGAGCCTCGCCCGTGCTGACAGTCACTTACGGCAGCGACCTGATAGACTTCGACGGCGGACTTTCGGCAGGCGACCAGTTTTCCGGTTACGATGCCGTTTCGTGGAATCCTGCGGAACAGAAACCCGTCAGGGAGAGCGCATCCGTCCCCACGTTGAACAGGCAGGGCGACCTGGAACCGAAAAGCATGGCGGCAGCCGACAATATGCTGCTCCAGACCGATGCCCCGGCAGACGGCAAGGTGCTGAAGGCGTGGGCGGACAGCATGGCGTTGAAGGCGGGACTTGCCCGCTATCACGGCTCGTTCAGCTTCTACGGGGCTGCGGAAGCCGTACCCGGCTGCATCATCGAGCTGAAAGGCTTGGGCAAGCGTTTCGGCGGCAATGCGTTTATCGGTTCGGTGGAGCATATTATCGAAAAGAACGAATGGATTACCAAAGCCGGGATAGGCATCGACCCGGCAAGCATTACCGGTGAGCCGGATGTGGTCAGTCCCCCTGCGTCAGGGCTGCTGCCCGGCATGGAGGGGCTGCATACGGCGGTGGTGAAGAAACTGGACGGCGACCCGCAGAAGCAGTGCCGCATACAGGTGGAACTGCCGTGGATGGAGGGAAAAGACAAGCTGCTCTGGGCGCGTCTCTCCACGCTGTACGCCACGGGAGGCTCCGGCTCTTTCTGGCTGCCCGAACCGGAAGACGAGGTGCTGGTAGGCTTCGTGAACAACGACCCTACGCACCCGGTCATTCTCGGCGGACTGTACGGCAGCCGCCACAAGCCGCCCTACGAATACGAGGCGAAGAACAACCGGAAAGCCCTCGTAACCCGCGAGAAGATGCGCATCGAGTTCGACGAGGAAAAGAAAACCATAACGGTCTCCACCCCCGGAAAGAATACGGTGGAAATCAGCGACGACGGGAAGCATATCAGGCTGACCGACGAGCACAGGAACGAAATCACGATGGACAAGGGCGGCATCACGCTCTCGTCCGCCAAAGACATCACGCTGAAGGCGAAAGGCAACATCACGATGGATGCCACGATGAAGCTCAGCGGCACCGCCAAGCAGGATGCCAGCCTCGAAGGGCTGAACGTCAAGGTGCAGGCCAAGATGGGCGCAACGGTGAAAGGCAACGCTACGGCGGAACTTTCCGCCAGCGGACAGACCACCGTCAAGGGCGCAATGGTAATGATTAACTGACGACGAACCGAGAGGAATACAAAACTTGTTTTGATATTCCCGAGGTGAGGAGGAAGAAAACCCGTAGGGTTAATTAAATGAAGAATGATGAATGAAGAACTGACATATAAAGAAAGGAGCACGATATGCCACCGGCAGCAAGACTGACAGACATGCACACCTGCCCGATGCAGACACCGGGACTGCCTCCCGTACCCCATGTGGGCGGACCGATAGTAGGACCGGGAGTACCTACGGTATTGATAGGCAAACTGCCTGCGGCGGTGATGGGCGACATATGTACCTGTGCCGGACCACCCGACACCATCATCAAAGGGTCGGCAACGGTACTGATTGGCGGCAAGCCCGCCGCACGTATGGGCGACACGACGGCACACGGAGGCGTGATTGTCGCCGGATGCCCCACTGTACAAATTGGAGGATAAACTGTCATCCTGAACGTAGTAGAAGGATCTGATATATACGATAGAGAATAAAAAGAAAGACAATATGAATAAGAAAATGATGAACAAATGGATTTTTGGGGTGGCACTCCTGCTGTTTGCCGCCTGTACTCAGGATGAACTGACGGAGCAAGGCGACACCCTGCCTGAAGGCGTGTACCCGTTGGAGATTTCATCTGTCATCCTCGAAGCGGAGGTCAGTACTCAGCCGTGGGGAGCGGACGGCCCGCAGACCCGTGTCAGTGAGAACAACCCGGACAGGAACAGCAGCAAGTGGGACGGTAACGAAACTATCTATGTGCAGCTGGACAATACAGACGGGATTGGAGAGTTCAAAATAAACAAAATAGATGAAAAAAATATAACGGTTACACCTGTCAATACCGTCTATTGGACAAAACGCACCGATGACGTGACGGCATGGTATCCCGCAAACGGGGAGATAAGACTTGACAATCAACAAGGCGGAAATCTGGCGTATGTGCTACGAGCCACCGCAGAGAAGGCTTCCTACGACAGCCCCGTTTCGTTGACATTCACTCATCAGCTTGCCAAAATACGGGTGAAACTCGCGGGCGAAAAGGCTGGAAGTGTGACTGATGTCAAGATAGAGAGTTGTACCTCTTGCACGAACACGAACGGAACGGTAAGTTTCGATGAGACATCTGTCGGCGAAATCACCATGCACAAAGTCAATGAAAACACCTACGAAGCCAATGTAGTTCCGGGAAAGACAATAGAAAGGTTCAAGGTGAACGACGGCGATTGGGTAGTTTTATCGACTCCTGTCACGCCTGAAAAAGGGAAGATACACGAGATAAGTATTGACGTAAAGAAAGCCCCATTACAACCAGGAGAGGACGGCAAGTTCACAGTCAATGCAGGCGATGACGTGCTCATCAAGGATTACAGTGGTCCGGCTTCCATCGTGGTAAACGGTAACGGCACTGCCACCATCACCCTCGACAATGTGCAGCTGACAACCGGTGGCACGGCTATGGAAATCAACAACGGAGCCACCGTTACGTTAAACGTAGTGGGAACAAGCAACTCGCTCGCTTCCACAAACGGCAGCGGCATCGGTGCGCACGAAAACTGCAACATCATCATTCAAGGCGAGAGTATCGACAACAGCAAGCTGACAGTCTCTTCCGGTGAAGGGCGCAATGTCGGCATCGGTTTTATAATGGGGCAGGGGCAAGGAACTCTTAGTTATGGCAATATCGAAATATCCGATGTGACACTTTCCGTCACAGCTTCCTCCGGGGGAAGTGATAATGAGGGAGCCGCGATAGGAGTAACGGCAAGCGTAAATGGTGGTTGGCAGAGTCAGGCAGTTGTTGGAAATATAACCATAACTAATTCAAATGTCACAGCCAGCAGCAAGAGGGGGGCGGCATGCATCGGGACAAGTTTTTGGGAGAATGATATGCAGTCCCTTACTATGGGCGTTATTTCCATTGAAAACTCTACCGTTACAGCAACGAATCAAGAAGTGGGTTCTTGGCTTCCTGCATGTATCGGTATGGGTACTGTTTACGCTGGCAGTGTCACCATCCAAAAGATAGAAATCGAAAGCTCAACGCTGCATCTCACCACCAATGCGAGCAACAAGGTGGGGAAAGGCACTGTCTACGGCACAGCCACCATTACCGAAGGCATCATCGTGGATGGAAATGATAAAGGTAAGGATGGCTGGAATCCGTCATAAGCGGATTTCCCCGAAACGTCCTTGTATGGGTCATAAAAGAGAATCAAGGCAGCCTCCCTCACGGGTGGCTCGCTTTGCAAGAAATTTCATCATAGTAATAACAACTTAAAATTTGATGGGTATGTACGAAGCAAAGCAGAATAAAGAAAGGGTGAATAGGAGGATTGATACTGATGGTAAGGCGAGACAGCAGATAAAAATTAAAAATGTAAGAAAAGCAAAAGATTCAATTCAACTTCGGTTAAAGAATAATCTGGAGCGCCCGATTTCAAGAAAATTGAATGTAGGAAATACATTAGATAAGAAAGTAGTACAATGTTACTTTTTGGAATATGTTTACCCAAATATAATTTCTTTTAAATCGGGAGAACCTGAAAAGGACATGAGACCATGGATTGATCCTGATACTGGCAAACAAAAACACGAAATATTAAACGTTTATTTTAAGTTTGATAAAACAGGACTTGATAGACAAAAGGTAAAAGGAAATAGAGCAGAAGGTGTTATTTTAAAGAATGAAGATGGAGGTGACCGAGATTGGCCTGAAGAAATGCAAGATTATTCTAAGCAAGGTGGAGAGGATAAATCTGCTTCAGCTCGCCGTAAAGCCATTCCGAACATTCCAAATCCATCTTATTCTAATCATCATACATGGGGGCATCAATTGGCAAAACAATGGGGTGGCAAGCCTACAATGGATAATGCCGCAGCCGTGACCAATTCAACAGATCCGAATGGATTTGCACAAGAACAATACCAAACAATGGCGGAAAATGCTGTATCGGATGTGGCCAAGGGACAAAGCATTGATATATCTAACTTCAGTCTGAAACATACTGCTTATTTATATAAAGGAACACAAGTAGCAAAGTATATGAGATTTAAAATATATTTCAAACAATATGATAAATGGGTGAAAATACTGGATCTGGTTACTCCTGATTTTGCCCTGTATATGAAAAAGACTAGTAAGAAGTTCAAGAATAGCATGAAAGAGCAATTAATAAATTCTATATCAAAATGTCGTCAAAAAGATAAAGAACATGAAGAGAAAAAAGAATATTTAATAAATACAATCGGCAATAATGGGCGCGATGAATACAATGCTGAGAGTTATAGTTTTCTATCTTCATTAGAGAATGTATATCCCATCCCGGCAGATTAGTAATTCTTGTTCGTTAGACTCTCGCCCTCGACCCATCCCGCGGAGGATTTGCAATTCGAAATAGTTTACAATGCATTATGTATCGGATTAGAAATCCGATTGAACGTAAATAACATAGAAGTGAAAGATGAACACTGCAAACAGAGTATTGGATGAATTGTACTTCATCACCACTACGGTGGTGGACTGGGTGGATATCTTCACCCGTCCAAAGTGCAAGCATATCATTTTGGACTCGTTGGCTTGCTGCCAGCAATCCGACAATCATACGTATAAGGATTTGTAATTCGCAACCTTAAAAACAACATCGTTCTTTGACATACTGGAAAAAGTGAATAATGGGAGAAAAGCCGAAGTGTTTGATGGATAAGCAGATAAATATCTTATCTTTGCACTTCTTAAAGAAAATACAACATCAATGGAAAATCAAGGCGAAATCATACTCTATCAACCGGACAGCGAGGTGAAATTAGAAGTACGGTTAGAAAATGAGACCGTGTGGCTGAACAGACAGCAATTGGCTGAACTGTTTGCCCGGGATGTCAAGACGATAGGCAAGCATGTGAATAACGCGCTGCAAGAAGAGTTGTACGGTATGGCAACTGTCGCAAAATTTGCGACAGTTCAACAAGAAGGAAGCAGGACTGTTACCCGACAAGTGGAATACTATAATCTGGATATGATACTTTCTGTCGGTTACAGGGTGAAATCCAACAGAGGCATAGAGTTCCGCCGCTGGGCGAACAGCGTATTAAAAGAATACCTGCTGAAAGGCTATTCAGTGAACCACCGCCTGACGGAACTGGAGCATACCGTGGCAGAACATTCCCGGAAGATAGACTTCTTCGTCCGTACTTCGTTGCCGCTCGTGGAGGGCATCTTCTACGACGGCCAGCTGTTCGATGCCTACAAGTTCGCCATCGACCTGATACGCTCTGCCCGGAAGTCCCTGCTGCTGATAGACAACTACGTGAATGAATCGGTGCTGCTGATGCTCAGCAAGCGAAACAAAGGCGTAACGGCCGACATCTACACACAAACCGTCAGTCACCAGTTGCAATTGGACTTGCAGAAATATAATAGCCAATATCCTCCGATAGGACTGCACACCTACAAGAAGAGCCACGACCGCTTCCTTATTATCGACGGGACGGACGTCTATCACATCGGAGCCTCGCTGAAAGACCTCGGCAGGAAGATGTTCGCCTTCTCCAAATTAGAGATACCTGCAACAGCCATCACCGCCCTGCTGTAAGACATTACCCCCCATTATTCCGCCTGCCCTTTGCGAAACGACCGTAAGAGACAGGCGGTTTCCTTTTTCCGGTCAGTCAAGAGTAAGAACAGAGAATAAACGAATAAAGTAGTAACGATATACAGAACAAGGATATGAACGAAGACAGGACATTCCTCGGCAAGGGCTGGAGCTTCCCTCCGGCACTGGACAGGGACGGCACACCCACCCGGATGGCCGCCTACGAGGAGAAGATACGCCAGAGCCTGTGGACGCTGCTGAGCACCTCGCCCGGCGAGCGCGTCCACCGCTACGGCTACGGCTGCCCGATACAGCGGTATGCCTTCGAGGTGATGGACGTGGCGACACAGACCCTGCTGCGCGACGAGATAGAACGGGCTATTGTGATGTTCGAACCGAGAGTGGACCTGAACCGGGTGGACTTCGAGGCGGACGACAGGGAAGGCATCCTGAAAATCACCCTCGACTATACTATCCGGCAGACCAACCGCCGCACCAACATGGTCTATCCCTTCTACCTGAACGAAGGCACCGACCTGTCGGGACTGCAACCATAAAAGAAAGGAGACCCAATGGCAGAAAAGACGACATACGAACTGAAAGGCACGCTGCGGGACGAGTGCATGACGAACCGCGCGACCCTGGACGGTTTCCGCCCCATAGAGAGCGACTGGCGGGAACTGATGCGCTGGCTCATGTCCGTGAGCGGTGACGTGCCCTATTATGACTCCAGCGACAGAGAGAGCGGCAGACTGTCATCGCTGTGGGAGAACCATGTGCTGACCGTACTGGTGGACATCCTGTGCAAGGACATCGGCGGCTATGTCGATTCGTTTGTGGAAGGGCGCGGCACATCCTCCCGCCAGTCATATTCCTGCCGCCTGCAGGAGTCCTTCCGCAACTGGATATCGCGTCTCGAAGCCTTTGTGCGCACCAGCAGGAGCATGGCAGCGGACAGCCCTTCCATCACCGTGGCGTTGCTGATGACGGGACAGTTAGGGGCTGCCCTGTCGCAAGACGGCGAGTCCCGCATGAAATATGCCTCCCACCGGATAGACGACACGAACCGCCCGTACTACCGGATGCTCGGTGTCGTGGAGGACATCCAGAAGAAAGGCGGTGAATACATCGCACGTATCGAGTCGGGCGGCGACTTAGATGCCTCGCTCGCCCTGCTGCTCACCTTCGTCCGGAACTATTGCGGCATCGCCAATCGTTTCAACGGGCGTTTCGGCAGCTGGGCGGAATTCTACCGCAAGAACATCCTGCACGACACTCCGAAAGAAGCCGTTCAGGACAGTACATACGTCATCATCGAACCCGACCGCACGAAAAAGGCGGAGACTTTTCCGTTGCCGGGAAGCACAGTATTCCTTGCCGGACAGAACGCGGACGGCTCCGACCTCCTTTATGCCACCACAGAAAAGGCATATATCATCCCTGCACAGTTACGTTCCGTATATTCCCTGTTCGGCAAAGAAGACCATCTGTATGCTGCGGCATTGCTGACCGAAGGACAGGACAACCCATGCCCGCTGTTCGACATGAAGAATCAGGCAGCCTCGGCACTGGAATACGGATGGCTCCTGACCTCATGCAGCTTAGTCCTCTCGGAAGGCAGGCGTACAGTGATTGTAAGTATCCGTTTAGAGAGCGGCGAAGAGGATTCCATGCCCGACCTTTCGTATTTCAATGAAAACACAGCCGCCTTCACCCTGCAACTCAGCGGAAGCGAAGGCTGGCGGCAAAAAGAAGAATACGTCATGGAGGCTGACCGTGAACACGGCATTCTCCGCCTTACAGTCACTCTGACCGAAAGCGAGGAAGCCCCGGCGCCCTGCACGGAAGAACCGCACGGCATCGCCACTGAATATCCGGCACTGCGCATCCTGTTCGCCGACAGGAAAATCATGGATGCACTGCCCCATGAACTATATATAAAGGAAATCACCCTGAATACGGAAGTGGACGGCATCCGTGACTTCACCCTTATCGGCGAGTCCGGACAGGCGGACCCCTCGCAGCCGTTCTATCCCTTCGGCCCGACGGGCGAACGCGGCAGCCGGCTGGTTTTCGGCCACGAGGAAGCCGCACTGAAAAAGACAACCTCCGTGACCTTGAAAGGGACATGGACAAAACTGCCCGGAAACGGCTTCAAGCCGATATACGAGAACTACGGCCTGGAAAAACCGGTAGACGGGAACAGCTTCACCGTCCGCTGCGAATGGCAGGAAGAGAGCCTCTGGCACGAATGTGCCGCCTCTCCGCAACAGCTGTTCCGTATGGACGGGACAGGAAAGCTGGCGGATGAAGCCGTCTTTGAACTCGCATTGGAGGAAAAGACGACCGCCAACGGTTTCTACCGCCTGATATTGGAGAGCCCGGAAACAGGTTTCGGCACGAATGCCTACTACCGCCGGTTTACCGAAGTGATGCTGCACAACGGCAGGGAGAAGGAGAAGAACCGGCTGCCCGTTCCCGAGCAGCCGCAGGTGCCGATGCTGGGAGACATGACTTTCGGGTATAAGTCGGTAGAAACGCTTGCCCCCGGCAAAAACGGCAGCCTGTACCGTTTCTCGGAACTGTCCGGATATGAGGCGTGCGCATTGCAGGAAAACCGCCATCCTGTCTTCCATCCGTGCATGGAGTCTCCCGCCATCCTCCTGAACCTGGAGCACATGGGCGACACGAGCCGTGTACGTCTTTATCTCGCATTGCATTATGCCGCCAACGGCAGGAATTCCTCCGGCAATCCGACGGACTGCAAGCTGATCATCAGCCGGTATGCGGGCAACGGCCTTTGGCAGGAAATACCCGGTGACAACATACTGTGCGAAGAGACGGACGGCCTGACCCGCAGCGGCTTCATCGAGGTCAAGGCATCGGCAGCTGAAGGTACGGACAGCCTGTGGCTGAAACTCTCCTTCGCGGAAGGCAAGGCCCCGGAAAGCATGGTACTGGAAGGCATCCACCTGAACTGCCTCCGGGTGACGGCAGAGAACGGTGACGGTAGCTCCCTGCCTGCCGGGACAATAGCCGCCCCGCTGGTGGAAGACAGCCGCATCCTTTCCGTGTGCCAGCCCTTTGCAGGCAGCGGAGGCAAGCCGGCTGAGACGGGGCAGGATGCCATCATACGGCAACGCATCCGCATTTCCGCCCGTAACCGTGCGGTATGCGGCGGCAACTATGAGGAAATGATACTGGAGCGTTTCCCGGAAATCGAGAAAGCGTGCTGCATCCCCGCATCGGGAAATGACGGGACCGTCCGCATTGTGGTGTTCCCGAAGCCAGAGAAGAGGACTTACCCGTTCCTGCCCGGCTGGAAACTGTCCGAGATAGAAAAACATATACGGCAGTATGCCTCCCCATTCGCGAAGATACAGGCGGTCAATCCGGTGTACGAGCCGCTGTCCGTCACCTTCAGGGCGGTGCTGAAAAAAGACACGGCCGATCCCGGTACGGTAAAACGCCGGATTGCAAGGCGCATCAGGGTATTCCTGATGGCATGGTACATGGACGGCAGGCTGCCGGATTTCGGCGTGCGGTATTCGTGCGACGCACTCCTTTCACGCACCGTCAACGACGAGAATATTGAGGAGTTCGTTTCTCTGGAAATCCGGACAGGAAAGAAGCTGTACCGGATTACAGAGGAATTGCGTGACGAGGATACCGTCCTTTCCGCTTCAGACGAGTGCGGAATCCTCTATATAGACACGCTCGACGTGGAACTGGTAGACAGCCGCCGCGGAGTGGACGAGGGAAAAATCGGGACAGACTTTATGATAGGATAAGAACATAAAAAAGATATAAAGATATGGGCAACAGATACAAGGACAGGGAAACATTGAAGTCGTACTTCCAAAGGGGGGATGTCCCCACGGAAGAACAGTTTGCCGAACTCATCGACTCGGTTCCCAACATACATGAAGACGGCCAGGCAAAAGTCTCTCCCGCCGACGGCATCCGTCTCTTCCCTTCGGACAAGGATGGCGTGGTCGCCACCGTTTTTTCCTCCGACCCGGAGAAGCCCGGAGCTTCCCCCTTGTGGCGCATCGCCCTCACAGGGGACAACGGTCTGGAGATACGGAATGGCGAGGACGAGCCTGTGATGACCGTGGACAGGGAAAAGAACGTGACCGTGGCTGGAACGGTGAAGGCGGACAGATTCCTTTCCGATGACGGCGATGAGGGAGATACGCCCGGTACGGATGTGCTGAAGGTCAAGGCAAACGGATACTGGCAGAACCTGCCTGTGGAAGCGGAAGCCGGGCAGGAGATAAAAGGATGCCGGGTGTACCGCATATCCGCCTGCTACGTGAACAGCCTTACACGGAAATACTCCACCTGCGAAGCCATCGCCTCACATTCGGACGGGTACGGAAGGAAAGTACGCTCCCCGCGCAGCCACTGGTGGGGCTGGTCGGGACATATGAAGATACGCTGGAGGAAGACAGACGGCAAACTCTTCCTCCAGATAAAGAGCAAGGGCGTGCAGAGCGGTGCGGAAACCATCTATTGCCGTATCGAAACCATCTGGAAAATATAATGGACCGTTATGGACGAAAGATCACTATACATCACACGGCCGGAAGACGGCGAGGACCTCTACACGGCATTGCAGCGGCAGACGCTTGCGGAACTGCAACGCCTGTCCGGAAACGTGTGGACGGACTACAACCCGGGCGATCCCGGCGTGACCGTGTCCGAAGCGGCGGACTATGTCCTGACCGAAACGGATTACAGGCTTGATTTCCCGTTGGAGGACTATCTTGCCGGCAAGGACGGAAAATGGGCGGAAGAGAGATACGGGCTCTTTCCTCCCGAATCGGTCTATCCGTCCGCACCGGTCACTGCCGGGGACTACCGCCGGGCGATACTGACCCGTTTCCCGGATGTGGAAAACGCGGATGTAATCCCCGGAGAAGGGGGATGCTACCATGTCCGCCTGCGTGTCTCGCCTTTTTCTCCGGATATGGCAAGCCAGGTACTCGCTTTCCTGAACCGGCACCGCAACCTGTGCGAGCGGTTCGAGGACGTACAGGTCGTTTCACCGGAGGAATTGTTCTTTCACGCCGATTTCGGGATTGCCACCGGAGAGAATGCCACGGAGATACTCGTACAGGTGTACTGGACGGCGATGCAGTACCTTTCCGGTTCCGCCGAGGTCGCATACCGGACAGCGGGCAGTCCCCTGCCCATGAGGGAGGACGAATGGTATGAAGGCCCGGTGAGGAACGCCCGTGCGGAGATTCCGGTACAGAAGGACACGGAAACCGAACTTTATGTCCGGCTGACGGGGATACCCGGTATCGTATCGTTCAAGACCTGCTATTTCAAGGACAAGGACGGGCATACCGTGACGGACTTCAGGACCGGCTACACGCTTCACCTGTCCAAGGATTTCAGCAGCGTGAAGGTGAGAAACGGCAACGGGACGGTGCATGTGGACGGCAATGAATTCATGGAACGTCTGCAAGCGAAGTATTTCATGCGGAGCACATTCCGCACACGCCGCCTGATGCAGGAACGGGAAGCACAGTATCTGGAAAGCACCGTCAGCCACAGGAAGGCGGGACAGGAGAAAGCGACCCTGTACCCTTCCGAATACAGGGACGTGTACGGCCATACCCCGCTGGCGGACGACCTGCCGTCCTGTTATGCTGTCTCCGACAGGGATTTCCTGCGGGATACCCCTGTCCCGGAGAAGGCCGCCGCACGCAATTTCGGCAATTACCTGAAACTCTTCGACCTCCTGATACAGCGCGGGCTCGGTGAACTGGACGGGCTGAAAAGAGTGCTTGCATTGGATACGGCTGACCTTGAACTTTCACGGCTGGCGACCTTGCCGGAAAAAATACTGTCCATGCGCAAGCACAACGACCGTTACCGCGACATAACAGGGCTGAGGGACCGTTACATGGACTTTCTTGACGGCCTGTACGGGGTAGACAGCGCGCCGGAGTGGATGAGGGAGTCCGACTGCTACGGGCAGACGGCGGACGACCGCCTGCGCCGCAGGATGCGCTTCCTCAAGGCGCTGCCCGTAATGGTACGCGACCGTTCCCGCTCCTTCGACGTCACGGGAACATTCGGAGGGGAGAATGTCCCGACCGTGAAGAAGTACCTCTCCCTGCTGCTGGATTTCGACACGGACGAGGAGACCACGGTCGGCAATATCCTTCCCGCCCACAACCTGATCCTGATGGGAGACGGAGAAAGGGGCGAACGGTTCCGGGGACTGGTAAGCTCCCAGATGATTGACGACGACCTGTTCGATTCCGGTTCGGTGGAGGCGGTAAAGGAAGACACGCCTCCTGCATCGGAGAAGGAGAAGCTGAAACGTTACGAGGACCTGAGGCGCCATCTGCCCATCTTCAACTCGAACTGGATAAACGGTTCCCTTTTCCGCGAAGGCATCAGGTTAAGCAACTATAACCTCGTGAGCGTCGGAGGCGGGGAATGGCTGCTGGTATTCCGGGGGAAAGAGGATGAAAAGCGCATGAACCTCGGCCGTTCGAACAGCCGGGAGACACTTTCCGCGTGGGCGAACACCCTGTGCCGCTACCTGCGGGAACTGAACAGGCAGTGCGAGGCGGTATATGTGATAGAGAAGAACCTGTTCGACCCGATGGAACCGTTCACGGTGATGCTGGTCTTCACCGGCTGGACGGCACGCACGCGTTCCCCGAGGTTCTGCGAGGCATGTACGCGGCTGGCAAGGTCTGTCATCCCGTCGCACCTGAAAATGGAAACATACTGGATCGGCGCATTGCAGATGCAGTATTTCGAGGACGGGTACAAGAAATGGCGCGAGAGCATGAGTACGGATGCCCCGGCGGACATCCGTGCGCTCCATCAGAAGAAGATGACGGATGCACTCTCCGATGATTTCATGTCTAAGAGAAGAAAAGGCGACAATCCGGCTAAAGAAGAATATAAGGAGGAAGACGCATGACGGTGATTGACAGAATATCGTTCCGGTTCGGAATGGCGGACGAACAGTTTGCCAGGGAACTTTATGCGGACTGGGACGGATTCTGCCGGCATTGCGTCACGGAGGTTTTAGAGAACTGTTTTTCCCGGTATGATAATAAAGAGACCTATATTGAAATAGACCGTCTGGACCTGGATCTGGGCAACATACCGCAGGACGAGTTTTACGACCTCTTCCCTGTGCGGTTGCGCGAGGCTTTGGAGCGCAGCTTTGCCCATAAACTGAATGAAACAGGTGTACCGCAAATTACGGAATCGGACATAAATACCGGAACAGACCCGATAACGGACAATCCTTTCCCGTATGCCCGTGAGAAACGCTTCGAGAACCTGCTGCACTACCTGGAATACGGCTTCTGCCTGCCGGAATGGAATGCACCGGAGTTCCACCTGTACGGGGAGTTGCAGCAGTTCAAGGATGCGGAACATACAGGACGGCTGCTGTCGCTGCTTGCCTCCAAACCGTATGTCATGGACAGGCTGTTCCTGCAAACAGGCGCGGAACGACTGCCGGAGGCAATACCCTTTGCCGCATGGCTTACCTCAGCGGTTCTCGGCCGGTATGAGAAACAGCGGTATCTGTCCGCTGTCCTGGAGCATTCGCCGCAGGCTGTCATCCGTTTTATCCACGAGACCAAAAATACCGGCAGCCTGGAAGACATGGCCGGCTTGCTGGACAATCCCCATGTCAGGCGCATCATGGCCGCCGAGACGGAAGACCGTGCCGAAATCGGCGTGCCTGAATACTGGTACAGACTCTACGGCTGGCTGCTCGAATACTACCCGTTCAACGGCGTGCCGATATTTGGCGACAAGCGGCATTTCGGATTGCACCTGAACCGCAGACTGCTGTCCTTTATCCGCAAGAGGGAGCGGCAGGCATATCTTTCCAAAGCGGAACTGACGGTACGGTTCCTTATGGAAGTCTTCGGGGCTGACAATCATCTGACGGTGCTGGGCATCATCTACCGTCGTCAGAAGCTGAATGCAGACGGTTCGCCTGCCACCGGTGACAGCTATGCCTGGGAACTTTATTACATGCTCCTGCAACTCTCGCTGCTCGGAACAGAACAGATTTCAACCGGACATACCGGCAGACAACTGTCCGATGAAAAGACGGATACGTCATCGCCGGATACCGGGATGGCTACAGCTATCGCAGAAAACGCAGGTTCTTTCCTGCAATGGATAGAAGATACGGGACAGCCGGACCATATAAAACGGGCAGCACTGTTACGGCTGGCGCAGGAAAAACCGGAGTTGCTGATACAGTGGTTGAAGAGCCGGCCGGACAGGAGGCATCTGTCATTGCCGGCATCCCTGACCGACAGGCCGACCTTGCTGTTGCTTGCCGGATATGTCTCGCTGCAACTCGCCGAGGTGGTTTCCGCCCTACTTGAAACACTCGGCAAGGCATTCCCATCCGTTTCCTGGCTTCAAGGCATCGGCAAAGGCAAACTGACGGAGGCATTGAATACAGCCGTGTTGCAGGGAATTTCAACCGGTATCTTCTCCGCATCGGATTCCGCTTCCGTGCAGATGCTACGGCTGGCTGCTTTACTGCATAAGGAAATAACCGGACAGGAGACTCCGGCTGCCGATGTTGCCGGGTTCAAGGCAATAGAGGATATCGGAACGTCAGAATCCGTCTCTGAGGAAAACACTGTCATCTCACAGCCGATAAGGGAATTCCTGGAATCTGTTTCCCCTGTTTTTACTCCTGCCCATGATACATGGAAAAACATACATCGGGAAAAACACCCGAATAAGAATATTCCGGAAGCCCGGAAAGTCGCCTCTTTGAAAGTCATTCTTTCAGACTGCACCATTCCCGAAAATACCGGAAAGATGCTCGTACTGCAATGGTTCGATGCCTATCGTGAAAGGGAAAGCGAACTGATTTCGGCATTGCAATCGGAAAAGCTGCTGGATACGGTTATCGGTTTGCTTGACACGGTTACATTAAGGCATATCGCCATACGGCTGGCTGTGCAAGCCTATGGTACGGAGGGTCAAACTGTCGGAACGACTGCCATACAGCTTGTCGGACTGTTGACCGGGCATATAGGGACAGTTGCAAATCTTGTTTCCGGTCCTGCAAAGACGGTCTGGAAATCGTTGCTTCTTTCACTTGCTTCATGGAATGGCATCATATCCCCTGCATCTGCAAGCGGTAATTTGGATACCGCTATCCGCTTGTTGGCAGCCATCGTCGGCGATGACAGAAGCAGGATAAAGGCGGTTGTCGAATCACTGATCGGACAGTCATTGCCTATTCCTTATATCGGGCTGCCGGACAATAAAACAGTCCGCAGTTTCGATACGGAAGACTTTCTCTCCGGTACCGTAAACATAAACAATACGCTATTGTCTCTATTGGTTCGGGTGCGGCAATATATCGGTTCCGAAAGCCTTGCTCCGGATTTGTCAGTAATGGCTATCCGTAAGGGTGGTATGGACGGAACAGACAGCGTACTGCGCATAGACTCGGCAGATGACAGCCCGGACATGCCGGCCGAAGGCGACCTTGCATTGAACGAGGTTCGAACAATATTTGAACAGCATCTGAACGATGTCTCCGGTATGACTGGCTGGTTGCAAAACCAGGTATTCACTTCATGGCAGAAACGGGAAGTGCTCCATCGCTATATGGAGGATTCTCCCAAAGAGGCCATACGGTTGCTTCGGGATACCATTGTTTCGGATGAAAGCACGGTTACACTATGGGCTGAAATCATCGGTAAGGATGCTATATCGGGACTTGTCAGGCAGACAAGCCCTACTCTGTCCGGTATATTGAGCCGAACCGTCGGTGTGGTACATTCCGCATTTACTGAAAACGGGCTGTTTGCAGGCGGCAGCGGGGAATGGGAACTGTCCGTAACAAAGGCTATCCTCCTTTTGATTACGGAACAGCCGGAGCCGGACTGTATGGATGCGGAGGATATCATCTCTCTATTCCTGCGCCATCTTCATTATGTTCTGGCCGGGAACAAGGAATATACGGATGCGGATCGGGAGCAATGGGAAAGGGTTGAAAGGCTGGCAATCCATACAATCACCTTACAAACGGCTGCGGCAGATACGGGAACCGGTACGGCATCCGGTTTGACGAACAATGTCCTGCCATTAGAAAAATCTATATCCGTCCAGGGAGAAAGTGTATTCGATGAGTGGATTACGTGGCTGTTGTCCCCTTCAGTCAGCGATACGGAAAAATCGCAGATGTTACGGCACTATGCCCGTTGGCAACCGGAACTGCTTTGGAAACTTGTGCGGTATTCCACCACTGACAATCCGGGGGAAAACGACATCCCCTTTGGGCAGTGGACCGAATGGCTCGGTACGGAAACATGGATGGAAATGATTGCCGGAGTGTCGTTCTCTTTAGCTGAAACATTACGCCGGACAACTGACTTCATAGCAAGAAAATACGGATTAGCCGAACCGGCATTGTCCGAGGGACTGGTACGGTTTATTGCCTGTTACCAGGCAGACCGTATCCATTACGGAAACGCTTCACCGGTTGTCAGGGAATATATAGAAACATTGGCTTCATCCGTATGGAAAGACCGGATTCCGGACACCAAATCAGAACTACCCGCAACTGTAGCCGATGGCAGCAGACCGGAACATGAGGAAACTGATAATACATCACAGCCCGATGAACGGCAGTCCGCATTGGAGGCCATTGTGGGGAGTGTGGAAACGGAACTGCACATCGCTGACACCGGACAGGCTTTGGAAGAAGCCGTGCAACCGGAATATCTTGAAATCCCGAATGCAGGCCTTTGCCTGCTGGCGATATGGTTCCCGCGCCTGTTGGATATGCTCGGCCTGCTTGCAGAAACGGACGACGGAAGAAAAGATCTGAAAGATATGGAGGCACGTATCCGGGCGATATTCATCCTGCAACGCTTGGCGACGGATGAGGTACGGGAGTACGAAGAGCATGAACTGGCATTCAACCGCATTCTGACAGGATGTCCGTTTTATGTGCCGCTACCGAAGGCATTGAAATTGACAGAGAACGAGATACAGACCGTGGAATCGATGCTTGCCGGAGTGAAGGCGAACTGGGAGAAACTGAAGAACACTTCGGTAAAAGGGTTTCAGCACAGCTTCATCGAACGTCCCGGCAGACTGGAGCAGCGCGAAGACAAATGGGTACTGTACGTTGAAGAACGTGCGTATGACATCCTGCTGGACTCCCTGCCGTGGTCGTACCGCCAGATACGGCTGCCGTGGCTGAAAAAGAAAATAAGCGTCATTTGGCGTGACAAGGAAGAATTTGATTTTGAATAATATAACGATTAAAAAATATATTATCATGGAAACTGAAAGGACATATCAGAACAAGGTGGCACGCACCATCCAGCAAAAGCGCAGCGGTGAAGGTACTTTGGAGTTTGCGGACAACCGTCCGCATGGGATATTACAGGCTGTAGCAGAACCTGTACAGCGCCTCGAAGACGAGGACGAAGCATTACAGGGGAAATTCAAGAATACAGTACAGTGTCAAGAGGACGAGGATGATCTCCTGCAAGGAAAATTCAGACAACCTCTGCAACGGCTCGGTGACGAAGAAGACGAAACGTTGCAAGGAAAATTCGAGAATACTGTACAGCGTGAGGAAGATGACGATGAAGCCATGCAGGGCAAATTCGAACAGCCGGTACAGAAGAAGAATGAGACGGGTATGCCCGACAACCTGAAAGCGGGCATCGAAGACTTGTCCGGCTTTGCAATGGACGATGTACGGGTGCATTACAACTCGGACAAGCCGGCTACCGTGCAGGCATTGGCATACACGCAGGGTACGGACATCCATGTCGCCCCCGGCCAGGAACAGCACCTGCCGCACGAGGCATGGCACGTGGCGCAGCAGATGGCCGGTCGTGTCGAGCCGACAACGGAAGTGGGCGGACTGCCCGTAAATGACAATCCGGCACTGGAACACGAAGCCGACGTGATGGGTGCTAAGGCAAACAGTTACTGACCTTTGTAGAGAACGCCTATGATGACTGCGCATATCGACTGGTTCGGCAGGGTCCTGACCGTGGCCATCCAGCTTTATTTCCGGCAAGGGTGCGAATACTCCTCGATAGAGGAAGTCACGCCACCTGATGACGGTTGGATGGAAAGCATGACCGGACGGCAGGATATCACTTTCAACGAGCGGGTGGTGATCATGCTGGCCCTGATGCCGCACACCTGTCCGCAGGGATTGGATATCTTCTTCGTACAGAACAAGGACTTTGACCGGCAGTACACCGAGTTCGGCGGCTGGAAAGGGCTGTCGCACGGCGGCTTCCTGCCTACGGGCGAGACCGCCTCGTTCATCCTTGCCGGAGAGGATATGAAGAAGAAAAAGGCCGTTATCCGCATGTTTCAGAAAGACCACTGGTTCTATATGCGGAATCTTTTGCGGTTAGAGGGTGCGGGTGAAGGTGAACCGCTGCTGAGCGGACAGCTCCGCGCTTCGGACGAGTTCCTGAGCCATGTACTGCTTGACAGGGATTATAAACCGGACTACAATATCGGTTTCCCTGCCAAACTTATCACCACCCCGTTGGAGTGGGAAGACATGGTTTTGGATTACAATACACTGGAGGCTCTCGAAGAAATCAACACGTGGATCATGCACCAGCATACCATCATGGAAGACTGGGGGTTGAAACGGATTCTCAAGCCCGGCTACCGTGCCCTGTTCTACGGCCCTCCGGGAACGGGAAAGACACTTGCCGCCACTCTTTTAGGCAAGAAAAACAACATGGATGTCTATCGGGTGGACCTGTCGATGATTGTATCGAAGTATATCGGCGAGACGGAAAAGAACCTTGCCAAAGTCTTCGACCTGGCGGAGAACCGGAACTGGATCCTGTTCTTCGACGAGGCGGACGCACTTTTCGGCAAGCGCACCTCGACCAGCACCTCCAATGACCGCCATGCCAACCAGGAAGTGGCCTACCTGCTCCAGCGCATCGAGGATTTCCCCGGTACGGTCATCCTTGCCACCAACCTGAAATCGAACATCGACGAGGCTTTCTCCCGCCGTTTCCAGTCCATCATCTATTTCCCGATGCCGGACGAGGAACTCCGTGCCGCCCTCTGGCGCGGCATGCTCCCCAAAGAATGGCTCGGCGAGGATGCGGAAGAGCTCATCGCCATGGCGGCCGGGACGGAACTTTCCGGCGGTACGATAACGAACGTCGTCAGACGGTGTGCCATCATGCTGGTGGAACGTAAGTTAAACAAAGTAAGTACAAGGATGCTGATGGAAACCCTGGCAAATGAGAGCGGGAAAATATAAACGGGACGGACAGGACATATCAGACCCACAGGATATGCTCTTGTGCCTTTTGACAAAATTCAGCCATCGGACCATTAATTGACAATTCGCAAATGAATCTTCAACATAAAATCCTCTTTGGATACTTGGTACTGATGGCGGTCATAATAAGCATGGTCGCCATCTTGATGCATGAGCGCGTGCGAAAAGATGAGATAGAGACGGAAAGCTCCGAAATATGGGAGCTGCGCCAGAGCATAAACACTGTTTACCGTCATCTTGCCGTATTGGCCTCTTGGGGTGAATCGGTTATTGTATGGAGTGGAGACGACTATCTGAGGTATCATGACCAGAGACTGAGGACGGACAGCTTGTTACAAATCTTGAAACTTGACCATCAGGATTTCACTCCGGTGGACCGGATAGATACGCTGCGTTTCCTGTTGGCAAGCAAGGAGGAGCACCTATATCAAACGATGCGGGTATTCCAACGGCATGACAGCCTGCTGCTGGAACGCCTGCCCTCCATCATCCGGCAGGCGGCAAGTTTCCGTACCGTAACCCGGAAAAAGAGAGGCCTTGCCGGACTTTTCGGCGGCAAGGAGACCGTGCAAGTCCCTAATTCCGCAAAATCGCTGCACGCCATGAACGAGCGGCTCCTCTCCGCGGAGGAGGAACGGCAAAGGGCGATAGACGGCCACATGGACAGCCTGCGCGTCCGTAACAAGGAGCTGAACAGGCAGCTGTACGGCCTGATCAGGGTTCTGGACGCACAGGCTCAAGAAGCGATAGCGGACAAGGAACGGCATGTCGCGGCATCGTATGAACGTTCGATGTCGATTCTAACGCTGTTGACGCTAAGCGCCATTGTCCTGCTTGCCGTTTCCTACTGGATCATACAGCGGGACATCCGCAACAAGGAGAAGGGCCGGAAGCGATTGGAAAAAACGATCATACAGAACACCGCGCTGCTTGAAATGCGCAAGAACATCATTTTGACCATCTCGCACGACATCCGTGCCCCGCTGAACATCATCGGCGGCAGTGCCGAGCTGGCCATGGACACCCGCGACAAGAAACGCAGGAACAACCACCTGAACAATATCAGGATCGTCTGCCGGCATGTCGTGCACCTGCTCAACAACCTGCTGGACATGTACCGCCTGAACGAGGCCAAGGAAATCCGTAACGATGTCCCGTTCAGCCTGGACGAGCTGTTGGAACGTACCGTCTCCGGTTTCTCCCGCATCGTCAACAACAAGGGGATCCTGTTCAGCCACAAGTTCGACAATACGGACGTGAGACTTCTCGGTGACGTGGACCGTATCGGCCAGATCATCGATAACCTGCTGACCAACGCCGTCAAGTTCACGGAATCCGGAACGATCTCCTTCAACGTCCGCTACGGCAAGGGGCGGCTCCTCCTGGAGATCCATGACACCGGCATCGGCATGAGCGAGGAGACGCTTTCCCGCATCTTCCGCCCGTTTGAACGGCTCGTTTCGGCAGCCAATACCGACGGTTTCGGGCTGGGACTGCCGATAACCAAGGGGCTTGTCGATCTGCTCGGCGGAACAATCACCGTTTCGAGCAAGGCCGGGCACGGCAGTACATTCAGCGTGGCATTGCCCCTGCCGGAAACCGACGAGAACATAGAAGACGAGAACACGATGCTTCCGTGTCCTGCCGTCCTCCCGCTGAATGTCCTGGCAGTCGATGACGACCCGATGCTGCTGGATATCGTAAAGGAGATGCTGGAACGCAACGGGGTCAACTGTGAAACCTGCTCCACGGCGAAAGAGGTGGTAAAGGCAATGCGTTGTCGGGACTATGACCTGCTGTTGTCGGATATTCAGATGCCGGGTACAAACGGATTTGATTTGCTGACCTTGCTGCGCAACTCGAATATAGGCAACTCCCGCACGATACCCGTCATCGCCATGACCGCACGCGGAGACAGGGACAAGGAGGCGTTCCTGAATACAGGCTTCACCGATTGTATCTATAAGCCTTTCTCGTCCTCGGAACTGCTCAGCCTCATTTCCTCCATAAAAAAGCAACGGGCGGATGAGAGACAGGGGATTGATTTCAGCACCATGCTGTCAGAAGTCAGCGATGGCATGACGCTGCTTCGTTCTTTCGTTGCCCAATCGGAAAAAGACCGGGAGGAACTCGAAAGTGCAATGAAAAGCAACGACCGGATGAAAATGCGTGAAGCGGCACACCGTATGCAACCGTCGTGGGACTTGTTGCATACAGGCGATAGGCTAATGGCATACCGCACCTTATTGAAGGACGGCACGCAAGACGACGGTGCTATCAAAGAACAGACCCGGCAGATTATAAATTATACCTCCACGCTTATCGCGGAAGCGGAGGAAGAAATAAAAAGGCAAATGAATGAAACGGAAGATACTGATAGTTGAAGACAACATGAGCCTGTCGCAAATGCAAAAGGACTGGTTCTCCCAGGCCGGCTATGACGTAATGACAGCCATGAGCGAGCCGATAGCCCGCGCATTGATACGCAAGACGCAATTCGACCTGATATTGTCGGATGTGCGTTTGCCGGAAGGGGACGGAATCTCCCTTCTGAAATGGTTGCATAAAGAGAGAAAGGACATCCCGTTTATTATCACCACCGAATACGTATCCGTACCGGATGTGGTATATACCATCAAACTGGGAGCCATGGATTACCTGCCCAAGCCTGTACACAGGGAACACCTGCTGGAACTGGCGGAGGAAGTGTTCCGTCCGATAGCCACGGTACGGAAGAAAGAAAAAGCGCTGTTCCACCGCACAAGCCCCGGAATACTGCAAGTGGAAAAATTCGCCAGGCTGGTCGCTCCGTCCGACATGTCCGTGATGATACTCGGTGCCAACGGGACCGGAAAGGAATCGGTGGCGCAGACCATCCACTGCAACAGCGACCGCTGGAATACCCCTTTCATCGCGGTCAACTGCGGGGCATTGCCCCGTGAACTGGCCGCCTCGCTGTTTTTCGGTCACGAGAAAGGGGCGTTCACCGGTGCCGACACCGCCAAGAACGGTTATTTCGACATGGCGAAAGGCGGAACATTATTCCTGGATGAGATAGGTACCATGTCGTATGAGCTCCAATCCCTGTTGCTTCGGGTGTTACAAGAAAACACCTACACCCCGATAGGGAGCGGCAGGGAACGGACCGCGGACGTGAGGGTGATTGCCGCCACGAATGAGGACCTGCCAAAGGCCATCAAGGAAGGTCGGTTCAGGGAAGACCTGTACCACCGTTTGAATGAGTTTGAAATCAGACAGCCTTCATTGGCGGAATGTCCGGAAGACATCCTGCCTTTGGCGGAGTTCTTCCGTGAGCGTTTCTCAAAGGAGTTGAAACGGGAAACGCGGGGATTCACGAATGATGCCAAACGGGAACTGCTCTCCTATTCATGGCCGGGCAACGTGCGCGAATTACAAAATAGAATCAAACGTGCCGTACTTGTCGCGGAGACACCGATGCTTGACGTGGACGGAGTGAATATCGGAATTCATCCGGATGAAGATATTCCAATAGTATTTCCGGCCGTTCTGCCTCTGAAAGATGAAATATTGGAGAAAGAGAGTATTATAGGTGCCCTCAAAGCCTGTAACGGGCATCGTGGGCAAGCGGCCAAAATGTTGAATATCAACCAGGCAACATTATATAGGAAAATAAAGAAATACCGATTGAAATGAATTTGGCAATTACAATTTGTGGAAATGTCACTGAATATGTGTACATTTGCAACCAAATAACGAAAGAGACGGTATATTGCCCATAAGGCAGTTGCCGACTATTATAACATAAGAGCGCAAGCTTCTCGGACAGAAATCTGGTAAATCGACGTTAAAGGAGAATGATTGCGTAATGCTTATGCTATGCTCCGGCATAGCGTGGTGTTACGTGTTCTCCTTTAGGCTTACCAGAGCCTTTTCATTTGCAATCCAAATAACAGAGCAATAATTTTTCATTCAGATATGTTTT
>OOCN01000278.1_pt1 | contig 51543 bp, 46 predicted proteins | sample 1671361 | NCBI WGS metagenome assembly OOCN01 (sample SAMN06348149, study PRJEB24527) | human gut metagenome | biome: human gut; feature: ankylosing spondylitis patient; material: feces | host: Homo sapiens | place: China | collected 2015-10
TATTGACCAAACAGCCACTTGCAGAATTTGTCGGGCTGTTTGGATGCGGCCGCAATGCTTGCAGGAAGCGTTCTATACCACTACTGGTCAGGTAACAGACTAGGGGTAGTGCAGACATTTACGAACTATGCTGCTTTGCTATACCCGTTTAGTACATGACTCGTAGTGGTCTAAGACTGGCCCCTGCAAGCGTGAAGGGGCCGTCAGTCCGCAGGACTGACTGAGGAAGTTTATTAGAATACGGTTATAAAGAACAAAAAAACGGCTTGCAAACTCTTTTGAGCTCGCAAGCTGTTTTTTCTTTCGGGGTAGGTATTATTTCACACCCCCTTTTTCGTATACTACCTCAAAAGGAGTTTCAAGAGCCCCGCTACGCTTAATTGCGCTGGGGTGAGGAACTCCTTTTTTATGCCTTACAGCAAATTCAGCTGCCGCCCCAGCTTTTCTGCTTCTGCCAAATCCTTGGGGAATTGCAGGCTGTGATGGGCCTGTTTATCCCCTTCACTAAAGCTGGCCATGTTGTACTGGCTGTAATCCTTCACCTGAAGGGTATCACAGGAGGCCAGGGTAAAAATCTGTCCGCCCAAGATGTGGAACAGCTCCGCTTCCCCAGCCCATTTGGTCTTGTAATGTTCTTCGTAATATTCCTTGGGAGCGTTCATGGTATAAATCAGCCCCACCTGGATATGTCCATGGAAATAGGAAGAATAGTCATCGTAAGAAAAACCGCAGAAAATCAGCCGTTCCAAAAAAGCCTTCAGCTGAGCCACCGGCTCCCCAAAATAGATGGGCGTACCGATAATCAGCGTATCAGCCTGGTAAATCTTGTCAATGAGCGGAGAATAGTCGTCGGGCCATACGCAGTGGCAGCGCTTCCCGCTCTTGCTCTTGCAGGCCAGGCAGCTCCGGCAGCCGGAACCCTTCAAATCATACAAATGAACCAGTTCCGTTTCCGAGCCCGCCGCCTTGGCGCCCCGCTCTGCTGCCTCTACCAATTGGGCCGTATTCCAATCCTTCCGGGGACTGGCATTGATGAGTATTGTCTTTTTCATAGGAACTCCTTCTTTCGCAAACCTAGCGCAATTGTTGTACACATCTATTATACACCCATCTCCCAGCTTCCACCTGCACTTTCCGCTTTTAGGAGAAAAATATCGCCGTGCGCTGGGGCTACGTGTCACGCCCTTTGGGCTGGCCAGTTGGGTTCGCTTTAACTTTAACCGCCGGAGCCCCACCACACACGGAAAAAGGCCCGCATCCCTAAGGACGCGGGCCAAACTTGTTTTGCAATTATTTCGGGTAGTTGTTGGAGGAATTTTCCTTCAGCAATACGTCGTGGGCACCGCCTTCTACCAAGCTGGTAGCAGAAACCAAAGTCAGTTTGGCTTTCTTCTGCAATTCAGGAATGGTGAGCGCACCGCAGTTGCACATGGTGGAACGAATCTTGGAGGTGGTCAGGTTTACGTTGTCCTTCAGGCTGCCTGCGTAAGGAACGTAGGAATCAACGCCTTCTTCGAAGGACAGCTTCTTGTCGCCGCCCAGATCGTACCGCTGCCAGTTGCGGGCACGGGCAGAACCTTCGCCCCAGTACTCTTTCATGTAGGTGCCGTTGATGTTCACCTTGTTGGTAGGAGATTCATCGAAGCGGGCAAAATAGCGGCCCAGCATGATGAAGTCAGCACCCATGGCCAGAGCCAGGGTCATGTGGTAATCGTACACAATGCCGCCGTCGGAGCAGATGGGCACGTAGATACCGGTTTCCTTGTAGTATTCGTCCCGGGCTTTGGCTACTTCAATCACTGCGGTAGCCTGGCCGCGGCCGATACCTTTTTGTTCACGGGTAATGCAGATGGAACCGCCGCCGATACCGATTTTCACAAAATCAGCACCGCATTCCGCCAGGAAGCGGAAGCCTTCAGCGTCAACCACGTTGCCGGCGCCAACCTTTACAGAGTCGCCATATTTGGCACGAATCCATTCCAGGGTCCGTTTTTGCCATTCGCTGTAGCCTTCGGAGGAGTCGATGCACAGCACATCGGCACCAGCTTCCACCAGAGCAGGAACGCGCTGTTCATAGTCCCGGGTGTTGATGCCGGCACCTACTACGTGGCGCTTCTTGTCGTCCAGCAGTTCCAGCGGATACTGCTTATGGGTGGAATAGTCCTTGCGGAATACCATGTACATCAGGTTGCCGTCTTTGTCAATGATGGGCAGGGTATTCAGCTTGTGTTCCCAGATAATGTCGTTGGCTTGCTTCAGCGTAGTATCGCTGGTACCAATGACCATATCCGCTACAGGGGTCATGAAGTCCTTTACCAGGTCCGTCATTTGCATCCGGCTGATCCGGTAGTCACGGCTGGTCACAATCCCTTCCAGATGACCATGTACGGAGCCGTCAGAAGTAACTGCCATGGTAGAATGGCCGGTTCTTTCCTTCAGAGCCAGTACATCAGCCAGGGTGCAGTCAGGCCGCAGGTTGGAATCGCTGACTACGAAACCGGCTTTATAGCTTTTTACCCGGGCAACCATGGCTGCTTCGCTTTCAATGCTCTGGGAACCGTAGATGAAGGACAAGCCGCCTTCACGGGACAGGGCAATGGCCATGTTGTCGTCGGATACGGACTGCATGATTGCAGACACCAGGGGAATATTCAATGTCAAGGGTGCTTGTTCACCCTTCTTAAATTTTACCAGCGGTGTTTTCAAACTCACATTTGCAGGAATGCATTCGCTGGAAGAGTATCCAGGCACCAAGAGGTACTCACTAAAAGTGTGCGCAGGTTCATCATAAATAAAAGCCATTGTAATCCCCCTTTTGAAGTATTTTTTCTATTCTAGCACCACACTGTCACAATTGCAACAATTTATTTCAATCTTTTTAAGGCTCTCCAGGCAATATCGTGACGATAGTGCACACCTTCAAAATGGATCTTTTCTACAGCGGCGTAAGCCTTCTTCTGGGCCGCAGCAATGGAGTCGTCCACAGCCGTAACACCCAGTACCCGACCGCCGTTAGTGACAATCTGGCCGTCCTTTTCCTTGGTCCCGGCGTGGAAAACCACCACCTGGTCCAGGGCGCCAGCTTCTGCAAGGCCGGTAATGGGCAGGCCTTTGGGATAGGATTCCGGATAGCCGCCGGAAGCCATAACCACGCACACCGCAGCCTTGGTGCTCCATTTTACCAGGTCCGGCGTCAGGGTACCCGTGGAGCAGGCCACCATAATCTGAGCCAGGTCGCTGTCCAAGAGGGGCAGCACTACCTGGGTTTCCGGATCCCCAAAACGGGCGTTGAATTCTACTACCTTAATGCTGTCGCCTTTGATCATCAGGCCAGCGTACAGGCAGCCCGTGTAGGTGCGGCCTTCCTTGGCCAGGGCATCTACCACCGGGCGCAGAATGGTTTCCAGCGTCTTCTGCTTCAGGGCGTCCGTCATCACCGGAGCCGGGCAGTAAGCCCCCATGCCGCCGGTGTTGGGGCCTTCGTCCCCATCGTTCACCCGTTTATGGTCCTGGGCAGCCAGCATGGGCACAATGGTCTTGCCGTCCGTAAAGGCCAGGAGAGAAGCTTCCTCCCCTTCCATAAATTCTTCGATAACCACCCGGTTGCCGGCGGTGCCAAACTTGTGGTTGCCCATCATCTCGTCCAAAGCGTCCAGGGCTTCCTGCTTGGTCATGGCTACCACCACGCCCTTGCCGGCTGCCAGGCCGTCCGCCTTGATGACGATGGGAGCGCCCTTTTCCTCTACAAAGGCCCGGGCGTCCGCCAGGTTGTCACAGACCTTGAAAAAGGCCGTGGGAATATGGTATTTCTCCATTAGTTCCTTGGAGAAAATCTTGGAACCTTCAATTTCCGCAGCCTTGGCGCTGGGTCCAAAAATGGTCAGGCCCCGGCCTCTGAAAACGTCCACAATCCCGGCCACCAGAGGGGCTTCCGGCCCCACTACGGTCAGGTCGATTTGATGTTCCTCAGCCCAGTCCGCCAGCCCTTCCAGGTTGGTTACGTCCAGGTCCACACATTCTGCCAGGTTCTTCATGCCGGGATTGCCCGGTGCTGCATATACTTTATCCACACTGGGGCTTTGGGCCAATTTCCATACCAGGGTATGTTCCCGGCCGCCGCCGCCAATTACCAATACCTGCATCTTGCTCCCCCTTATGCCTTTTCGCTGTCTAGCTGCTTTTTCAGATAGGCGCTGATGGCCGTATCATAGGCTGCCGTATGGGCAAAGGCTTCCTGGGCCAGCATTTTCCGGGTATGCAGGTCGATATCGCCCTTTTCGTCCAGCAGCTTCATCAGGCCTTCATAACGGTCCGGATTGGTGATGATCACCACATCGTGGAAGTTCTTGGCAGAAGCCCGCACCATGGCAGGGCCGCCGATGTCGATGTTCTCGATGGCTTCCGCTTCCGTTACGCCAGGTTTGGCAATGGTCTGTTCAAAAGGATACAGATTGCACACCACCAGGTCGATGGGGCGAATGCCGTTGTCCTTCATGTCCTGCATATGCTGGGGATTGCTGCGGATGGCCAGAATGCCCCCGTGAATTTTCGGGTTCAGGGTTTTTACCCGGCCGTCCATCATTTCCGGGGTACCGGTCACGTCACTGACATAGGTGACAGGAATCCCTGCAGCCTTGATGGCTTTCATGGTGCCGCCGGTGGAAATGATTTCAATGCCTTTCTTATGCAGGAAAGCAGCCAGTTCCACAATGCCTTTTTTATCGGATACACTCAACAATGCTCTTGCAATGGTCATAACGCGCTACTCCTTCCGGATTTTTACTTTTCTGCCTTTGACTTCCAGCCGATTTTCCGCCCACAGCTTCACCACTTCCGGCAGGATGGTATGTTCCTGCACCAGAATCCGGGCAGCCAGGGTATCGTGGGTATCCTCATCCATGACAGGCACCGCAGCCTGCATAATGATGGGCCCCGTGTCCATGCCGGCATGCACAAAGTGCACCGTGCAGCCGGCAATCTTTACCCCGTAGTTCAGTGCCTGTCCCTGGGCGTCCAGGCCCGTAAAGGACGGCAAAAGCGCCGGGTGGATGTTGATAATCTGATGGGGCCAGGAGTTTACAAAATCAGCGCTCAAAATGCGCATAAAGCCAGCCAGGACCACCAGTTCCACCTGTGCGTCCCGGAGCTTTTTGTCGATGGCCGCCTCAAAGGAGGCCTTGTCCTTGTAATCCTGCCGGGCAATGGCATAGTGGGCAATCCCCGCCTTTTGGGCCCGTTCCAGGGCGTAGGCTTCCGGACTGTCACTAGTCACCACAGCCACTTCTATAGGAAGGTTTTCTTCCCGGATTTTGTCCAGGACGGCCTGAAAATTGCTTCCCCGGCCGCTGACCAAAACCCCGATTTTCCGCTTATTCACCGAATACGCCGCCTTTCAGCACAGTCTTCTTGGTGCCGGGTACCACTTCACCCAGTTCGTAGAAGGTTTCCCCTTCAGCCTTCAGATGCGCCCGCAGAGCCTCGGCTTCTTCCGGAGCCACAACCAGGACCATGCCCACGCCCATGTTGAAGGTGCGGTACATTTCCGGCCAGGGCACATTGCCCCATTCCTGGAGCTTCTTGAAGACCATGGGTACTTCCCAGGCATCTGCATGTACCAGGGCGTCGCAGCCTTCCGGCAGGATCCGGGGAATGTTGTCGTAGAAACCGCCGCCGGTAATGTGTACCATGCCGTGGAGGTTGAACTTGTGAATCAGCGGCAGCACCGTGCGGGGATACAGCCGGGTAGGCGTCAGCAGTTCTTCGCCCAGGGTTTTGCCAAATTCCGGAATCATAGTGTCCACGGACAGGCCCTGTGCTTCAAAGCAGATCTTCCGCACCAGGGAGAAGCCGTTGGAATGCACGCCCGTAGAAGGCAGGCCCAAGAGCACGTCCCCCGGTTTTACCTGGTCCCCGGTAATCATCTTGTCCCGTTCCACAACGCCCACGGAGAAGCCGGCAATATCGTATTCATCTTTGGCATAGAAGCCGGCCATTTCCGCCGTTTCCCCGCCAATCAAAGCACAGCCGGATTCCTTGCAGGCCCCGGCCACACCCTTAACGATGTCGGCAATCTTCTGGGAGTCTACTTTTGCCGTAGCAATATAGTCCAGGAAGAACAGCGGTTCAGCACCCTGCACCAGGATATCGTTGACGCACATGGCCACAGCGTCCTGACCAATGGTGTCGTGACGGTCCATCATAAAAGCAATCTTCAGTTTGGTGCCCACGCCATCGGTACCGGATACCAGGACCGGATCCTTGTACTTATTGCCCAGGGCAAACAGGCCGCCGAAGCCGCCCAGGTCCCCGATTACTTCCGGACGGTACGTAGCCCGCACACTGTCCTTCATCAATTCAACGGCTTTGTTGCCGGCATCAATATCTACACCTGCATCTGCATAGGTAATAACCTTTTTCTCAGTCACGCTGTTTCCTCCTCAGCAACTCGTCTCAAACTGGAATTTGGAGCCCAGCTCCATTTCTTTATCTGCTCCATCTGGATACTTGGCGTTGAAGCAGGCATAGCACATATCATCGGGGTTCAGCACGGACAGGGAACTGCGCAGACCTTCCATACTAATATAATGAAGGCTGTCAGCCTTGATGTATTCCCGGATTTCTTCTTCCGTCTTGCTGGCGGCAATCAGTTCCTTCCGTTCAGAAGTATCAATGCCGTAGTAGCAGGAATCCATAACCGGAGGAGAGCTGATGCACACGTGCACCGCCGTAGCCCCGGCATCCCGCAGCAGCTGGACAATCTTGCCGCTGGTAGTGCCCCGGACGATGGAGTCGTCCACCATCACCACGGATTTGCCGGCCACCAGGCTCCGGTTGGCATTCAGCTTCAGGCGTACCGCGTTCAGCCGCTGCTTTTGGGTGGGCTGAATGAAGGTACGGCCAATGTATTTGTTCTTGGTCAGACCTTCCACAAAGGGAATGCCTGCTTCCAGGCCGTAGCCAATAGCAGCAGGGGTACCGGAATCAGGCACGGAGATAACAATATCCGCCTTGATGTTCTTGGTTTCCCGAGCCAGCTGCCGGCCCATGTTGATCCGGGCCTGGTAAATGCTTTCCCCGTCCATAATGCTGTCCGGACGGGCAAAATACACGTATTCAAACACGCAGTGGGCCAGATGTTCCGGCTTGTGGGTGCTGTACATAATGCTCTTGGGTTCGGCGTTTTCATCGTCAATGACAATCATTTCGCCGGCTTCCAAATCCCGCACGTATTTGGCCCCTACCAGGTCCAAGGCACAGGTTTCCGAAGCCACCACCCAGCCCTTGTCCAAGCGGCCCAGGCACAGCGGCCGGAAGCCATAGGGATCCCGGAAAGCAATCAGCTGTTCGTCGTTCATAATCAGGATGGAAAAGGCACCCTTAATGGTGTTGGCAGCTTCCGCCACCCGTTCCGGCAGCGTTGCTTTCCGGCTCCGGGTAATCAAAGACAGCACCACTTCGCTGTCCACCGTGGTCTGGAACATAGCGCCTTCCTTGGCCAATTGAGAACGCAGCTGGGCTGCATTGGTCAGGTTCCCATTATGGGACAGGGCCAAGTTGCCGCCATCATAAAAAACTTTCAGAGGCTGAACATTGTAGGGAATGCTGGAACCCGTAGTGGAATAACGCACGTGGCCAATAGCCATATAGCCGTCCAGTCCCCGGACCCCGTCCTTGAACACATCATTGACCAAACCCATGGCCTTTTTGATATGCATATGGCGGCCGTCGGATACGGCAATGCCGGCACTTTCCTGGCCTCTATGCTGCAGGGCAAACAAGCCCCAGTAGGTATTGAGCGCTACATCATCTTTTTTCGAATAAATGCCGAATACGCCGCATTCTTCGTGCAGCTTATCCTCTGCAAAGTCTCTTTCCGTCATAGTTCCTCCTGAACTTATTGCTTATTGGCCGCAGCGCGGGTGGCAGCCAGTTTTTCGCCTTTTGCTTTTACTTCTTCCTGCATTTGTTTTCTATGGGCAGCCAGTTTTTCCACCAGTTCCGGATACTTTTCAGCCAGGATTTGGACAGCAAACAAAGCCGCATTCTTGGCCCCGTTAATGGCCATGGTAGCCACAGGGATTCCAGAAGGCATTTGGACAAAGCTCAAGAGAGCGTCTACGCCATTTAAGGCCGTAGCATTGATAGGCACGCCGATCACCGGCAGGGTGGTGTTGGCAGCAAAGGCACCCGCCAGATGTGCTGCCATGCCTGCTGCGCACAGGATCACGCCGAAGCCGTTGGCACGGGCGCTTTTAGCAAACTCCGCTGCCCCGGCAGGGGTGCGGTGTGCCGAAAGGATGTGCGCCTCAAAAGGGATGTCCAGCGCTTTCAGTTGGGCACATGCGCCCTTTACCACCGGCCAATCGCTGTCAGAACCCATGATCACAGCCACTTTACGAACCATATCCAAACCTCTCTTTCTCAACCGACAAACAAAAAAGGCTGCGGTACACCCGTACCACGGCCTTTAATTCTGCGTATGCTCTCCCGACGCTTTGCACAAAGTTGCACGATGCCCCTGACATGCCCGAATGTTGTTTCGACCCATGAGACCCGGCAGCATCTTCATCATTGAAGTTCTCCTCCGTAGTTCCTTGTGCTTGCGTTTTCAGGCGGCGGAAAAGCCCTTTCTGCGGGCCGCCGTCCCTGTACTACATACAGTTTACGGCAAAAAAACATCTTTGAAAAGAGTGTTCCCACAAATTCTACCTTGTGTTTTCATGCCGTCAAAAAACTTTCAAAAGTTTTGTGCAGTTTCGACATTGTTTTTCTTTTTAAGTATGACTTATAGTTTAAGTATATTTTATGTAAATAGGATGCGTTAACTTTTTGTACAATAGACGGACTTTTTTAAAAAATAATTTTTGCTGTAATTGCCCGTGCAGCGCGGATGAGGTCCGCCGGGGCACAGCACACCTGCGTGCCGATGCGCCCGCCGGAGACATAGACCTTCTCCTGCGTCAGCACGCTCTCATCGAACACAGTCTTATACTGCTTTTTCATGCCTACCGGGCTACAGCCACCGCGCACATAGCCGGTGACCTTGTTGATATCGGCCACATGGATCATGGCAACGCTTTTTTCGCCCACACTGCGGGCAGCGGCTTTCAGATCCAGCTCTGCTGCCACCGGAATGACGAACACAAAATAGTTTTTGCTATTGCCCTGCGTCACCAGCGTCTTATACACGCAGGCAGGGTCTTCGCCCATGCTGGCCGCCACGGTCACGCCGTCCACAGCCACGCCCTCTTCGTGGGCGTACTCGTGGGCGGTGTAGGGCACCTTCTCGCGCTCCAGAATGCGCATGGCATTGGTTTTTGCTTCTTTTCCCATCTCTGATATCCCCTTTGCTTGTATTGAACCCTCTCAGGCCGCTTCGCGTCCAGCTCCCCCCAAAAGGGGGAGCTTATGCGCGGTAACTGGCAGATCCTCTTTCACCGTGAAGTAATGCCCCATAGAAAGCAGTAAAAAGCTCGCCCTTCGGGAGCAACAACAACGACCGCCGCCAGTGGCGGATACAGGAAGTTGTTGTTGGGGCAGCGGCCAGCAAAGCACGAGTGCATTTTTGCACGAAGTGATTGCTGGGAGCCGCAACCCGGCAAGTGTCATTGCGCAGCAATGACTGAGAGGGTTCTTTTCTATTCTACCACTTTCTTCAAAAAAATTCAAAATTCTCTTGACTTCAGTTTCCTGAAGTGATATCATAGCGTCACACACTTCAGAACCCTGAAGTTTGACACTGCAAGCTGCGGCAAAGGAGCCGGTCTCCCTCGCCGTTTCACACGATAAGGCAAAGGAGACAAAACACTATGATCATCGTACTCAAACAGGACGCACCTGAGGTACAGGTACGCGAGTTCTGCCACGAACTGCAGGATATGGGCCTGCAGATCAACGATTCCAAGGGCAGTGAGAGCCACATTCTGGGCCTGATCGGCGACACCAAGGCCGTGGCCGAGAGCTGGGTGCTGGCAAACCCGGTGGTGGAGACCTGCCGCCGCGTGACCGAGCCTTATAAGAAAGCCAACCGCAAGTTCCACCCGGACGACAGCGTGATCGATGTGGACGGCGTAAAGATCGGCGGCGGAAACTTTGCGGTCATTGCAGGCCCCTGCAGCATTGAGAGCGAGCAGCAGATCACCTACTGCGCACAGCGCGTGAAGGCTGCGGGTGCTTCCCTGCTGCGCGGCGGCGCATTCAAGCCCCGCACCTCGCCCTACTCCTTTCAGGGTATGCGCAGCGAGGGCCTCGACCTGCTCAAGCTGGCACGCCGCGCCACCGGTGCTCCCATCGTGACCGAGATCATGAACACTGAGCACCTGCCCCTGTTCGAGAATGTAGACCTCATTCAGGTGGGTGCCCGCAACATGCAGAACTTTGAGCTGCTCAAGGCCGTCGGCCGTCAGAAGAAGCCGGTGCTGCTCAAGCGCGGCCTTGCCAATACGCTGGAAGAGTTCGTGATGAGCGCCGAGTACATCATGGCTGAGGGCAACGAGAACGTCATCCTCTGTGAGCGCGGCATCCGCACCTTTGAGACCAGCATGCGCAACACCCTCGACCTTGCCGGTGTGGTGATGCTGCACAAGATGACCCACCTGCCCGTTATTGTGGACCCCAGCCACGCCTGCGGCCACGCATGGATGGTGCCGGATCTGGCAAAGGCCGCTGTTGCTGCCGGTGCCGACGGCCTGATGATCGAGGTGCACAACAACCCCGCCAAGGCAAAGTGCGATGGTGCCCAGAGCCTGACCCCCGACCAGTTCGACGAGCTGATGCAGTTCATTGGCAAGGAAGTGGAGTTCTTTGGCAAAAAACTGAACTGATGATTTGAAATATCCTCTGTGGAATTATTATTTTGTGTTTGCAACGAGGAAGATCCTGCGGGATCTTCCTCGTTGCTTTTTTCACACTGCATCTTCCGGTTCTGCCCCTTTTCCTGTGAAAAAAGCAACCCCGGGGCGCTTGCGGTCACCCCGGGGTTGTTACAAGAATGATCTACTTTTTCAGGAGATCAGGCTCTCTTCCTTGGCCTTATCCCAGACAAGGCAGGTTTGGAGCTTGGTCACATAGCGATAGGGGCGGAACTCGTTTTCCTTCACATCGTCCATCAGACCCTGCTCTTCCATCCAGCTGGCAGCCTGCCGCAGATGAAGGTCGGCGTCATCGATGTCGCTGAAGCTCTTCACCGTCTGCGGTTCCGGGCAGCCGGCCTTTTCCCAGATCAGGGTCGCCAGACCGGCGCGGTTGGAGGGCATGGGGACGCCGGGCATATTCAGCACGCGATAGATGCCGGTTCCGGTTTCGTAAATGCCCCACACGGCTGCACCGGTCAGCGCAACAGCCGCAATGCCGGCCACCACATCGCTGCTGCCGCCGCCGCTCGGGTTGTCGATGCCACCATTTCCACCCTTATACAGCGCTTCGACGGTCACGTTGCAACCGGGCATTGTAAAGGTGATGGTCTGGGGGTCGTCCCTAGCCGGAGTCCAGTCCAGTGCTTCGCCGTCGATACGCGAGACGCTCCAGCCGAGGAACTCTGCGCCCTCCGGGATGTCTGCCGTCACGGTCACATCCTTACCTTCCGGCACAACGTCGGTGGTGTCCAGCTGCTGGGCACCGGCACCGAGGTCGGCCGTCGCCTTTGCGTCCTGGGTGGAGACAGCATTGCCGTTCGCATCGGCGAGGTAGCGGTACTCCTTGCCGTCTTCGCCGCGCTTATAGCCGATGATGTAGCCGGGATTCATGCTGAAAAGTTTCAGCTTGTTCTGATAGCTGAGATCCTCATTTTCCAGCGTGATCCGACGACCAATGTCTGCATCGTCCGTCAGAATCTTTGCCGTGCCGGTAAAGGTCTTTTTGATGTTGATCTTCTGCCCGGCACCCAGATGGATATTGCTTTGGGTGTTGTTCTCAAAGGCCGCGTTCTTCAGGGTCACTCCGGAGCCGCCAAGATCCTTCAGAAGGATGCCGTCTTGTCCGCCCTTGATGGTGCCGCCGTTGATCCACGTATCGCCGAAATTGCCGGTGCAGTCAATGACCGTGCCTTCCGCATTCGAGGTAGCCACCGTGCCGCCGTTCATGCGCAGGCTGCCGCGGTTTTTGATGGTGCAGTCGGCATCCGAGGTAATGGTGCCGCCGTTGATCTCCACACGGCCCCAGCTGTTTTGGATGCAGCTGGCACCCTCAGACGCAAAGGTGCCTTCTGTTGTGGTGCCCTTGTTAATGGTCAGGTTTGCATAGCTGTTGACAAAGCAGCTTTTGGTACCGGTGGTATTGAAGTTGCCGCCATTGACGACTACCGTAGAATTTGAAACCGAAAGCACTGCTTCTGTGGAAGTTGCTGTAACGTCATTCAACGTCACGCTGCCCCCCGGACAAGCAAATATTGCAGGATAACCCGTAGAGTTGCTGAACGTATATCGGCCTCTATTCACAGTCACATTGCTGGAGCCACCAGCCACAATAAAGTAAGTACCTGTCTCCACTTCCGCATCATTTACAGTAAGCGCGCCTGAACCTATCATGAACGGATGAAAACTGCTTGCCTTAAACATACCATTTGAGACCGTTACATCTGCTGTCGGGTTGTATATATACATAAAGTGCTTTTTAGCTGTGCCATCAAATTCATGGCCGCCCATCTCAACGTTTACAACACCGGCGTTTGTTACATCGATGAAGGGATCCGCATATGTAGGCTTTATATTTCCCTTAATGGTAATATTCACCGTCTCCGTTATATCGGTCAGATTGATCGTAATATTACCAGCGTAATTTCCCCCGGGGATCTCGTAATTGCCGCCTTTATCGATGGTAATGCTTTTCGTAGGAGTCAGCTCAATTGCTGCATTTTCCTGCGCAGTTACGCCATTTTCAGGCGCACCCCCCCAGAGCAAGTGCATTGACCGGAAGGACAGATGTCATCATGCATGCCGCAAGCACTGCACTGATGAGCCGCATCTTCTGTTTTTTCATCCTCAAAACCTCTGCTTTCTGTTAAATTTCTGAGACTTCTGTCTCGCATTTTTAGTATAGCACCTCTATTTTCTGCATACAATCTTCACCTGCACTGAAATTTGCCTTGTAATTTCTTCTAATTTTTGTTGCCTTTGTTCGAAATCCTCCGAAACTTCTCCCGGTAGTACCGGAACCGTCCCCGGCATTCCATTTTTTGCGTATTTGTGTTATACTATAGTGTATTTGCAATCCACCCTGAAATGAGGTTTTTTATGAAAGCACATATCGCACGCAATCAGAACGCCGGTGTCCCGCTGGTTCTGGGCTGGAACCTTTCCCCCGCCGACCGCGGCAAGCTGGAAGGCATGGCTCCTGCCTTTGGCATGAAGGTGCTGCTCGTCTCCCCTGCCGATGCGGGCAAGACCGTGGCACAGCTGCTGGGCGAGGTGGAGACCAAGGCCGCCCGCACGCTGGTGCTGGAGCCGGGTGCCTACCCGCCGGCAGTGGTTCTGGCCAACTTCAAGGAGAAGGATGTGGACACCCTGCTGGATCTGATGAAGCAGGCACAGGTCACCGTGCCGCTCAAGGCTCTTGTCACCCCCTCCAACCGCAATTGGGTGTTCGGCGATCTGCTGGCCCACCTGCAGGAGGAGCACGCCGCCTTTACCGCCGCAAAGGAGAACCACACCGTATGAAGACCCGCGCAAAACGTTTCGTCAGCGCCCTGCTGGCCGGGGTGCTCTGCCTGAGCCTGCTGGCAGGCTGTGCCTCCAAAAAGAAAGAGCTTACCCGCTATTCCACCGTTTTTTATGATGTGTTCGATACCGTAACGCAGGTGATCGCCTACTGCGAGAGCGAGGAAGAATTCAACACCCAGATGGATGCCCTGCACGCAGACCTTATTACCTATAACCAGCTGTATGATATCTACAACGATTACCCCGGCGTGACCAACGTCAAGACCATCAACGACAATGCCGGCAGCGCTCCGGTGGAGGTGGACGACCGCATCCTCTCCATGCTGGAGCTGGCCGACCAGATGTACCAGACCACCAACGGCAAGCTGAACATTGCCATGGGCAGCGTGCTGAATATCTGGCACAATTACCGCGAAGCTGCCGAAGCCGCCGAGACGGATGCCGACAACAAGCTGCCCACCATGGAAGAGCTGGAAGCAGCCGCCCAGCACTGTGATATCAACAACGTGATCATCGACGCGGATGCCAAGACCGTTTATCTGGCCGACCCGGAAATGTTGCTGGATGTGGGCAGCGTGGGCAAGGGCTACGCCGTGGAAATGGTGTGTCAGGCTGCCGAGGCCCGCGGCCTGACCAGCGCTCTGGTGAGCGTGGGCGGCAATCTGCGCGCCATTGGTGTAAAACCGGACGGCAGCCAGTGGACCGGCGGCGTGGAAAATCCGTGGAGCTCTTCGGATGTATACACCTCGGATTCCATGCTGGACGGTGCCATCAACATGAGCGATATGGCCCTTGTGACCAGCGGCGACTACCAGCGCTACTACGTGGTGGACGGCAAGCGCTACCACCACCTGATCGACCCGGACACCCTGTTCCCCGCCGCCTACTTTAACGGCGTGACCGTGCTGTGCAGCGACTCCGGCCTTGCCGACTGCCTGACCACCGGCCTGTTCTGCCAGCCGCTGGAGGACGGGATGAAGATCGTGGAAAGTCTGGACGGCGTGGAAGCCATGTGGTGCACACCGGATCAGCAGGTCATCACCTCTTCCGGCTGGGATTCCCATTTGAAAAAATAACCCTTAAAACGGCAAAAGGCCGACGCAGTGCTGCGTCGGCCTTTTGCCGTTTTATCAGATGGTGAACTGCACCACACAGAATGCCGCGTAGATGCACAGCAGCGCAATGCCCTGCGGGCGGCTCAGCTTGCCCTTGAAGAGGGCGGGCAGGGTGAGCAGCAGCATCACGGCGAACATGACCGGGAACTCCAGCACCAGCGATGCATTGTGGCCGAAGAGCATGGAGTTCTGCGGGATGCTAAAGGGTGCCACCGTGGCGGAAACACCGCTCACCAGCACCAGATTGAAAACGTTTGCACCAATGACATTGCCCAGCGAAAGTGCACCGTGGCCCTTTGCCAGCGAGGTGATGGCCGTTACCAGCTCCGGCAGCGAGGTGCCCAGTGCCACAAAGGTGAGCGCGATCACCGACTCCGGCACGCCCAGTGCCTGTGCGATCAGGGTGCCGTTATCCACCAGCAGGTTGGCACCCACGGCAATGAGCACCGCGCCCACGGCCAGCAGACCCAGCTCCTTGGCAAAGGATGCATTTTCTTCCGGTTCTTCCTCTTCTTCCGGGGCGGGGGCGTTCTTCATGGCCATCACGTTGCAGATGATATACGCTACGAACATGGCCAGAAGGATCAGGCCCACCGGGCGGGAGAAGTAGCCGGTGGTGTAGGCCACACCGGCATAGAAGGCCGCTGCCACAAAGAAGAACAGCACCGGCGTGCGCAGGCTCTTGGGGTCTACCTTGCCCGGCTTTACCGCAATGGTGATGGCCGCAATGAGCGATGCATTGCAGATGATCGAACCGATGGCGTTGCCATAGGCGATCTCGCCGTGGCCGGTAAAGGCCGAGGTGGTGGAGACCATCACCTCCGGCAGGGTGGTGCCGATGGACACCACGGTGGCACCGATGAGCAGCTCCGGCACATGGAAGCGGCGGGCAATGCCCGTGGCACCATCCACGAACCAGTCACCGCCCTTGATGAGGCACAGCAGGCCCACGATGAACAGCAAAACAGGAATGAGCATAGTTTTCTCCTTTTGTTTTTGGCAGAGCAGCAATAAAAAAGAGGCCTTTATTACATCCTGCCCAAAAATGGGAAAGTGTAATAAAAGTCTCAAGCTTCCGGTGACACAGCGGGCATTTCTGCCGGGATGTCGCTGCGCCACAGCGCACCGTTTTTGCAAAACGAGCGCCCTTTACTCCCTTTTATCCGAAAAATATTATACCGGTTTTTGCACCAAAGTGCAAGAGGAGCGTTGAAATTTCATCCGGCCTTGGCTACTTTCTTCGCGTTGGGATAAATACGCTCCATGCGGGCATCGTCAAAATGCGCATCCAGCAGCATATCGATGCTGCTTTTGGGCGCTTCACCGCTGGTGCGGGCATCGTAGCGGGCAAGGGCCAGCGCACTGGTGAGCATGTTCACCGCCATGAATACGGCCAGCAGGACGGTCATCCATGGGCGGACGCGGCTGCGCACCTTCTTCATGCCTCTGAGCACCAGCGGATAGCCGTAGCGCATCCATATCACCGCCGCAATGCCCCAGAAAAAGCAGTACAGCAGGTTGATGCGCCCGCCCAGATTGAACTTGAACTTGCTGTAGTCCCAGAACACGGTGCCGAACAGCAGCTCGGTGACGGCGCTGCACACGTATTCGTACACACCGCCCATGACGGTGCCGAAGGCGAACAGATAGCGGTCGCTCCGGTCCTTTTCCTGACGCAGCAGCACCGTTGCCAGCACCAGCGCCAGACCCCACACCACGCTGAACGGCCCCCAGACCAGACTGGAGCGGCTCATCCACACACCTGCCGTCACGCGGCAGAACACCGTCTCCACCATGTCGCCCAGAAACGCGCCGATCACGAACAGCCACAGCAGGTCGGACACGCTGAGGAAGTTCTTTTCCCCCTTCCGGAGCGCAGTCTGCTCCTGCCGGGCCGCAGCCGGGTAAGCATACTGGATGCGTTTTTCAATGTAAAGCGCGATCCTGCGGCGCAGCGTGTCCGACCGCTCCCCCAGTCTCTGGTTGAGCTGCTCCAGCATCGGGTGCCGGGCCGCATACTGCTGCACCAGCACTGCCGACCCGATCTGGTCCAGCACCGCCACCGTCAGCGAGACCCATACTGCCGGGCGCAGCAGCCAGACAGGGATATGCGCGCACAGCTGCAGCAACACATTATTGCCCCACAGCACACTTGCCGTGCCCAGCGCACCCCACAGCAGCGAATACTGCAGGCACACATAGCCGTTCAGATTGAATTTTTTTCCGGAATAGTCCCACCACTTGCGGCGGTGCAGGCGTTCCAGCAGCTTGGCGGTGATCCATTCCATCACCGTTGCCGCCATCATACAGGCAAAGAACAGGTAGACCGGCTCGGTGCGCAGGTCGCCGAAACTCACGGCCAGCAGCACGCCGGTGGTACCGTAGATAAAGCAGAACGGGCCTGCCGCCGCACCGCGGTTGGCAAACCTTCCGCCCCGGATGGTCGCGACTACCGTCTCAGCCACCCAGCCCAGAAAGGAATATACTAGATAAATAACACCCAGAGTATAGAAGTTCAGCGTCATAAGGTTCCTTTCGCTTCCAGTTTTTTTCTTACTGCATTGATTGTACCTGTTTTGGGCGCTGTGTACAAGAGCCGTGCAGAAATTTTGTCACTCTGCGACGCGGCAGGCTCTCCGGGCATCTCTGAAAAGACGAAGATCCAGCCTGTTGCTTTGTTTTCATCTACATCTTAGAAAAAGGCCCTGCCATCCCGAAGGACAGCAGGGTCCAAAATTACAGCTTGAATTTACAGAGCGGAATCACAGCTGGCTCTTATACAGCTCCACGATCTCCTCCACGCTGGTGTCGCGGGGGTTGCCGGGACGGCAGGCGTCTGCAAATGCGGACTCGGCGAGGAACTGGATATCCTCTTCCTTCAGGATGCCGTGCAGATTTGCGGGGATGCCCACGTCTGCGCCCAGCTGCTTGACGGCGGCGATGGTTGCGTCAGCGGCTTCCACATCGTTCATCTCATCGATGCCCACAACACCCATGGCCTTGCCCACGGCGCGGTAGCGCTCACCGGCAACGCTCTTGTTGTACTCCAGACCCACCGGCAGCAGGATGGCGCAGGCCACACCGTGCGGGGTGTCGTACAGAGCGGACAGGCCGTGTGCCATGGAGTGGACGATGCCCAGACCCACATTGGAGAAGCCCATGCCGGCGATGTACTGGCCCAGAGCCATGCCCTCGCGGCCTTCCGGAGTGTTCTGCACAGCGCCGCGCAGGTTCTCACTGATGAGCTTGATGGCTTCCAGATGGAACATATCGGAGATGGTGCAGTGGCCCTTGGTGATGTAGCCCTCGATGGCGTGGGTCAGAGCGTCCATACCGGTGGCGGCAGTCAGACCCTTGGGCATGGAGGCCATCATATCGGGGTCAACCACAGCGATCTCGGGGATGTCGTTGGTATCGACGCAGACGAACTTGCGCTTCTTCTCGACATCGGTGATGACGTAGTTGATGGTGACTTCAGCGGCAGTACCGGCGGTGGTGGGGACAGCGATGGTAAAGACGGCGTGCTTCTTGGTGGGAGCGACGCCTTCCAGAGAGCGCACATCGGCGAACTCGGGGTTGTTGATGATGATGCCGATGGCCTTTGCGGTGTCCATGGAAGAACCGCCGCCGATGGTCACGATGCAGTCAGCCTCTGCGGCCTTGAAAGCGGCCACGCCGTCCTGCACATTGGCGATGGTGGGGTTGGGCTTGATCTCGCTGTAGACGGTGTAGGCGAAGTTTGCAGCGTCCAGCAGGTCGGTGATCTTCTTGGTGACGCCGAACTTGAGAAGGTCGGGGTCAGAGCAGACGAAAGCCTTCTTGTAGCCGCGGGCGGTCAGCTCGGGAACGATGTTCTCGATAGCGCCGTGGCCATGATAAGAAATAGTATTCAGAACGATACGATCAGCCATTGGTAAAACCTCCTGATTTTGCGCCCCGCCGGGCGGCGGGTACGACTCTCTTTGCTTTTACTTTACCACTTTGTTAAAACACTTTCAATGTCATTTTCTATAATTTCCATGAAATTTTTATACTTTTTGATTTTTTTGCAGAGAAAGTAGACAAATCCATAGGTTTATTGACAGCAAAGCGCCCTCCGGCGCGGGCCGGAGGGCGCTTTGAATGATTCTTTACTTTCCTGCGCCCTCGCCCGCGAAGAACTCCTTCGTGAGCTTTGCCACCGTGCCGGACAGCAGGAGCAGGGCTATGAGGTTCGGAATGCTCATCAGTCCGTTGAAGGTGTCGGCGATGCTCCACAGCAGGCCCAGATCGACCGTCGCGCCCAGAATGGACACGAAGGAGTAGACCACGAGGAAGGGGCCGACCACCTTGTCGGTGTGGAACAGGAACTCGATGCACCGGGAGCCGTAGAGGCCCCAGCCAATGATGGTGGAGAATGCAAAGCTGCAGAGCGCCACCGCCGTAAAGATGGACGACCAGCCGCCGTAGGTGGCCGTAAAGCCGGAGATGGTCAGTTCTGCGCCTGCCGCACTGCCATAGCCCACCGGCACGCCGCTGCACAGGATGACCATGGCGGTCAGGGTGCAGATGACGATGGTGTCGGCGAAGACCTCGAAGATGCCGAACATCCCCTGCTTGACGGGCTTGCTGGTGTCGGCGCAGGCGTGAGCGATGGAGCCGGTGCCGAGGCCGGCCTCATTGGAGAAGATGCCTCGGGAAACGCCCTTCTGCATACTGAGGAAGATGCTGCCGATGGCACCGCCGGTGAAGGCCTGCGGGTCGAATGCACCGCCGACGATGGAGGCCAGCACCGCCGGGAAGCGCCGGTAGTTGATGACCACGACGCCCAGTGCCAGCACGACGTAGAACAGTGCCATAAACGGCACCAGCTTCTCGGTCACGCTGCCAATGCGCTTGACGCCGCCCAGCAGCACCATAGCCACCATCATAGCCACCACCACGCCCACGACGAGGTTGACCGTGGGCAGGATGCTGTTCAGGCTGCTGCCGTAGGCCAGCAGAGCCGAGTCGATGGCTGTGACGATGGTGTTGACCTGGGTGGCGTTGCCGGTGCCGAAGACCGTCAGCACGCCGAACAGCGAGTACAGCACCGCGAGGAACTGCCACCGGCTGCCGAGGCCGTTTTTAATATAGTACATGGGGCCGCCCACCAGCTCGCCGTTTTTGTTCCGCTCGCGGAAATGCACAGCCAGCGTCACTTCGGAGAACTTGGTACACATGCCCAGCAGAGCCGAGCACCACATCCAGAACACCGCACCCGGCCCGCCGATGGCGATCGCGCCCGCCACGCCGGCGATGTTGCCGGTGCCGACGGTAGCGGCCAGCGCCGTACACACTGCCTGGAACGGAGTCATAGCGCCGTCAGAGGCGTCCTTTTTGCGGAAAATGCGGCCAATGGTCGTTTTGATGGCATAGGGGAATTTCCGGAGCTGCAAAAAGCCTGTCCGCACACTGAGCAGCAGGCCCACGCCGATGATGCAGACCATCGCCGGGATGCCCCAGATAAAGCTGTTGACCGCCTGATTGACGGCTGTGATGGTTTCGAGCATACTTTTACGCCTTTCTTTTTCACTTTGACACAACGAAAAATATTTTATCGTATTTTAAGCGGCCTGTCAATTTACTTTGAACGTGAAATCTGCACGTCTCGGCTGAGAGTTTGTTAAAATAGCTTCACCTTTATTTTCTCTGCTTCTTTGCCGCTTTTTTGCCCGCCAAAGCCCTACACAAACCGCGCGGGTTGTGCTATGATAAGGGTGAAATTTTGGTTTGGCACTGCCAACCGCAAGGAGATGTCATGGATGTCTGAAACATCTGCTCTGATGGATACGCTGCGGCAGGAAGGGATCTCCCCCGACCTGCTGCGCGCTGTGGAAGAATACCGCGCCTCTCACGAGCTTTCTGAGGCCCTGCGCCCCCGCATCCCCTCCCCTGCCTTCGTCTACTACGGCAGAGAGGTGTGGGAGCAGGCGCTGGCCGCCCTGCTCTGCGGCGAAAACCTGCTGCTGGCGGGCGGCAAGGCCACCGGCAAGAATGTGCTGGCCGAAAACCTCGCCGCAGCCTTCGGACGCCCCGCGTGGGACATCTCGTTCCACGTCAATATGGACGCGGCGTCCCTCATCGGCATGGACACCTTCGAGGGCGGACAGGTCAAGTTCCGCCCCGGCCCGGTCTACCGCTGCGCCCAGAGCGGCGGCTTCGGCGTTCTGGACGAGATCAACATGGCCAAAAACGAGGCGCTGGCCGTCCTGCACGCGGTGCTGGATTTCCGCCGTGCCATCGATGTGCCGGGCTACGAGCGCATCCCGCTGGCCGAGGAGACCCGCTTCATCGCCACCATGAACTACGGCTACGCCGGCACCCGTGAGCTGAACGAGGCCCTCACCTCCCGCTTCGTGGTCATCCAGATGCCCACCATCACCGAGGAGAACCTCGAAAAGCTCCTGCGCACCCAGTTCCCCGATTTGAACAGCAAGTATGTCAGGCAGTTCGCCCTGCTCTTCCTCGATTTGCAGAAAAAGTGCGACAGCGCGGAAATTTCCACCAAAGCTCTCGACCTGCGCGGTATGCTGGACGCCCTGCGCCTGATGCGCCGGGGCGTCGCTGCCGGGGCTGCGCTGGACATGGGCATCACCAACAAAGCCTTCGACTCCTACGAACAGGGCCTCATCCGGGATGCCATTGCCGCCCGCATCCCGGCCCAGCTCACCGCCGCAAAGCTCTTCGATTAAAAAAAGGGGCGTTTTTATGGAAGCGCAGAGCTACACCGCCGAAGAGCGGCGGGCCGCCAATCAGGTGTGGGCAGCGGCAGGAGCCTACGGCTTCGAGCCGCTGTTCCTCGCCCGGAACACCGACGGCACCATTGATTTTTACATGAACTGCGTCGTGGGGCTGGTCCACAAATACTACGGCGACGAGCTGGTGCGCAGCCTCTTTGACGCATGGGAGGGCGACATCCGGCAGGCCATGCTGGACGATTTGACCTGGCTCTACCTCGAGAGCGCGGTCTACGCGCTGGAACTGCCCCGCCGTCCGGTGCTTTCGGCCCTCCGCCGCGCCCATGCGGACTACTTTTTCGGCATCCAGTACAAGCTCTCGCGGCAGGAGTGGATGGCGAAGAACCAGCTGGTCTACTCCATGCAGGCCGCGCGCTGGCGGGCTGTGCAGGGGCGCACGCCGCCGGTCATGACCCCCTACGAAAAGGATCTCGACGCTGCCCTCAGTCCCGAGACGCCCCCGAAGCCGGACGAGCTGAGAGCCGCACTGCTGGCCGTCTACGCCAAATTCGAGCTGTTCAACGGCACGGTGCATCAGAAGGCCGGGCTGCATCTCCATCTGGACGGCCTGCTGGCGTCGCTCATGACCCGCACCATGCCCACTCAGATGATAAAGACCGACCGGGTCACGGTGGAGCATTCCGGCTCGGTGGACGCCTCCGGCAGCGGCATCCACGCCGACAAGCGGCTGGCCCACATCACCCTGCGCCAGCGCGCCGAGGAAGACCGCGCCTACATCGAAAGCTGCTTTGGCCGGTCGCTCTATCCGCCCGAGCGACTGCAGAAGGCCGAGCAGGAGCTTTGCACCGGGGAGCATCTGGGCTGTCACCTCTGGTTTGCCTCTGGCGTCCCCAGCCCGGAGCAGGCCCCTACCCCCGAGGCAAAGCACCTGGCCGAACAGGCCCAGCTTCAGGCTGAGCGGAACCGGGTCTACTACTCCAAAAACCTTGAGCTTCACCGCAGCGTTGTGCTGCGGCTGACCGAGCAGATACGCAACTGCATCCTCGTCCACCAGCAGCCCAACGCCCGGGTCGCCCGCAGCGGCAACCTCGACCCGGAGCGGGTCTGGCGCACCGTCATGGACGACGACCGGGTGTTCCGCTGTGCGGAGGAAGAGAACCACCCGTCCTTCACCGTTGACCTGCTGCTGGATGCTTCGGCTTCCCGCCTGCACTGTCAGGAGGTCATCGCAGCGCAGGGGTCTATCCTCGCCCAGAGCCTCGCGGCCTGCGGCATCCCGGTGCGGGTGAGCTGCTTTTCCAGCCTGCGGGGCTACACCGTCCTGCGGGTGCTCAAGGGCTTCAAGGAGAAGATCTTACAGGGCATCTGCCAGTATTTCGCCTCGGGCTGGAACCGGGACGGTCTGGCTCTGCGGGCCGCAGGCGACCTCATCGACTTCGACCCCGGCCCCGCCGCGCGGCATCTGCTCATTCTCCTGACGGACGCCTCCCCAAACGACAGCCGCCGCATCCCACCTTCTCCCGATGACCCGCTGGGCCGCGACTACGGCGGCAGCGCGGGCGTGGAGGACGCCGCCGCCGAGGTGCGGGCGCTGCAGCGGAAGGGTCTGCGAGTCTCCGCCGTCTTTATGGGCGAAGACGCCAGCGCCGCCGACGCCTCCCGCATCTACGGCAAGAACATGGCCCGCATCCGGGGCATGGACCAGCTGGCCCGGGCCGCAGGCCGACTCATCCAGAACGAGATACGGGAGCTGGGCGACTGAATCATAATAATGTACGGGGCCGCTGTGCAGTTGTATCTGCTGCCAGCGGCCCCGTATTTTTGTTGTCGCTCACAACCATCTTGTTTTGCATTGCCGAAGAATCAAAAAGTTTTTTGGTTTATTTGCAAACTTATAGTTGTATTATGGTGCAATTTATGATATACTACAACCAACGAAGGGCCGCACACCTACACATCACCCCGCGCCCACAGGAAGGAGAACCGCTATGGATGCCGCACGTTATTTTGAAGAGATGCATCTTGCCATGTCCAGCCAGAAGCCTGAGTACCGCCTTGTGCTTAGCGTCAAGGTCCAAGACCTCGGAGGCGCAGACGCTTATCTCGAGCTGCGGCAGGAGCCGGTCAGCGGCAAGGCCCGAGTGTTCTATTCCACGATGGGACGTCAGAAGCTGAACTTCCAGCTCGTCCGCAAAGGGTGGCAGAGCTGCCACAACGCCTCGGGCGAGCTGACGGGGCGTTTCCCCGCCACCGCCGACGGTCTGCTGGCCCAGACGGATTTTTCTGCTTTTGTCCGGGACGACGCCCTCGACAGCGGCCGGATGGCGCGCATTCTGGATGTTCTGGCCCATACTGCCGGTGGTTGTGGGACGGTCTCTCCCTCTGCCGCCCGGGAGGGTGCGCTCATCACGGTGGAGCGGTTCGTGGGCCGTCCCGCCCATTGGAGCTATTGGAGCACCCGCGCCGCCGAACAGCTGAACATCGCGGCCATCCTCTGCTGGCTAGGCGACTACCTCGCCGGGGCCGAGCGCCGCACCCTGCAGAGCTGCCCGGAGGCCATGCAGCTTGCCGCCGCATGGCAGGCCGCGCTTTTCGCTCCCCTGCCCCAGACGGCTCAGCGGCCTCAGCCTGTACAGTCCCGGCCCGTCCGCCGTGCGCCCGCCGTCGAGAACAAACGCTGGCAGAGCATCCTCGCCGTGCTGGCGACGGTGTAACAGAAAGGCCTCCCGCATTGGGAGGCCCATCGCCGTATCCGGCGCGCATTCGTTCATATTTTCAGTTTCGAGAAATCGGTGCAGAGATATTCATAGAGCTTGTCAACGGCCTGAAATCCCATCTTCGCATACAGTTCCTTCGGTGTATCCTCGGAGTCAGCGTGAAGATACAGGATCTCTCCGCGCTCCTGCGCCTTTTCGGCAATATGCTTCATCAGGGTCATGGCGATGTACTGGTGCCGGAAATCCTCGTCCACCAGCAGGCCGTCCATGCAGACATACCCATCGGATGCGAAAATATAGCAGTCGCCCGCCAGTTTCCCGCCCAGATACGCTCCAAGGTAGGTCAGTTTTTCCCGGAGATGCCGGTTGTTCCGCACGGTGAAATCTTCCCCGTACAACGGCCCGTAGTATTTCAGCTCGTGCTGTTCTAGTTGGTCAAAGTCCGGGGTTTTGATCGAGACCTCCGGATTCGCTTTCCAGTCGCTGATGTCTGTTCCCTTCGGCAGAACCATCGTCACAGTCTCCTCGCACTCCATGCCGAATGCATTGGCCAGCGGCTCGTATCCTTCCAGTTTGAGGAAGGCGTCTCCCCGCGCTTTCTGATAAGCCAGCGCGGCCCGGAGCTCGTCCTCCGTGGGCTGGCCGGAATAACAGAACGCATTGTGGTCGTATTTATCGCGCAGTTCATTGTCTTCCCGCTTGGTCAGATGCTCTGAAAAGGCGTGAAAGGTCGAAAACAGCCGATAAAATTTTTCATCGGTCTTTCTTGTAGGTATCATTGTGTTTCTCCAAAATTTGCCGCTCACTTCCACCCCCGGGCCGAGGGGTCGAGCATCTCGGCGGCGGAGTAGATGAGGGCGTTGCAGATGGCCGCGGCGACATTGCTGCCGCCCTTGCGGCCCATCGCCACGATGGCGGGTACGCCGTGCTTTTCGCAGACGGCGAAGAGCCGCTCCTTGCTCTCCACCACGTTCACGAAGCCCACCGGCACACCGATGACCAGTGCGGGCCGCAGGCCGCTTTCGATTTGTTCTGCAATCGTCAGCAGAGCCGTGGGCGCGTTGCCGACGGCAAGGATGGCCCCGGGATGCTCCTGCGCTGCCTTTTTCATCGCTGCGACGGCCCGGGTGGTGCCAGCCTCTTTTGCGGCGGCGGCCACCTCGGGGTCAGCCATATAACAGCAGGCCGTGCCGCCCAGCTTCTCCAGACCGGGCTTGGTGATGCCAGCCAGCGCCATGTTTGTATCGGTCACGATGACGGCCCCGGCGTGGAGGGCCTTGACGGCCTGCTCCACCGCGCGGGGGGTGAAGTGGAGATTCCGCGCATAGTCGAAGTCGGCGGTGGTGTGGATGACCCGCTTGACCACGGCTTCGTGCTTGGGCGGCGGGGTCATGCCCATCATTTCCAGCTCTTCGGTGATGATGTGGAAGCTCGTCCGCTCAATGTCAGCAGGTAAATGATGCTGCGGCGTCAATATTCTATCCCCTTTCGTGCTTTTATCCCCTTCTGGTAGGGGTGGCGGTGGCATTTCATCTCGGTGGAGTAGTCGGCGGCGTCCAGCATCCACTGGGGCGGTGTGTGGGCCGTCAGGACGCACTCACACCCAGCAGGCCGCTCCAGAACGGCCTTTTTTAATAGATCGACGTCCACCATATCCAGCTCTTCTGCGCTCCCGGCTTCGTCCAGTATCAGCAGGTCGGCAGGCTGTGCCATGGAGGCGGCGAGGTTCTGGTTTTGCAGTTCCCGGGTCGCGGCCTTTTCCTCCGGCGTCATCTGAAAGACGAATTTCTGCCCGGCCTTGCCCCGGTAGATCTCCGCGCCAAGCTGGGCCAGAAGCGGTATCTCGCCGCTGTTCCCGCTCTTCAAAAACTGGACGATGACCACCCGCTTCCCGGACCCCAGCGCACGGAGCGCAAGACCCATAGCGGCGGTGGTCTTCCCCTTTCCGTCGCCCCAGTACAGATGCAAAAGTCCCTGTTCCATTCAGCGCTTCTCCATTCCCATCGCGGCATACACCGCGTCCATATCCAGCGCCCCGCGCACACCGTCGGCCAGGATGTCGAACTGCTGGCGGCGGTACTCTTCCATCGGGATGAGGGCTGCGTCGGAGGGGTCGATGCCCTTCCGGCGGCAGAGCCAGCCCGCCAGCGCCTCGGTCAGCGTACCGGTGTCGAACAGACCGTGGAGGTAGGTGCCAAACACATTGCCCTGCACGCAGCCTTCCCGGCCTCCGTCGGGGTAGTGGGCGAAGGGTTCGCCCTCAGCCTCGGTCACGCCGGTGTGTATCTCATAGCCTTCCAGCTCTGCACCCGCAAAGGGGGCGGCGGCAACGGTCGCTTTGACCTGTACACGGCGCTTCTGCTCGCTGAACACGGTCCGGGTGGGCAGCAGACCCAGCCCCCGCAGAGTCTGCTGCCGGCCGCTCTCGCTGCCGGTGGGGTCGTCGAGGGTCTGGCCCAGCATCTGGTAGCCGCCGCAGACGCCCAGCACCGGCGTGCCTTTCGCGGCCAGCTTGAGCAGAGCCGTTTCCAGCCCGCACTGCCGCAGCCAGAGCAGGTCGTCCACCGTGTTTTTCGTCCCCGGCAGCAGGATGAGGTCGGGTGCGCCCAGCTCATGAGCGTTCGAAACATACCGCACGCCCAGCAGCGGGTGCTGTTCCAGCGGTATGAAGTCCGTAAAATTGGACAGATGCGGCAGACGGATGATAGCCGCATCCAGCGGCTTTTTGCCGTCCCGCATCTCGAGGCGCTGGCTCAGGGAGTCCTCGTCCTCGATGTCCACCTTCAGGTACGGTACGACGCCCACCACGGGCAGATGGGTCTTTTCTTCCAGCATCGAAAGGCCGGGGCGCAGAATTTCTACATCCCCACGGAATTTATTGATGACGAGCCCCTTGATGCGCCGGCGTTCTTTTTCTTCCAGCAGCTCCACCGTGCCGTAAAGCTGGGCGAACACGCCGCCCCGGTCGATGTCGCCCACCAGAAGCACCGGCGCGTCCACCATCTCGGCGAGGCCCATGTTCACGATGTCCTCGCTCTTGAGGTTGATCTCTGCCGGGCTGCCCGCGCCCTCGATGACGATGACGTCAGCCTCCTCGGCGAGGCTGTCATATGCCTTCAGGATGTCCGGCACCAGCTGCCGTTTCGTGCGGAAATACTCCGACGCTTTCATCTGGCCCCGCACCTCGCCGTTGACGATGACCTGACTGCCTACGTCACTGCTGGGCTTCAGGAGGATGGGATTCATCCGCACGTCCGGCTCGACACCGGCGGCCTGCGCCTGCACCACCTGCGCCCGGCCCATCTCGAGGCCGTCTTTGGTGACGAAGCTGTTCAGAGCCATGTTCTGGCTCTTGAACGGCACGGCGCGCAGGCCGTCCTGCGCAAAAATGCGGCAGAGCGCCGCGCAGAGCAGGCTTTTGCCTGCACCGCTCATCGTACCCTGCACCATGATGCATTTTGCCCTGTTCATCCCAGCACCTCTTTCATAAGTTCCAGCAGCCGGGCGTTCTCGGGGGCCGTGCGCACCGCCGTGCGGTACCACTCCGGCCCGAGGCCCGGATAATTCGCGCAGCTGCGCACCTGTGTTCCCAGCGGACGAAGCCTCTCGTTCAGGTCGGCGGGTGCGCGGAAGAGCAGATAGTTTGCCTTTCCATCGATGACCCGCAGGCCCAGCGCCCGCAGGCCCGCCGTCAGAACGGGCCGCTGCCGGGCGATAAGGGCGCGCACCTCGTCCACATAAGCGGTTTCTTTCAGGGCCGCGACGCCTGCCGCCTGCGCCAGACTGGACACGGCCCATGGCTGGCCCGCTGTCTGCATTTTTTCCAGAAGCGTTTCGTCGCCGCAGAGGCAGTAACCCAGCCGGACGCCGGCCATGCCGTAGAGCTTGGTAAAAGCTTTCAGGATGACGAGGTCCCCACTTTCCAGCAGAGGCTTCGCGGTCCACCCGTCGGCGTCGGGCAGAAAGTCCAGAAAGCACTCATCTGCGGCCAAAATCGTGTGGCACTCCTCGCACCGGCGCAGCAGCTTTTTCACCAGCTCGGGTGAGGCCAGCTGCCCCGTCGGATTGTTCGGCTGGCAGAGGAACACCATGTCGATGCTCTCGTCCACGGCGTCCACGAGGGCGTCCGTCGGGGCGAAATCATTCGTTTCATCGAGGAAGAAGCGTTTCACTTCACACTCCACCGTATCCAATGCAGAGGCGTACTCGGCAAAAGTCGGGGCTGTCACCAGCGCCTTATGGGGCTTTACGGCCCAGACCAGCCGGAAGATGAGGTCCGCCGCGCCGTTGCCGCAGAGGATACGCTCCTGCGGCACACCCTCGGCCCGGCTCAGCGCCGCCCGCAGGGTGCGGCAGAGGGGGTCGGGGTAGCGGTCGGCCAGAGGCAGTGCATCCCGGATGGCCTGCGCCACCCCTTCGGGCAGACCGAGTGGGCTGACGTTCGCCGAAAAATCCAGCGCGTCGCGGCCAAAGCGTTCGCGGTAGCCCATCCAGTCACCGCCGTGGACCAGTTGTTTCATCCCAAGACCCCCCGTATCGCACATCCAAACGCCAGCGCAAACCCGCTGGCTACATACATCATCCGATCTGCCCGCAGAATATCCTCCGGCTCGATAGGCCGCAGCGGGTCGCCGATGGTGGGCTTCGGGTAATATTCCCCGAAATAATAGGCCGGCCCGGCCAGCTGGACGCCCAGCGCACCGGCGCAGGCGCTCTCAGTCTGGGCGCTGTTGGGGCTGGCGTGATTGCGGCGGTCCCGCCGCCAGATGCGCCACGCGCCCTTGGCGTCATTGCGGGTGAACGCCGCCGCCATGATCCAGAGCAGCGCCGCCAGACGGCTCGGGATATAGTTCGCCACATCGTCCAGTTTTGCAGCAGCGCGGCCAAAATAGAGATATTTCTCGCTCTTGTAGCCCAGCATACTGTCCATGGTGTTGATGGCCTTGTAGGTCAGGGCCAGCGGCGCACCGCCCAGCAGCATATAGAGCAGCGGCGCGATGACGCCGTCGCTGGCGTTTTCGGCCACGGTCTCCACCGCAGCCTTGGTCACGCCCTCGGCAGTCAAGGCTTCGGTGTCGCGGCCCACGATGCGGCTCACAGCCTTCCGGGCGGCGGGCAGGCTGCCTTTTTTCAGCTCGGCATAGACATTCGTGCTCTCCTGCACCAGTCCCTTTGCGGCCAGTGCCTGCCCGCACCAGAACATCTGGACGGCCAGCCCCAGCAGCGGGTGAAGCATCGCCGCGCCCCAGCAGACAAGGCCCGTGAACAGCAGCGTCCCCACCGGCAGACAGAACGCCACCACTGCACCGCCCAGCAGCTCGCCCTGCGGCGTTTTGGGCAGGCGGGCGCGGAGGAATTTTTCCAGCCGGGAGATGGCTTTGCCCATGTACACCACCGGGTGGGGCAGCCACGCCGGGTCGCCGAAAATGGCATCCAGCACGAAGCCTCCCAGCACAGCCCAGGCGGTCATCATACGCCGGCCTCCGCGTCTTTCGTGTACTGCACGGTCTTCACGAGGCGGAGCTGGCGCTTCTCGGCCCAGTCGGCGGCATCCAGCACATAGCCGCCCGCGTTGGGGCCGCACCACGCATAATAATCGCGCCTGGGCAGGGCGTACCGCTCCATCGCCGCCATCTGGGTGCCGCCGTGGGCCAGGATGACCAGCAGTTCTTCGCCGTCGGCCAGCGCCTTGTCCACCAGAGCAGAGAAGGCGCTGCAGATGCGGTTCGAGAAGTCGTCCTTCCGCTCACCGTCGGGGCATTTGCTCTCGCAGTTGGCCTGCACCCACGCCTGATAATCGGCGTCGTGCTCCATCTCGACGTAGTTTTTGCCCTCGAAGCTGCCGAAGCACATCTCCTGCAGGTCCTTCACGACCACGAGCTCTGCCTCCGGGAAGAGCACCCGGGCCGTCTGGGCCGTCCGCTGCAGCGGGGTGATATAGACCACCTTCGGGTCGATGTCGGCCCGGCGCAGCTGGCTCAGGCCCTCCGCCGAGAGCGGGATGTCGCGCTGGCCCTGATAGCGCTTCTGGGCGTTGTATTCGGTCAGGCCGTGACGCAGCAGATAGATCAACATTGGGGTAATTCTCCTTTCAATACTGTCGGGATGCCGCAGAACATCTGCACCACGCAGTCGGCGCGCTCTGCCAGCAGGCAGGCCAGCCGTCCGGCGGACTCCCGCCCGGCGCGCTCCTCAGCATCCATCGGGACAACACCGCCGCCGACCTCGGTGGCGATGACAATATCATATTCCGCCAGCTCCCGGGCCAGCGTTTCGAGCTGCTCCGGGGTCTGAGTCTCGGCGGCGGCGTCCTGCACATCGGCGATGATGCTGCCCCGGAAGTTCCGCGCAAAGGTGCGCTTGCCGCTGTAAAGCGGCCCTGTGATAAACATCATTTACAGCACTCCTCCCCACTGGCTGACGGCCAGCGCCGCCAGCATCCACAGCTCGGCCCGCTGTAAAAACCACCCGGCCAGGTCGCCGGTGATGCCGCCAAACTGCTTTTTTGCCACGAAATAATAGCGCCACAGCGCCAGAAGCGCCGCCGCCGCCAGCCCGCCGCCGCCCAGCGCCGTCAGCGCCAGGATGAGCAGAGCCGACAGGCCGCAGAGGAAGCGGCAGACGGTCTGCTTGTCGGCCGCTGTGGCAAAAGTATGGGCGAGGCCGGTGTCTTTCGCCAGCGGGAACGCCGCCACGGCAAAGCCCGACAGCGCCCGCTCCAGCACCAGCGCCAGCGTCCAGCACAGGCCCGCCCGGGGTGTGAACCGCACACTGCCGCAGAGGCCGAAGTAGGCCACAAAGTAGCAGCACAGCCGGATGACAGCGAAGGCCCCACAGTGGGAGTCTTTCAGAATTTCAAGCTTTTTTTCGCGGTCGCCGTAGCTCGAGAGGGCGTCCGAAGTGTCGGCGTAGCCGTCGAGATGGATGCCGCCGGTGACGGCCACCGGCACGAGGCAGAACGCCGCCGCCCGGGCCAGCCCCGGCAGGGGCAGGACGCCGCAGAGACACCACAGCCCGCCGCACACCAGCCCGATGAGGGGGAAGGCACACATGGCGTACCGCATATTTTTTTCGTTCCACTCGAACTGCGGCACCGGCAGGGCCGAAAACATCGCAAAGGCCACCGCGATGGTCTGCAAAACAGTCACAGCTTTTCTCCCCCTTTGTAGTACACCGGCAAGCTGCAGACCACCCGGCAGACGTTGTCCGCCCGGGCGGCGAAAGCGTTGTTCACCTGCGCCAGCGCCAGCAGATACTGGTCGGTGTCGCCCGCGTAGTCGGCACCGCCGCTGAACACCTCGTTCGATACGACGATAAGATTATCACACCCGGCGGCGAGGCGTTCCAGCCCGGCCAAAACGGCCTCGGCGGTGTGCTTTCCTGCCCCGCCGGGGCTGTAAAGCTCGTTGGCGACGAGGTTGCCGAGGTCTTCCAGCAGGACGGTCCCCCGGCCGGGCAGGGACAGACGGTCGAGGTGGAGCGGGCATTCCAGCGTTTCGAACTGCTTTTGCGCCCGCATTTTCCGGTGCTTTTCCACCCGGGCGGCGCACTCGGCATCCCAGACCTGCATGGTGGCGAGGTAATAGCGGGGCAGGCCGGTCTTGAGCACAAGGCTCTCGGCGTAGGCACTCTTGCCGCTGGCCGCGCCGCCGAGCACCAGCGTCAGCATCCTTCGCCTCCCTGCGGCGTGTAGGCTTCGATGCCGCCCTCTTCAAAGGAATAACAGCCATCGTAGACGGCCAGCGCCATGTCCCACAGCGGGATGGCGGCCACCGCGCCGGTGCCTTCGCCCAGATGCAGGCCCGCCGTAATAAGGGCTTTTTTGTTCAGAGCGTCCAGCACCAGCTTTGCGGCCGGCTCGGTGGAGCAATGGCTTGCAAAAACAGCCTTGGCCGCAGCCGGGCAGAACCGGACAGCGCAGAGCGCCGCCACACAGCTGATGAAACCGTCGGCCAGCACCGGCACACCTTCCAGCGCCCCGCCGAGGAAGACGCCGCAGAGTCCGGCAATATCGAAACCGCCCAGCTTTGCCAGCACGTCCAGTGCATCGGCAGAGTCGGGCTGATTTTTTGCGATGCCGCGATGGATGGCGTCGATCTTCCGGGCAAGTCCCTCGTCCGAAAGGCCCGCGCCCCGGCCCGTCATCACTTCGACGGGCTGGCCCAGCAGCACAGCGGCCACGGCGCTGGATGTCGTGGTGTTGCCGATGCCCATCTCACCGGTAGCCAGCAGGCCGACGCCCGCTTTCTTCTGCTCCCGCACCAGCTGGATGCCCCTGCCGATGGCCTCCACAGCCTCAGCCCTGCTCATAGCCGGGCCGAAGGTGAAGTCCGCTGTGCCGGGGGCGATGCGGCAGTCGAGGACGCCCGGGACCGGTTCGCCCGCGATGCCCATATCCACCGGCACCACCTCGCACCGGGCGGTCTGTGCCATCCGGCAGACGCTGGTGCGGCGGGCGGCGAGGTTCTGAGCCACGACGCGGGTCACGCTGCTGTCGGTCTGGCTGACGCCCTGGGCCACCACACCGTTATCGGCGCAGAGCACCAGCACCGCCCGGCAGGAAATATCCAGCTTTGCGCTGCCGGTGAGGGCGGCGGCGTCCTCGATGGTCGTTTCCAATCCGCCCAGCCCGCCCAGCGGCTTTGCAAGGCTGGCCCAGTGGGCGTGCGCCGCCGCCCGGGCGGCTTCGTCCGGCGGCGTGACGGCCGCACAGAGGGCGGCGAGTTCTGTCTCAGTCATGGTCTCTCCTGTAATTTTCAGCCGCGGCGGCAAAGCGCTGCGGCAGGGGCGTACCCGCCCAGTACAAATGCGGGAAGCCCGCATAGAAATGCTCGTTTACAGATCCGCACCGCCACGCTGCGCCGCCCACCGGCTTTTTTGCCGCGAGGGCCGTGCCGTTGGCGGTGGAATCCCAGTGGTGGAATTCGTGGATGGGAAAGCTCTCCCCGGCCCGGAAGAGCATACTGTCCGAGTCTGCGCTCAGCGCGGCGTAGCCGAAGCGGACGAGACGTCCGGCATCTTTTGCTTCGCCCGGCAGAACGCCCACCATCGGCCAGCTCTGCCCCTCGGCGTCCGTGAGGCTCTGCCCCAGATAGAGGAAGCCCCCGCACTCGGCCGCTGTGGGCAGACCGGACTCGATTTTTCGCTTTATCTCGCGCAGAAGCGAGGTATTTTCACTCAATTCTCTTGCGTGAAGTTCCGGGTAGCCGCCGGGCAGATACAGCCCGCCGATGTTTTCCGGCAGAGCCGTGTCGCGGAGGGGGCTGAAAAAGACCACCTCTGCCCCGGCGTCCCGAAAGGCCTCCAGCGTCTCGGCGTAAGTAAAGCAGAACGCCTCGTCCTGCGCCACGGCGATGCGGACACGGGCCGGAGGCGTCTCCGGCTGCACCGGCAGGGCGGGCGGCTCCTTTTCGCAGAGGGCCAGCAGGCGGGGCCAGTCGATGTGCTCCTCCGCCGCGTCGGCCAGAAGGGCCAGCTTCTGCTGTAAATTTTCCACTTCCGCCGCCGTGTAGAGGCCCAGATGGCGGGAACCGATGACGGCCTCCGGGAGTTTCGGCAGAAAGCCCAGCACCGGCAGACCCGTCTCTTTTTCCAGCATCGGGGCCAGCAGAACGTGCATCCGTGCCGTGCAGTTGTTCAGCAGGATGCCTGCGATGTGGCTGGGGGTGCGGAAGTTTACGAGCCCGTTCAGCTCTGCGGCCAGCGTCAGGCTCTGACCCTTTGGCTCCACCACCAGCAGCACCGGCAGGTCCAGTGTGTCGGCCAGATGCCACGCGCTGGCCCTGTCGCTCACGCCGCCGAGGCCGTCGTAAAAGCCCATGGCCCCCTCGCACACCGCCGCACCGTGGCCGGCGGCGCCCTTCGCGTAGAGGGTGCGCACCGTCTCGGGCGCAGAGAAAAAGAGGTCGAGGTTGCGGCTCTCCACCCCCAGCACGGCCCGGTGGAACATGGGGTCGATGTAGTCCGGCCCGTTCTTGAAGGCGCAGGGCGCACAGCCCCGCCGCTTCAGCGCCATGAGCAGGGCGCAGGTCATGGTGGTCTTGCCGCTGCCCGAGCGGGGCGCCGCCAGCAGAAACTGTATCATGTCATTCTCCTGTGATGAGGTAGATGGGGTTCTGGGCCATCATAAGGTGCAGTCCGCCCACGGCCCTGGCCCGGCTGACGGCGATCTGGCTCACCTGCACGGTCCGGCCTTTGGCCGTCAGCGCGGCCACCGCCGCCGAAAGGCTCTCAAGGGCGATGGCCGACACGCAGATGCGGGCGTCGGGGTTCTTATCCAGCGCGGCGTCCACGATGGCGGCAAGGCTGCCCTTGCTGCCGCCGATGAAAACAGCGTCCGGCGCGGGCAGGTCCGAAAGCGCGGCGGGGGCAAGCCCCTCCACGAGGACGAGGTTCCGGGTCCTGAATTTTTCGCGGTTGGCTTTGATGAGCGCACATCCCTCCGGCCTGCACTCCACCGCGTACACCCGGCCCCGGGGCGCGGCCAATGCCAGCTCCACGCTGACGCTGCCCGTCCCGGCCCCCACGTCCCACAGGATGTCTTCCGGGCGGACGGCCAGCTTCGCCAGCACAGCGGCCCGGACTTCCTGCTTGGTCATGGGAACGTCGCCCCGCTCGAAGGCTTCGTCCGGCAGGCCCGGGGCGCGGCGGGGCAGTCCCTCCACCGCCTCCACGAGAAGGACGCTCAGGCTGTTGAAGCGGCCTGCGGCCAGCTCTTTGACGCTGCCGCGGAAGAGCTTCTCTTCCGGCGTGCCGAGGCACTGGCCCACGACGCCCTGCACGTCCCCGAAGCCCTCTGCCGCCAGCTGGGCGCAGAGGGTGGCGGGGTCTTCGCTGCCGCCGGTGAGGAAGAAGGTGGGTCTGCCCTGCATACACTCGGCCACCGGGTCACAGGTGCGGCCATGGGCCGAAACAAGGTTCCACCCCTGCCACGGACGGCCCAGCGCCGCCGCCAGCAGCTGGATGCTGGAAAGGCCAGGCAGCACCCGGGCGCGGACGCCGAGGGCCTCCAGCTTTTCCATCATGGAGGACGCGCCGGAGTAAAAGCCGGTGTCGCCGCTGTAGACCAGCACGGCGTTCTCTGCGCCGGAAGTCTGCAGCAGCTCTGCCACCTCGTCGGGGCGGTAGGCGGCGGCGCGGTTCTCGGTGCAGCCGGCAGGCAGAACTGCCAGCAGACGCCGTGCGCCCAGGATGAGGTCGGCCTGCCGCAGTGCGGCCAGGCCCTGAAGGGTCAGGTTCTCCGGCTGGCCGGAGCCCATGCCGATGAGTGTCACATTCATCTTATCATCTCCTTGCAGCGTTTCAACACCTCGAAAGCCGTCTCGCCCTGCTCGGGCGGGCGGCGGATGACCACCAGCTGCGCCCCGGCGGCAGAGGCGGCGGCGGCTTTTTCGTCGAAGCCTCCGGCCGCGCCGCCGTCCTTTGTGACGAGCCAGCGGATATGGAACTGCTCCATCATGGCCTGATTGAGGGCAAAGCTGAAGGGACCCTGCATGGCGATGATGTTGCGGTGGGGGATGTTCGCCGCCTCACAGGCCGCGATGCTTTCCAGCGTGGGCAGGACGCGGGGGTAGAGCCGTTCGGGCGGGATGGCCGCAAACTGCGTCAGCTCCTTGGCCCCGGTGGCCAATAGAAGGTTGCCCTCTTTTGCGGCCAGTGCTTCTGCCGCCTGCTTTGCGCTCTCAAAGATGAGACAGTTTTCCGGCAGCGGACTGGCCGGACGCAGCAGGCGGAGGTATCCTACCCCGGCCTTCTCTGCCGCTGCTTTGATGTTTTTGGTCGCCTCCACTGCGTAGGGGTGGGTGGCGTCGATACAGAGGGCGGCATCCCCCAAGAGCGCGGCCATCTCATCGGGCAGGAGCCGCCCGCACCGGACGGTGACGCCGGGGGTGCTCCCCTGCTCTTCCTGCCCCAGCGGGGTGGCCACGCTGACGGTGACTTCGATGCCCAGCGCCGCCAGCTGGCGGGAAAGCTCCCGCCCCTCGGTGGTGCCGCTGAAAACGACGACGTTCATCGGCGGTACCCCCGCGGCGTGACCATCCGCCCGCTCAGCGCGCGGGTGGCGGCGTTGCCCACAAAGACGGTGGTGAACATATCCACCTCAGTGTCCCGGAGCTGGCTGAGGGGCAGGATGTGCTTTTCCTGCCCTTCCCGGCCGATGTTCCGCACAGAACCGCAGAGGGTGTCCGGGGCTTTGCCGTTCGCCAGCAGGACGTCCACGGCTCGGCGCAGATAGTCCGGGCGGCCCTTGGACGAGGGATTATACAGCGCCAGTGCGAAATCGCCCTGGGCGGCGCAGACCAGCCGCTTTTCGATGACCTCCCACGGCGTGAGACGGTCCGACAGCGAGATGACGCAGAAGTCGTGGGCCAGCGGCGCACCCAGCACCGCGCCGCCGCTGAGGGCGGCTGTCAGGCCGGGGACGACCTCCACGTTGACGTCCGGGTACTCTTCGGCCAGCTCCAGCAGCGGGCTGGCCATGCCGTAGACCCCGGCGTCGCCGGAGCAGACCAGCGCCACGTCCCGACCCGCCCGGGCGGTGTCCAGCGCCCAGCGGCAGCGGTCAATCTCCCGGGTCATGCCGGTGGTGTAGCACTCTTTTTCCGGGTAGAGGGGGCGCACAAGGTCGATGTAGACCGTATAGCCGCACAACACCTCGGCCTGCTGCAAGGCGCTCTGCGCCTGCACGGTCAGAAACTGTCCGCCGCCGGGGCCAAGCCCCACGACGAACACGGTCTTTTTACTCTCACTCATTGCTCTGTCCTCCAATCGGGTGCAAAGGGGCGGACGGCCAGCGCCAGCGTCACGCCGCCGCCTGCCGTTTTGGGCAGAAGGAGCGTCCCGCCCGAGGCTTTTACCGCCGAGCGCTCACAGACGTTGTCCACGCCGGTGACACTTGCCACAAAGGCCGACGGGGTGAACTGTCCCGGCACGGCCCGCAGTTCGTCGGCCGGATAGAACGTGATGGGCCAGCCGTGGGCTTTGCAAAACTCTGCAAGCCCCGGCTCATCTTTTTTCAGGTCGATGCTGGCGGCTGCGCAGGCCGCCGCCGGGCTGAGACCGGACGCGGCACAGAACGCCGCAAAGGCTTCTTCCAGCTGCTGCGCCGTCGTGCCGCGGCGGCACCCCACCCCCAGCACCCCGATGCGGGGTACGAGGTGGAGCGCCTCGCCCTGCGGCGTGAGGGTCAGGGCGAAGTCGGCGGCTTCGGGTGCGTCAGTTTTTTCCACGCCGGCGGGGGTCTCCCCCGCCACCGGCCACGGCGACCAGTACCGGACAGTCTGCCCGGCCAACAGGGCGCCGCTGACGCGCTTGATGCGCTCCGGCTCAAGGACAGCGCAGTTCTGGGCCTTGGCCCAGAGGTCCACGGCGAAGAGACCGTTGACGTCGGTGGCCGTCGTGATGACCGGCACCGCGCCGCACGCTTTTGCCAGCGCCCGGGCCAGCGCGTTGGCACCGCCCAGATGGCCGGACAGGAGCGGCACAGCGAAGTTCCCGCCCTCGTCCACGACCACCACCGCCGGGTCGGCGGCCTTGCTCCTGCAGTGGGGCGCGATGGCCCGCACCGCGATGCCCACAGCTCCCACAAAAATCAGGGCCTCATCCTGTGCAAAATGCTCCGCCGTCCAGTCTTTCAGGGTCACGTCTCCGCCGCAGCGGCTCACGCTGCCGGGCAAAGCTTCCGCCAGCCGACGGGCCAGCGCTTCGCCTTTTGCGGTGAAGGCCAGATATGCCCGGCTCACTGCCCGGCCTCCGTCCCCTGCCGGAACTCGGTGGTAAAGGCGGGATCGTAGAGCTTGCTGCGCTCGTAGTTTTCGCCCAGAAAGTCGCCCACGACGATGAGGGCGGTCTTGGTGATGCCGTTTTTGCGGGTCTCCTCGGCCAGTGTGGAGACGGTGCAGCGCACCACCTTCTGCTCGGGCCAGGTGGCCTTATAGACCACAGCGGCAGGGGTATCGGGGCGGTAGCCGCCGCTCTCGAGAAGGGCCTGCCGGACTTTGTCCACCAGCCCGATGGAGAGGAAGATGACCATGGTAGCCCCGTGAGCGGCCAGCTTTTCCAGCTGTTCGGCCTCAGGGACAGGAGTGCGGCCCTCCATCCGGGTGATGATGACGGTCTGGCTGACGTTGGGCAGGGTGTACTCGGCACAGAGTGCCGCCGCCGCGCCGCAGAAGCTGGACACGCCCGGTGTGTCGTCATAGGGGATGCCGTCGGCGTCCAGTGCGTCCATCTGCTCCCGGATGGCCCCGTAGAGGCAGGGGTCGCCGGTGTGGAGGCGGACCGTGGTGCCTCCGGCCTTTTCGGTGGCACGGATGGTGTCCAGCACCTGTTCCAGCGTCATCTCGGCGCTGTTATAGATGGCACAGCCGGGCTTCGCCAGCCCCAGCAGGGCCGGGTTGACGAGACTGCCCGCGTAGATGATGCAGTCGGCATCGGCCAGCAAGGCCGCACCCCGCCGGGTGATGAGGTCGGGCGCGCCCGGCCCGGCTCCTACAAAATGCACCATATCTTACCCCTCCTTCACCAAAATCGTTGCGAAATAGCCCGCCGACCGGGCCGGGTCGTAATCGGTCAGGTCGGGCCAGACCTCCTCGTTCGGCAGGCCGCAGTTACAGACCATCGCGCTCCGGCTCAGAAGCCCGGCGTCGGCCAGCGCGGCCAGCGTCTCGGGCAGCTGACGGCCCGATTTCATCAGCACTTTTGCGCCCGGTGCGGCCAGCACCTCAGCGGCGCATCGCCCCGGGGCGATGGTCAGCGGCTGCTCCATGCCGCCCGTCAGGGACTGGCCCAGCCGGGCCGCAGCAGCGCAGAAGCTCGTCACGCCGGGGAGCATCACGGTCTTGCAGCCCTCGGCCTCCAAGATCTCCTGCAAGTAGCCGAAGGTGGCGTAGACGGACACGTCGCCGAGGTTGAGCATGGCGACATCCTGCCCGGCGTCGAGATATTCTTTCACGGCCCGGGCCGCCTCGATGTGGGCGGCTTTCTGCACCGCCGGGTCAAGGCTCATGGCGAAGCACAGCGGCAGGATAGTCTTGCCGCTCAGATCCACCGCACCTTTTGCGATGTCCAGCGCCAGCATCCCGCCCTTCGGGGTCTGGGGCGCGGCGATGACCGGACAGTTTTCGAGGCGGCGGACAGCCTGCAGGGTCATGAGCTCCGGGTCGCCCGGGCCGACGCTGACGCCGTAAAAAGTACCTATCCGTTTTTCCATTCGTCCAGCAGCTCCTTTGCAGTTCTGGTCTGGCCCAGCGGGCCATATTGATTCGAGAAGAGCACCGCGCCCACCCGGAACGCCCCGGCGGCGCGGCGGTCGAGGTGGAGCTGGATGGCGTCCAGCAGGCTGGACAGCACCGGCTCTCTCATCTCTGCTTTGTCTAATATCTCCATGCAGGCGTCGGTGGTGGCCGCGTTCATCAGAGCCGCGCAGACGTCCCGGGACGCGCCACAGAGGGCGGCGTGGGCGCAGAGCAGCTCGGTGCGGCAGTCGGCTGTGCGGGAGTGGGTGTTCATGACGCCGCCCGCCAGTTTGACCAGCTTGCCGATGTGGCCCACCAGCACCACCTCTTCGAAGTGGGATGCCGCCGCCATATCCATCGTATCCCCGATGAAGTTCGAGGTCTTGACCACCGGGATATTCTTTAGGGCAGGCATCTTCTCGTGGAGATAGTCGAGGCCGTAGTTGCCCGGGGCGAGGATGAGCCGCCGGGGGCTTCCGGCCCGAAGCGCCGCCTGCCCCATTTCCAGCTGGATGGTGTCGAGGATGGCCTGCTGGCTCATGGGCTCGACGATGCCGCTGGTGCCGAGGACGCTGAGGCCCCCTTCCACGCCCATATGGGGGTTGAAGGTGCGCTTCGCCGTTTCGGCCCCGCCCTCGATGGAGATGGTGACGTCAAAGCCGCCCGCGTACCCGGCAGATTCGGCCTCCTTTTCCAGCGCTTCCTTTATCATGGCCCGGGGGACGTGGTTGATGGCAGCTTCGCCCACAGGCTGGTCGAGACCGGGCTTTGTTACCCGGCCCACGCCCTCACCGCCGTGGATGCGCACCTCGCCGGCCAGTTCGGGCCGGAGGGCGACACTGGCGATGACCGGCAGACCGGTGGTCACGTCCACATCGTCGCCGCCGTCCTTCCGGATGGCGCACTCAGCCCCCTCGCCGGACAGGCGGCAGAAGATAGGCTCTACCTCCACCACGATGCCCTTTGGGGTGCGGAGGGCCACTGTCTCGGGGGTGCGGTCGGTGAGCAGCAACCGTGCCGCGCCCGCCGCGCCCAGCGCCGCACAGGTGCCGGTGGTATAGCCGCAGCGCAGGAGCTTCTGGCCGCTGCGGACGTAGTGCTCAAAGAGCGGGCGCTTTTCCTCCGGCGCTTTTTCTTCGCCGTAGAGGAATGCGTACTGCTCATCGGTCAGCTCATAAATTTTGCAGATGTTTTCCCGGGCAAAGGCCTTTTCCGGCGTCATGACGTCCGAGACGCCCGCTGCCGAGACGCAGACGACCTTGTCGGAAACTTTCTGCGCCAGCTCCAGCTCGTGGAGGCTCAGGATGACGGCCATCTTCTTGTCGCGGGCGAGGTTTTTCAGGATGGCCAGCAATTCGGCCTTGCCCTTGATGTCAAGGAAAGACGTAGGCTCGTCCAATAATATCAGCTCCGGCTGCTGGCAGATGGCCCGAGCCAGCAGGACGCGCTGGCGCTGGCCGTCGCTGATGCGGTTGAAGTCCCGGCCTGCCAGCGCCTCGGCCCCCACGAGGGCCAGCGCGGCATGGACCTGGCGCTTATCTTCTGCCGAGAGGACACCCAGCCGTCCCGTGTAGGGGTAGCGCCCGGCGGCCGCCATCTCGAAGCAGGTGATCAGCTCGGTGCGGCGGGTGTGAGGCACCATCAGGGCCATTTTGCGGGCGCGCTCCGGGCCGGAGTAGTCCGCGAGATTTTTGCCGTCCAGCAGGACAGCGCCCCCCTGGGGGGCCAGCTGCGCTGCCAGCGTCTTGAGCAGGGTGGATTTTCCCGCGCCGTTGGGGCCGATGAGGGTGAGGATGGTCCCCTTCCCGACGCCGAGTCCGATGTGCTCCATCAGGGGCGTTTTGCCGTAGCCGATGGCAAGGTCCTCGGCGCGGCAGTAGAATTTCGGATCACTCATTCCCGGCCCTCCTGTGTCTGGCGGCGCACCAGCAGCCAGATGACCACCGGCGCACCGAAAACCGCCGTCACCGAGCTGATGGACAGCTCAGTGGGCGCGAACAGGCTGCGGGCGATGAGGTCGCAGAGCAGGCAGAACGCTGCCCCGCCCAGACAGCAGCCCGGCAGGACATAAAGGGGCTTTGCGCTGCCCAGCAGGTTCTTGACCAGATGCGGCACCGCGATGCCCACAAAGGAGATGGGGCCTGCAAAGGCCGTCACGCAGGCGGAAAGCAGGCTGGAAAGCAGCACGAGGGCCGTCGAGAAGGCCCGCACCGGTACGCCGACGCTCCTGGCGTAGCTCTCGCCCATCTGGTAGGCCGCCATGGGCTTCGAGAGCAGGAACGCCGCCGCCAGCGCGGGCAGCACCACGCAGGCCGCTGCACCCACATTGGCCCAGGTCATGCCGGAAAAGCTGCCCATCGACCAGTTGTGGAGATTGACGATGTTGGAGTCCTGAGCGAAGGTCACCACGATGTCGGTGACAGCCGAGCAGATATAACCGATCATGATGCCGCAGATGACGAGGATGCTCATCCGCGGCACCCGCCGGGCCACCACCAACACAAAGGCCATAGCCGCCATCGAGCCTGCAAAGGCGGCGATGATGAGGGTGGCCGAGCTGGTGAGCAGCCCCTGCTGTAAAAACACCACCATCGTCAGGGCCACTGCCAGCTTTGCGCCGCTGGACACGCCCATGACGAAGGGGCCGGCAATGGGGTTGGCGAAGAAGGTCTGCAGGAGGTAGCCTGCAGCCGAGAGGGCCGCGCCCAGCAGCACGACCATGACCGCCCGGGGCAGACGGAGCTGGAGCACGATGCCCACGGCCAGCACATCTTCGCCCCGGCCCAGCAGAGCCGCCGCCACCGCGCCGGGCGTCAGGGACACACTGCCCCAGAACAGGTTGAGTGCAAACAGCACCGCGACCCCCGCCGTGAGGGCGAGGTACGCGAGGCTGAGGCGGCGGGTGGTGGTCATGACAAAGCTCCTTTTATACGATGCGCTGTAAGAAACGGAGGGACGCCGGGTCGGGCGAGCCCTCGGTGAAGACGAGGTTCATATCCGAGATGAGGTCGGCCAGCTCCATGCTCTGCTGGAAGAGGCTCTGGGCCGTACACCAGCAGTCGCCGGACTGGACGGCCTTGAAATCCGCCAGCATCGGGCATTTTTCGATGAGCTGGTCACGGGTCTCCATCACGCCCTCGATGGTGCTGTTGTAGATGAGGACGTCGGCGTCCCTGGCCCGGGCGTAGAACGTCTCCAGCGGCAGTTTGATGGTGGACTGGGCCGACGTCTCCCCCTCGAGGTCGTCGAAGATGTAGACGCCGCCGGCCATCCCCACCATCTGGGCCACATAGTCGCTGGTGCGGCGGACGGTGATGAGGTTGTTGGTGGTGATGGAGAAGAAGGCCGCGGTCTTACCGGTGTTCTCCTGCTCGAGGATGGGGGCCACCTGCTCCACCTTCTGGCGAAAGACCTCTTCCGCCATCTCGGTCTTATTCAGCAGGATGCCGTAGAGCTTGAGCCACTCCATCCGGGCCAGCGGGCCGCTCTCGTAGCTCGAGCGCTCCACGAGGACCGGCACGCCGAACTTTTCCAGCTGCTCCTTGACCTCGGGGTCGTGGAGCACCATGGTGTTCTCGATGGCGAGGGTGCAGCCGGCGGCAAGGATGCGCTCATAGTCCGGGGCGCTGTACTTGCCCGCGTAGGCGATGCGGCCCTCCTGCATGGCCTGTTTGGCCTCTTCCACATACCAGCCCTCGGCCTTCGTGCCGGAGAGGGCGATGCTGTCCAGGGCGTCCAGATGGACGAAGAGGTCCATCACCGAGGTGGAGACGAGATAAATATGATCCAGCGGCTGGCGCAGCAGAACGACATCTTCGGGCAGGTCGTCTACCTCGGCGGCCCCCTCGGGGACGACGAGGAACCGCCCGGCGTCCGGGATGTCGATCATCACATAGCCGCCCTCATAGCAGTCAGCGGAAAACTGGGCGGCATAGTCCAGCGGGTAGCTGTGGTCGAACACGAGGGATGCCGTATTGGCCGGGGCGGTCTTGTGCTGCCCGCAGCCCGCAAGGGTGAGGGCGGCGGCAGGCAGGGCTTTCAGAAAATTGCGGCGTTTCATCGTCACTTTGCCTCGATCAGGGATGCAGAGGCGAAGGTCAGCGTATACTCGATCTCATGCGGGGTGCTCATGGCGACGGTATCGCCCACCACATCCAGCGGGGTGTCGAGAGCCGCGACGGGGATCTCGAAGGTAGAGTTGCCCTCGGTGTTGGTGGGCAGATACTTTTCGCCATCCACCAGCATATAGTCGTAGTTGGGGCTGGACCAGACGATGGTGGCGGTCATCCTGCCGTCGGCCACGGTCAGGGCCGCAGGGCTTTCCACGGTGGCGCGGCCAGAGCCGCCCTCAAGGGTCACGTCACAGGTGTAGGTGCCGTCGGAAGGTGCTTCCGCCGCAGCAGGCTGGGCGTTGGCGACACGGACGGTATGGTCGTACCACTTGCCCTTGGAGCCGAGGATGGCCAGCTGGAAGTCCTCGTCCAGAGCCTTCACCGGGAGGTCGAAGCCGTAGACCTCATCGGACAGGCCGTCGGAGTAGGTGACGGTGTCGGTGGTGGGCTGGAGCCAGTCCCCCTCGTGGGCCTCGGCGTCAGCGGCCATGCCGACGTAGAGGTTGACGATCTTCTTGGAGACGAGGCTGACGTGGAAGGTCATCTGACCGTCCTTCACAGTCAGGGTCCCCTTGCCGTCATTGGCCTCGTTGGCATGGAACATGGAGCTGTCGGTGTCAAAGTCGGCGGTGTAGACGCCGTCGGGCAGAGCAGCCTCTGCTGCCGGTTCGGAAGCTGCCTCGCTCACGGCAGAGGAAGCCGCAGCCTCGGAGGAAGCGGCAGAGCTGGCCGGGGTGCCGGATGCGCCGCAGCCGGTGAGTGCGCCAACCAGCATTGCACCGGCCAGCAGAAGAGCGAATTTATTGTTCAGTTTCATGATGATATACCTCGATGTGTCTATTTTACAGAAAAGATTATAACACGCAATGGCCTGAATTCAAAGCAGACGGAAAAGAAATTGCCCGAAAAGGCACTCCTTTCCGGGCAATCATAGAATCAGAATCAGCCGTTCAGGGAATCGACAGCGGCCTTGGTGTGTGCGACGTAGAGCTGCTGGATGTCAGCGATCTCGCCCAGACCGGCGATCTGGCAATCGACAGAGTCGAATTCGCCGGATGCCTCGAACTGGCTCTTCCAGGAATCCTCGTCGTCGCCAGCCATATCGTTGTTGGCGTGGTCACCTGCAACGACCATCAGGGGACGCAGGACGACCTTGGTGTAACCGGCGGCCTTGACAGCTTCGATGACGTTCTCGCAGGCAGTCTCCTCAGGCTCGCCCTCGACGGTGCCGATGAAGACATTCTTGTAGCCCAGAGCGTTCATCTGAGCCTGCATCTGGCTGTAGCTCACCTTTGCGGTGTGGGAGGTGCCGTGGCCCATGAAGACGAAGGCGGTGCCGTCCGCAGCAGCGGCGTCCAGACTGTCGAAACCGGCGGTCTTGACGGCCTCAGCGGTGATGGCCTTGGCGACAGCCTCCTTGTCGGCGTTGATGACGGTGGCATCGCTGCCCACCTCGCCCAGCAGAGGCTCGGCGATGGCGACGGACTCGAACTTATCGCGGTAGCTGTCCACCATCTCCATCATCTCGTCGTACTCAGCGCCATGCATCAGATGGGTGGGCTGGACGACCAGATTCTTCACGCCGTTGGCAACAGCGCGCTCCATGGCCTGCTCCATGTTGTCGATCTTCTCGCCGTCACGGGCCTGAACATGGTTGATGATGATCTGTGCGGTGAAGGCGCGGCGGACAGACCAGTCGGGGTATGCGGCCTGGATGGCGTCCTCGATGCCCTTGATGTCCGCTGCGCGGCTGTCGTTGAACGAGGTTCCGAAGCTGACGACCAGGATCTCGTTGCCGCCGATGTTGTCCTGGTTGCGGGCGTCGTCCTTAGAGGCGTCGCCGGTGTCGCGGCCAAAGTACTCGGGGCTTGCCTCTTCGCCCTCGACCATCTCCTTCTGAGCGTCGGTCAGAGCATCCCATGCTGCCTTTGCAGCCTCACACTGAGCGTCGGTGTTCTCGTTGCGCTCCTGCACATAGATGGCGTCGATGAGGTCTGCTACGTTCTTTGCTGCCATTTCATCAGCCTCCTCGCTGCTTACTTCGCTGGCGGCGGCGGAGCTTGCGGCGGTGCTGCCGGCGGCAGTGGAAGAAGATGCACCGCAGCCGGTGAGGACACCGGCACACAGGGCCAGTGCGGCGGCAGCGGCGGTGACGCGCTGCCAGTTCTTGTTGGTTGCCTTACGCATTGTTTGAGTCCTTTCTGTTTGTGTGGAATGTACTTTTCCGATAGAAAGGGTACGAAACGGGGGTCAGCTCAAACGAAAAAAGAGCCTTTTCACCGCGCGGAAGGCACAGCAAAAAGACCCTTTGAACTTTCGGGCTTTTTGGTACGACCAATTCCTCGTGATCCGGAGCCGGACGCTCCTGTACCAACAGCGGGCAGGTTTCCTGACTGAAAGCTCACCGCCCGCTGCCGCCTTCCCAGAGGCAAAGCCTCCAGTGACCGGCGCTGAGCGCCAAGGCAGCGGACTCCCTTATCACAGTGACGAGATCGCGCGGGACTCGCACCCGCTTCCCTTTTACCCTCCCGGCCGGGGACGAGACCCCGGCGGCAGGCACCTGCTGTTTTCTATTCAGACGAGGTGAAGTATACCACACTCCGCCCTAAAATGCAATATCTCAGCCCTCCTGCGGCACGACCCAGACCATGCCCAGCGCTTCGAGCTTTGCGATGCGCTCCGCCGTCAGCTTTTTCTCGGCACAGGCGTAGTTTTCGCGCATCCGGCAGACCCAGTCACCGAGGCAGAAGCCATCTTCGGTCTTATAGTTCACCGGCACCAGCAGGTCGCCGTGGGCGGCGCGGTACTCTTCGGCGCGGCGGAACGCCCCGGCCCACTTGGCCTCCCGGGCGTCCCACTGCATCCCGATGGCGTCCAGCAGAGCGATATGCTCCGGCGTCACCTGAAACGATTCGGGCCGGGCCTTGCGGGCAGCGCGGAGGTTCGAGATCCAGACGCCCAGACGGAAGCCGTTCTCGTCCACATATCCGGCAGGCACGAGGAGGCTGCCCTTCTTCTCGGCGTAGAGCCTGGCGCTCTGGTAGTTATCCAGCCAGTTCTGTTCCCGCACGCTGCACGCGGGCGGCACCGGGGCGCTGAGGCGTCGGCCTTTTTCGCCCTTGAACAGCTCTTTCAGAGCCGCGCGGCGCTTGGCGGAAAGCTTTTTGCCCTCCCGCAGCATCTGCTTCTGACGGGACAGCCAGCTGCCCAGCCAGATGCCGTCCTCCGTCCGGTACTGGGCCGGAACGGCCAGACTGCCGTGCTCCCTTTTGTATTCCACGGCCAGCTCGTAGCGGTGCTGCCACGAGTCGGTCTTTTCCCAGTTCATGCCCAGCTCGTCCAGCAGAGCTTTCCGCTCCGGCGTCACCCGGGCGCTGCTGCGCTCGGGGTTCTGCCATGCGTACCGCTGGCGGGACACCCACTTGCCCAGCAGGATGCCGTCTTCGTCGATGTACTCGGTGGGAACGTCGAGGTTCCCGTGGGCGGCGTGGTACTTCACGGCGGCCTCGTAGGCGGTCTGCCACTTGCGGTCGTTCCGGTTCGTCCAGTCCACTCCCAGCGCTTCCAGCTTCTCGATCTGGGCGTCGGTCAGCACACCTTCTTTATAAGCAGCACGCTGACTGCCCAGCCAGACGCCCAGCGCCATGCCGTCCGGCGTGACATACTTGACGGGAATTTCCAGCGTGTGATTTTCCAGATAATACTGGACGGCGGCGGCATAGCTCTTCTCCCAGAGGATGCTGCCGGTGTCCCACACCATGCCCAGTGCCTCGAGGCGCTCGACGCGGTCTGACGGCAGGTTCCCGCCCAGATAGCGCTGGCGGTTATAGACGATCCACTCGCCCAGCGCAAAGCCGTCCTTATCCTTATAATGGACCGGCACCAGCAGGTCGCTGTGGCTGCCGCGGTACCGCCGGGCCGAAGCACAGCCGTTCTCCCACGCCAACTCGAGCCGCTTTTGCCAGTTCATGCCGATTTTGTCCAGCCGGGCGGCCTGCGCGACGGTGAGGCGTCCCTTTTTCTTTCCGGCCCGGACAAGGCGCTGGTTTTCCAGCCAGCGGCCCACGGCCACGCCCCCGAAGCTGTAGGAGCGAGGCACGTCCAGCGTCTTTCCCTCTGCCGTCATCTGCTTTGCGGCGGCATAATAGCGCTCCCAGTCGGAGTCCAGCGCGCGGCGGAGCTGCCGGTAAGCCCGGCGGCAGGCAGAAAGGGGCTCTTCCAGCGGGAAGGCTTCTGCCCCCGCCGCGCTGCACTCCTTCCGCAGCTGCTGCACACAGGTCAGCGCCTCAAAGGCCGCGCTCAGCTCTGCCACCGGCACACTGCCGCAGGCCGCAAGGGCGCGGGCCAGCATCTGCCGGTATGTGGTCGGTTCAGCGCTGCGGCGCACCAGCACCACGCCCGAGATCCCGGCCAGAGGAACCTGCACCGCCGGGCCGTTGGCACAGACCAGCAGCCGGAGGGTAGCCGCTTCATCGGCCGCAAAGCTTTCTGCATCCTTATAAATATGTGTTCCTGCACCAAACAGCTTCTCGGCCTGCTCTGCGGTCTGCGCCGCCGCTGCATCATCCTCGCAGAGGACAAGATACCGTCCGGCAGCATCCGGGAGCCACTGCGCCAGCAGCTGTTCCACCGGCGGAAGCTTTTCTACGGCGAGGCTCAGAGCCTGATATTTCTCGGCGTTGGGGTCAGGGCAGCCCGGCAGATGGAGGTTCTTCACCTCAGCACGGAGGCGGGCCAGCGCATCTTCCAGCGGCCAGAGCAGGGCCGTATAGGAGGCCGGCATGGGCAGCAGACCCTCGGCCATCGCCCCGCCCAGCGCCAGCGGCTCCACGATGGCGTCGGCCAGCATCTCCTCGTCAGCGCGGCAGCTGTCGCCCGGGGCGTCCGGCTCCCCCAGAGCCAGCAGCTTTGCCCCCGGGCAGAGGCGGAACAGGGGCTGGACACAGTCGGTCCAGTCCTTTGCGCTCATCTCCCTCCAGCCGTCCAGCACCAGCAGGCCGGGCCGGAACTCAGCCAGTGCCACCCAGCCCAGCGCATTCTGCACGGCCAGCTGCTCGCAGCTCATCAGCCGCACCCGGCCGCCCAGCGTCCGGCCCAGCCGCTTTGTCAGGGCGCGGCGCAGTTCCAGACGGGCAGCGCAGGACACCACCCAGAGCACGCGCATCTCGGGGTGGGCGTCCAGCAGCTCCCACACGATGCAGCCTTTGCCCGTACCCGCCGGACGCACCAGCGCAGCACAGTTTTTCTGCTGCAGTCCAGCCTCCGCTGCACGGCAGGCTGTTTTATTTGAATCATCTACCAAAATCGACATATCTTATCCTTTCTGCCCCTTCCGAGGGTTCAGAAATTCGCTTTTTCTGCAAAAAAGAAACGCGCCTGCGCAAAGCCGACTCTCCTGCCTGCGCTGCGCCTGCGTTTTTCTGCAAAAATGTTACTTTCATGCTCTATTTTTATCATAAAAGTTTATTTCTTGTCAAGATGATTTGCGTAAATTTTTCCAAATAATTTTACATCCCCTTTTTCCGGAAATTCCGGGACCGTTCCCTGCTGCCCGTTGACGGCGGGGACAGTTGGTGGTAGACTTTTTTCATCGGCTCCCCTTTTGGCGGGAGACTCCCCTATTTATGATATGTGAGGTAATCGATATGAACATCATCAGCACCGAAAAAGCTCCCGGCGCCATCGGCCCCTACTCTCAGGGCTACACCGTAGGCGGTCTCGTCTTCACCTCCGGCCAGATCCCGGTAGACCCCGCCACCGGCACAGTCGCCGAGGGCATCGCCGCACAGGCTGACCAGAGCTGCCGCAATGTGGGCGCTATCCTCGAAGCTGCCGGCGTGGGTTTTGACAAGGTGGTCAAGACCACCTGCTTCCTGGCCGACATCGCCGACTTTGCCGCTTTCAATGAGGTGTACGCCAGGTATTTCACCTCCAAGCCCGCTCGCAGCTGCGTGGCCGTGAAAGACCTGCCCAAGGGCGTGCTCTGTGAGATCGAAGCCATCGCTGAGGCCTAAACCGCCTTTTCAGCATAAAGAGGGGCCGTCTGCACTCTATTTCAAGTGCGGACGGCCCCTCTTTGTCTGCCTTCGATTCCAGTTTTTCATGCTGTCCAATTTTCCCCGCCGAAGAAATTGACTTCGTTTTTTGCTTTTGTTACAATAGAATCGAACTGTTGTAAAAGATTTCCGGTCAAATTTGAAAGAGAGGTCCCTGCCCATGTCCAATTCCCGTGTTGAAAGCCACAGCCGCGCCGAATTGCGCAACAAGATCATCAGCGCAGCCACCCTGCTCGAGATCCTGTTGTCCGGCCTCGTCCTCATCGGCCTGCTGCTGTCGATGGTGCCGCTGCTGCAGTGGATGCCCGGCCTGCTGTTCGACGGCAACGACGTCGAGGTGAGCATCTTCTTACAGCGGGCGCTGGACATCGTCATCGGCATCGAGTTCATCAAGATGCTGGCCAAGCACAGCCCCGGTTCCAGCCTCGAAGTGCTGCTCTACGCCATCGCCCGCCACATGGTGGTGGGGCACGAGTCCGCCATGGAGAACCTGCTGAGCGTGAGCGCCATCGCCCTCATCTTCATCGTGCGGAGGTTCTTCTTCGTGCCGGCCTTCGGCGCTCATCTGCCCGACGGCCACCCCGCACCCGACCTTTCCCCCAGCCAGAGCGGCATCCCGTCAGAGGAATTCGCCTCCCGGCTGCGCAAGCACCTGCATCATAACGACACCGACACGGAGCTTGAAGTCGCCATCGAAGACCCCAAGTACGAGGACAACACCGACACGCTGCTGGAAGCAGACCCGAAATGAGCCTGACAACGTAAAATGCCCCGCAGGACGCTCGTCGAGAGCTGCCTGCGGGGCATTTTTTTGCTTAGTTGCTCTTGTGCTTCTGGCCGAAACGGTACTCCTTGCCGTCCCGGATGCGCTGGATGTTGGAACGGTGCATCCAGATGACCATGCCGCCCATGATGGCAGCGCCGACGGTGCAGACCACCACGTCCTGAGTCGGCAGGCCGCGCATGAGGCTGTACACCAGCGTCAGGACCGGGTAGGCTGCGGCCATGGTGATGCTGCCCAGCGACACCATGCCGGTGGGGACCAGGCAGACGAAGAAGATGAGTGCCAGCACCGGCAGCAGCACCGGCTGGACTGCCAGAATGGCACCGGCAGCCACCAGCACACCCTTGCCGCCCTTGAAGCCGAAGTAGATGGGCTTGGAGTGGCCCACCACGGCGAGGATGGCGGCGAGGTAGACGCCCAGATAGGGCGAGACGGCAGCGTCGGCGGGCAGATGGCCGAACAGCCACCGGCCAAGGCAGACGGCCACGACGCCCTTGAGTACATCGCCTACCGCCGTGAGGGCAGCGGCTTTCTTGCCGAAAGTGCGCAGCATGTTGGTCATACCGGCAGCGCCCGAGCCGTGGGTGCGGACGTCGTCATGGTACAGGTATTTGCTGACGAGGATGCCGGTGTCCACGCTGCCCAGCAGATAGGCTTCGGCAGCGACCGCCAGCACAATGAGAAATGCGGTCATAGAACCAGTCTCCCTTCCTTATACGTCCTTCGCGCCCACTTCGCCGGAGCCGCGCTCACGCACGACAAGGCGGATGGGGGTGTGCTCCAGACCGAAGTTCTCGCGGATCTGGTTGATGATATACCGCTGATAACTGAAGTGGAACAGGTGCTTGGCGTTGACGAAGGCCACGAACGTCGGAGGCCGGGTGGAAGCCTGGGTCAGGTAAAAGATCTTCAGGCGGCGGCCCTTGTCGCTGGGCGGCTGCATCCGAGCTGTGGCACGGGCCAGCATCTCATTCAGCACACCGGTGGGCACGCGGGCACCGTTCTGGCTGTCCACGTCGCGGATGAGCTGCATCAGCTTGTTGACGTTGTAGCCGGTCTGGGCCGAGATGAAGATGATGGGAGCGTAGCCCATGAAGCTGAAGCACTCGGCATAGCCCCGGCGCTGCAGTTCCATGGTGTTGGTCTCCT
>OOCN01000280.1_pt1 | contig 51147 bp, 62 predicted proteins | sample 1671361 | NCBI WGS metagenome assembly OOCN01 (sample SAMN06348149, study PRJEB24527) | human gut metagenome | biome: human gut; feature: ankylosing spondylitis patient; material: feces | host: Homo sapiens | place: China | collected 2015-10
ATCCATTATAAGTCTACTAAATTTACCATCATTTTCATTTTCAAAAATACTCAAACTACCAAGAGTCTGTTCTGATAAAGAAAAAGCAGAATTAGATGAAAAATTAGCTACAAACTCCTCACTATCCATTATAATACTCAAAAGTTCTAATTGGTATGAAAGAAGATAATTAAAATTTATATTATATTGCTCCTTTAAAATGCTCATCAAATCATTCACCCTTATATTAAGCTCTTTAGTTTTATATTTTATCATGCGAGGCTTGAGTTCTCCACTTTTCAATTGCCCTATTAACGCTCGATATTCATTTCTTATTTCAAGTATTTCATCGATAAAAAACTCCTTAATAAACCTCTTACTATCAACTTTAGTTTGAATCGTTATTACAATCCATACAGAAAGAGCAGCAGTTATCACAATGCCTCCTATTTGAATCCAATCCGAGACACTTATTTCTGAAATCAACTCCATTTATTTAACTCCAAAGAATCATTAACTAACCGATACCATGCCTTATGCTCCTCCGTAGTTTTTGGTTTTTTTTCATTTAAGCGCCTATCTTCCCACTGAGGGTATGTTTGCGTTTTAATCATTTCAAGCCAATGGGGTTCATAAACAGAAACTATATCAAGATATTTTTCCACTACCTTCAAAGAGAAATCAAAAACTAAATTTCCTATAGCTTCGTCCAAAAAAGACGGAGCAAAACCATCTGCTCCATCTAATTCCAAAATCAAACATTCATTTTTATCTAAAGCCTCTTTAAACTTTTGATTTAAAAGAGAATGATAAAATTCTTCACCGGACTTTTCACTAATATCACAATGCCTAAGTCCAGTATATTTTGAGAAATCTTTTGCTATATTTAAGACTGCCATATTATTAATTATCAATACCATTAAAAAAACATTCTTTTCTCAAAACCCACCGATACATGGTGCCTTTAAATAGATTCTTTTCTTTTGCAAAGATAAGACTTTTATTAGGATAAACAAAATCAAGCTTAACATTGTTCGTTATGACCAATAATTCTTGAATATATCCATCATCACAACAATTTTTAATACCAGGAAGCCCCTTCCCCCTATTCCCTTCTTGTGTATTCGAACCATATTTTTTATTAAAAGCATTTTTTAATATAGTCAATCTATCGTCCTTAAAAAAGAACTCTTTTAGTAATTGACTATGCTTTCTATAGATAGTATCAAGAATACCTTTACCTAAATCGACAGCTGTAAAAATAACTTCATTATCACCATACATTATTCCTAATTGCCATTTTTTATTATGCGAATTACTCCACTCTATTGAATTACCACAAATTTCTTTAAGCATTGATTTAAGAGATGTATTTGGTGGAGATCCTCCAGTCAAATATTTACATGTGTGCTCTACACAATTACTAATCATTTCCATTTGAGTAACGGTTAATTTTCCTTCTCCCTTTTCAAAATATATCAATTCAGACTTTGATGAATCCTGATATTTTTTCCCTTTTTCATCATACATCTTCGATAAAAAGCCCGAATCTGCTAGAAATTGCCTACAATTCAAATCCTTTGGCAATTCTCCTCTAGTATTAATACCTCTCGATTTCATTTCATCTATTATACTTAAAAGAGTTACAATGGTATGAAAGTCAATCTTCTTCACTTCACCCAATGAAACATACAAAAATTTTCTTCTATTTACAATCCACAAAGACTCTGGAAGTCTCATTTTTTTAAAAAAGCAAGCACAATCATTTGTAGCCTCAATAAAACTACAATTCTCAGGAGCAACAATAATCAATCCATTTTTATCCTTCTGTCGCTCAACTTTTACTACTACAATATGTTTACGCCTCTTGGGTCTACTTCGCTGTTGAAGTAAGCGACACAATCTATTATGTCTGCTTTTATATTTCTTTGTTGTATATAGTTTTTTCATAATCAAATCAAAATGAGCTGCTAAAATACAAAAAGAATTTGAATATCTAGCAACACACACATTATGATCACTTAACATGTTACATTTTTATTCATTTTGCTTTTCCACTTTCTCTAAAACCTTTCAGAACCCATCTAATAAATTAATTCATTTTACAAGATTATTTAATAAGATAACAAACAAATGATAACAATCTTCAATAAAAAATAGGAAAATATTTCATGAATGATAAAAACTCAAGAATTCTCCAAAATAATTATCTTGTTACACAAGTAAACTTCTACTTCTTTTGCATTCTATGAACTAACCAATAAACAATAAACAATATGATGGAGATTATAACTCCGAATGCCCATCCTCCTAACTCTATTTTTACTTGTTGCCACCAAGTCAACCTCTTTTCAACCGGATATGGAATGTGAACTGAATCTGTTTTTATCACAGTATCTACTTTATTGATAATCAGATAATGATACTGCGATTTATATTTATATTGAAGGATTGTATCTCCCTTTATAAGTATATAAATACTGTCTCGTTGATAAATACTATCAAACCGGATGCTGTCACGTGTCTTGTACTCCGTTCTGATTGTCTCCAATGGAACATACTTGATGCTCCGGCAGGATGACAAACATATTCCTGATATCAGGAAAATGATCAGAATATAAATAAAACGCCTCATGATTCAAACTTAAAATCATTAATACGATTCATCCATCCCCGTTTGAACTTATTGTTTGTGGGACGATTCCTACAAATCTCTTCTATGAAGTCAAAACGTGCCATCTTAATCTGGTCGAACAATTCGCGAGAATTACGTAAGTTCACTGCTGCAAGAGTCTTCGGTCCAACAATTCCATCTGGTAACACCCCGACTAAATTTTGCGGGATTTTAATACCATGCACACCGGATGCCCATACCCAGTCCACTAGAATATTAGCGACCGACTGAGAGTTAATATCATCTGCTTTCCATCGGTCCCAATACATCGTTTTCATGATTTCAGTCCATTCCTCTTTAGTAAGAGCTTTCAGCCGTTCTATCGTAGGTTTAGGATAGCCTTTCTTTCTACAATATGCCTCATAGGTAGCGATTGTTACTCCCATATTAGTAGCACCTCCCAAGTCATCCGGATCATTAACGAAACCGCCTTCCCACTTTAGGATAAACGGTGCCAATTTCTTCACATCTGCCATATATTTTTCCTCCTAGATAATTAAAATCAATACCAATATCTGAATAGCCTGACCGATAAGACCTCCAAACAGTGTTTCCGCAATATCAAGCCAATCCCATTTTCCACCCCAAGCTCTGTCCTTAAACTCCATTCCTGCCGCCAATCCTGCGACAAATAAAATGGAGAACAACGCCCCTGCTGGGATAGCATAGAGTAGATGTTTAGGGCGATTACTTTCCATGATCCAGTTCATTATTTACTCTCCTTTTCGCTTCCGTTTTTTCTTTTTCGGGTATATTACCAATCATGCTACTAATTTTAGTTCTAACATAGACAGGGATGCCGAAAACAGCTCCCGACCATATCAAGCATTGTGCAAAGAACCATAATACAGTATCATGAATGATACCTAAAGGCTCAACTAAAAAACCTGCAACTGACACCCCCACTCCTGCGAAGAGCATTCCCACAGCAGACCAAATCATGATATCGTCTCTCGTTTCCCTTTTCATTTCCTCACTCTTTTAACTTATAAAACATACTCGATAAGGCTTAACAGAGTCACAACAATGTTTATCCTTTGGATTATCTGATTCCTTAAATAACTCGTATACAATATGGAAATCCTCTATAAAAGCATCTGCTTTCCCACGTTCTTCTTCCCATCGCTTATTTTTGTTATAGTCTGGTAATATCAACGACCCATTGTATACCTGCGTTTTCAGTCCTGTAGATGTGCTTTTTTGGTCCGCTATCTTCATATATCGCACAAACGCATAGTAACATAGGATCGTATAAAGAGGAACTATATTGTATTTTTCCCCGGCTATTACGACATCTAACGAATAATTAGAATCAGAATCGGTTCCGGCAGGAATATCACTCTCTTCTTTTCCACCTCCTAGCTCACTCGATACCGAAAAGAATGTATCACCGCAAAGAGCTACTTTTATATCGAGCTTATCTGCCTCTTGAATGCATTTGTTTATCTCTGTGTCCTTAACATCTGCTGCGATATCAAAGATTTCACGGAACTTCTTGATTACTTCGGAAAAACTATTCATTTGGGTCTGTTTTAACGTTTACTGTCGAGTTAGATTCTTCTAATTCGTTATAAATTTCACATACTTCTGTTGGAAGGTCTAAGGCACGCGCAATTTCCCGACTCAACTTACTACGAAGTTTCGTCACAGAACGGCGATAAACTTTTTGCATTTCCTTCACGACCTCACCGGACGCATTGGAGAATGAAATCAAAGACGAGTCAACCAAAGGAATAGGAATATTGTAGGCTTGTGAAGCGATATCCTTTTTTAGCGGTTCGTTGTAAGCCTTATACAGATTAGCGTCAATCGGTACGCCCAACTGGTCTACCTTAATAAATGGCTTATCAGTCAGAGCATTTTCATCACGGACCAATACCGCTGATCCTGCCCCTTGCGCTCCCATTATATCTTTTATCCCCTTAACAAAAGCGTCCTGTTCCTCCTGTTCGGTAAATTCTCCGTGAGAAATGATGCTGCACATGTGGAAACCACGTGTAAGCGTCCGTTCTACATAAGTAGAGTTCATCGCTTCCGCTTGCATCTCGGACTGGACTGAATGAAACGGAGAAAGCGGATAGGGCTTCGTAGTGAAGAAGTTTATGTACAAAAGCTGTCCGGGGTGATTCTCGATTCCGCCGAAAAACTCTACTTCATCCGCAAAGTTATCTGGATTGAACGCCGGATAGGTAACTGCCGTTTTATCCAATTGGGTAGACTTGATATTTTGACGATCCCAATTATTAAACACTACGTACTTATGAATAACCGGATTCGTTAAGTAGTCTTTATTCAGCCCGGCACGGACATATTCGAAAGGAACGGGATAAATCATTTTAGGGCGATAATCGCCTCCATACTGGACAATTAGAGCGCACCCTCTGAAACGAGCTACGTCATATGCCAGCATATTCAGTATCTCGTCCATGTTATCTCCGTGGGCGTTCGTCATTTCGCCAAAATCACGGTTTTTAAAGCCTTCACATTCTATCGCTTCGCTCAGCCGTTCCACACTCAAAGAGGCGGTTTTGCTAGCATATATAAGCTCCGATAAAATTTGGGGGTATAGGTTACCGTCCCCATACCCCACAATCTTTTCGGAAACCTTAGCGTTAACTTTGAGCGCTCTATCTACTATTACGTTTACTTTCTTGTGAGCTATCATATTAACGTTTCCTTTTAGTTTATTCCAGTTCCTTCATAATCTCGTCTACTAAAGCCTCCGGTGTTGTTTCTACTGAGGCTTCCGGTTCAGGATCAGCGGGGGTCTCCGGTTCTACGGGCTTCTCTTCTTCTGGAGCTTCTGTTTCCGGTGTTTGTTCCGATTCAGGATCAGCGGGCAAAACGGTCGGTACGTCCTCCTGTGGTTCTATTGGACCTAAGTCCTCAAAGTAGGATTTATAAACCGGATTTTCTTTCATGATTCGTTCGGCGATGGCGTCCGTACAGTTAAATGCACGGTAAACAACTCCGTCCGCCACATGATTGATAGATAGTCCCGGTTTCATTACGTAGCGAACGTGTATGCCCGTCAAGTAGTGATCCTCATACCATTTCTTCGCGTACGCACGATCCATATGGCACATAGGGTCCAGTTTTAGATGCGCAATACTTTTACAGAGATTCAAAATCTCGAACTCGTCCGTTAAGCGAATTAATTCGCGCACGGGCTTGATATCTTTTGTTACAGTTTTCTTTGCTCTTGCCATGATTATACAGTTTTTAAAGAGTTATACTGTGCCGCCGTAATACTATAATGGAAATCTCCGCAAGACCCGTCCGGCGTTTTTAAAGTAGCGGTTGAAACTCCGTCTGTTGAACTATCAGTTGATAAATCTGAGACCTCTAACGGTGAGTTACATCCCAAAATGAAATATTGGTTGTTTTTTGTTCTAATAGCAACCAAAAACGACCCAGAAACCAAAGCGATAATGTAGCTAACTACAGGTAACGATGAAAGAAGTTTCATGACTACTGATATTTCCAACATAGTAGGAGCATTGTCGTTTGCCCGCGATGCCTCCGTCACTTGAATAGAGTTTTTTACAGATTGAACGGTATATCCCCTTGTTCCGGCTTTCATTGTTACTACTGCCTGTCCTGTCGTAGAAGATACCGAGATACTAGAAACATCTTCGTAGTTCAATATTACGGCTTCTTCTACTCCGGCAATTCCAGAGATTAAACCGGGATTAGCGCAATCAAACGCTAAATCTTGTGCTATCTTCTTTAAACAAGCCATAATTATGATGATTTAGACACTAGAGTATTCCATGTAGCCTCAGTGATTGATGCACGGGCTTCTCCTAGAACATTCTCAGGTGTGGTTAACGTAATGGCGGTATAGCCGCCGTTATCATTTGCTGATTCTTCCAGTCCGGATACCTCCAAACCGTAATTACAGCCATAGATACGGTAAACACCTGTTTCAACCATTTTTGCAACCGCCACAAGGCGAGAATTGAGAATGGTATTGATAAACACGTTTTCCGCACTCGTTTTCTTATACACGGTAAAATTAACCGATTGTTCCAGCGCATTCGGGGCGTTTTCGTTAATTCTTTGGGCTTCTGTAGCATTTGCACCCTTTCGGATAGACGCTACCCGGATAACCTTGCCCGAAGTAGTCAACGTGATAGTAGCGATACCGTTGGCGATGGAGATAGATTGGATATCTGAGTAGTTAATAAGCAACAAATCAGCTATTCCAACTGCTCCACCTAAACAATCGTAGGTTATTGCACCCGTGATATTACTAATACATCCCATGTTGTTAAGTTAATTTGTTAGCTTCTAAATATGTCCAAACAGCAGATAAAGCAACTATATTGCGATCACCCCTAGAGTTATCCGGTGTTTTCAGCGTTACGGTATCAAAACCGCCAGCCGCCGAAGTATCTCCGTCCATGCTTGCCACTTCCAGCCCGGTATTAAGTCCGGCAACTTTAATGTTACCGCCGTCTTTGAGTTTTGCGAAGGCTACGTAATTCCCGGATAGCAGTGATTCCTTAATCGCTGCACCGTCAGAAGTTTTATCGTAGACCGTGATAGTAACCGTCTGTTCCATTCCGGCTGCACCGTCCAGTGTACGCAAAGCGTCCACTACTTTTGCGCCGTTCTTGTAACAGTCAACCGGAATTGCCTTTGCACCGGATACAAGGACGATAGAGTTTAGCGTCACGCCATCGCCACCCATTACAAAAGAAGCCAATTCCGATTTGTTAACAAGATACAGCCCAGCCAAACCGACTGAGCCGCCCGCACACCCAAAAACGATAGCCTTATTTAATTTCATACATGCCATAGTTTTCGGTATTAGTTGTTATGCTTTCGCTTTTGTTGCAAGTTTCAAAATAGACGGAATAGCTACCATTACGTCCGCAGCAAACACAGTTGTAGAGTAATACTTGCGGTCTTTCGCATCTTGAATAAACGGTTTAATGTTCACACTTGAATCTTCCAAAGCGATTTGGATATTACGTTTCGGAGTAAACGCGATAAACGCATCTTCGTCTGTTGCATCTGCGATCATAGACGCTGAAACATGAGGAAGTTCATTGATCTTGTATCCTTCTAAAGTGTACACAGCTTTTCCGTTCTCGAAATGTTCCTGAGCAGTTGTGTTGTCCTTACTCTGAACTAAGTTCTTAAACAGGCGCATTACATTAGAAGTCACGAAGAACTCGCTAAGTTCCTTTTGATCGGGGCGTTGTGAATCAATAAGTTTCTTCATGGTATCCTCTACGCTAGCCGTAGTCAACTGCAAAGGAAGGATAGTTTCTGCGCTGTCCTTCATTTGCTTAATGAAACCACCATTTTTGAAAATATTGTAAGCAACATCACCTGTCTTGGTTCCGTCCAGCCATGCGAGACGTAGCAAATCAGCCTCCAAAACTTTCAGTACTTCCGAAGCCATGAAACCTGCCAGTTGAGTTTCATCGAAATCGTCCGACAAATGAATACCCTTAGCTACCATCTTCCCCCACAAATCTTGCAAACAAACAACGATAGGTAACTCCAAAGGCTGGAAGTCATAGTACTTTACATGATCGGACATATCTGTGTACTCATAAGTACCTTCACATCCAGCAGACTTACGAAGTGCCTTATCTTTCGCTACAAAAGTAACAATAGGCGTTTTGTTGTCAAGTCCAGAGAGAACGGTTGCACCGCGTTCCATTTCGCCAACCAGCCCGACAGTCAAAGAAATGACGTCAGCCAGTGAGTTAATATTTAGATTATTTAAATCTGTAAATGTCATTGCCATAATTTATAGTCTCCTATGATTTTAGTGTGATTACTTTTCTTTTGCGAACTTAACCATCGCCTCCCGCGCTTTCTTGCGTGCTTCCTCGTTGGAAAGCTGCGTTTTTTGTGCATCTGTTTTCGGTTTGCCTCCCACCGTACGAGTTGCAACAGGTGGCGTTTTCGTTTGCTTGGAAAGCATTGTTTTAATCTCACTCAAAGATGATTCAAGAGCAGTTAGACGCTGAGAAAATTCGTCCGGTGTCTTGGTTTCTGTCTCCGGCTTTTCGTCCATGTACTCTTTGAACTCGGCTATCTTGCCATCTTTGATCACGAGAACGATTTTTCCCTCTTCCGGGATATCAACGGTGATCTCACCATCTTCCACGGCGGTTCCGTCCTCTTTTACTACTTCGTCACCTACGGCTGCCTCTTCTCCTGCTGCCTTAATAGTGATCTTTTCACCATTAACCGTTTCTACGATTTCCTCTTTAAGCTCCGTTTTCTTTGAAAAGGTGCTGATAATGCTTGATAAAAGACCCATTTTGTTCTTTGATTTTTGGTTATTAAAAAGCGAACTTGTCGCGGCTGGTAAGCCTACAAGGTCACACGTGAATAATTCTTCAAAACTCGTCACGTCCCATGTTTGGTTCTCTTCGTTCCACACCTTAGTGTCTAGGTCTACGACTGAAACGCCCAGCATTTCCGGTTCCTTTTCAATCATGTCCTTCATAAATCCTGCCTCCTGCGGATAGTTCTTTAAGAGAGCTTCCGAAAAGGTCAGATCGGCGTAGACTACTCCGTTTTCCTCAACGAAATTAGAGAAACTACCGATGTACTGGTCCAGCAGATCGTTACCGTTGTGTGTCCGGCGAGAATGGATAGGGCGAATACTACCAGCCACCACAAGGGACGCTAGCGATTCGGGCGTAATAACGATTTTCCCGGTTTTTAATTCACCGTTAACTTCATCCGTCCAATCGTTTGCGGTCGGTCCCGCCTCTATAATTCGTATTTTCTTGAAATCCATAAATTAGAGATTTACTAGATAAATCATTCTATATTATAAACTATATTTCAACACAAAAATAGCTGTTACAACCTACTTACTATCCGCAAATTGTAGCAAATACGAATTAGCCCAATGCGGAATCAATAACAATTGTACGATTTTGTTGTACATCGGTAATATCTTGGACTGAAACTATCGGATTTGGAGCATTCTCTACCCCTTCTACAAACGCAAGTGCGATAGCTGCCACTGTCTTGTCGGACAAATCAACCGTTTGCTTAGACATAGACCGATTAAGATTCGTATAAGATTGAGTACTGATAACATCGAATCCTCCCCCCTGTGCATATCGGTAAGCATTAGAATTACCAAAAGACCGTCCCCCGTATTGCTGATTAAGAGCAGACAACGCATTTATAGCATGAGATGCACGTTTGTTGAGGATGTACATATTCTCGCCTCCTTCCGCCTCGAACTGCTGCCCGTTTGATCCGGTGAACGTTACACCGCCCTGTGAATGCGGAGCACCAAACACGGTACCACCTTTGGCAAACTTCTTAACGCTGGTGTTAGTTTTGGGAATATCTTCTTTTACTTTCATAATTGAGGCTACTTGTTTCAATCCGGCGGCGATCACGATGGCTGCTTGCGCTACTCCCCAAATACCACCCTGCGCAATAGCCTTAGATGCACCTAAGTATGTGTTAATCGTAGCCTGCGCCAGAGCAAACGCTTTTCCGGCTTCTGATTCCTGTCCCATGATATTAGAGATTTGCCCGGCGATATCAGCTGTCATTTGCAACTTGGCGTTTACCAGTTCCTTTTCTCTCTTTTCCCGTATTTGGGCGTATTTGGATTCAATCAAAGAAATGTCCGCCCCAGTCTTCTCAGCGTTCGCAACTTCCATTTGGTATTGCTGCTCTAGACGAAGGGATTCACGTTCGAAGTCACTAGTTATACTGGCTTCCTCGATGGCACGTTTGTTCTCTAAGTCCATAGCTTCCGTTTCTCTCTTCTTAGCGGCTTCTTCGGCTTCTAGGGCGGCTACCTGTTCTTGGAATGCTATCCGCTGTTCCAGCTTGATGTTATCGAATTCCTGTTGCGTGATAAGCCCCTGCTGTAACCTGTATCGCTCCTTTTCTAAGATAGCTTGGTTTAGCGCGTCTTGGTCCCCTAGTGCCTTCTGCTTGTCTACTATACCGATATTGGATTCACGGATTTTCAACTGTAGTTCGGTTATACCGTTCTCGTAGCTTTTTAGAACTTCCGCCTGTATCTTCTTAGCTGTTTCAGCAGCTTTCTTATCGGCATCCTCCTTCGCTTTCTTGGCGTCTGCCGCTGCCTTCTTCTGAGCGGCGGAGTATGATGCTGCGGCAGCTTTATCGGCTGCTACTTTCTTATCAGTTTCAGATTTTTCAATACCGGATAACTGTGATATCAGTTCCTTCCGTTGCGAAGCGTACTGGGCTTCTTTTTCAGCTACAGCGGCATTCGCTTCCGCAACTGCCCTTAGCTCTTCTTTCGTGGAATAGGCTTGATTAGCTTTCTTTTCAAGAATAGAAGCACTTGTCTTTAACAAATTGAGTTCTGTCTCTTCCATTTGCTTAGATATGCGCAAGGCTTCTTTTGCAGCTGCCGCCCTTTCCGCCGCCGTTTTGGATTGATCTGCTACTAAAGCCTTCTGTTTCTCTAGTTCTCTTCGTTGCTCTGCTAATGGAATTATAGCGGCGGTTTCCGCACGATATAGTGCGTCTTCTTCCGCTACTAGACCCTTCGCCGTATTGATGGATTTTACGGTTTCATCCGAAATAAGACCAAGCCAGTTATAAACCTTGATATAAGCCTCTGCCAGCCATTCGAACACCTTAACGACCTCTGAGAAAAACAGAGCTATGGCATCAAGTACCCTCGTTATAATAAACTCCATTGGGGCAAGGATGGTCTTAACGGAGTTCGCCAATTCATCGTTTCGGTCCATCAACTTTCCGATAACAGAGATCACAGTAAGAATAACCGAAGCGATAGCGACAAAAGGATTCGCCATCAATGCAGCGTTGAACGCCTTGATAGAAGCAATCCCCCCAGACATACCCTTGACCATTTGCCCGGTTGCGCCTGTCATTCCGCCTAAATTAGCCGTAGCAGCCTCTATGTCTTCTGCGTAGTTACCCACGTTTCTACGAGTATCACCTACCCCTTTCTCTAGGTCCTTCAATCGGTCCGATAGTTCTTTAGTCTGCTTGACTAGCTGTATTCCGGATTCTTTGGTAGTGCGTTCCTCCACGGACATTTTGTTTAATGCCTTCGTGTTCAACGCCAATTGTGCCCGCATGGATTCTACAGTTTCTGCACCAGCATTAACAATAGTGGTGTGCGCCTTGATCTGCGCTGCATTTTCAGAGACAGCCGTCTTCATATCGTTTAGCTTCTTGGTGTTAGAGATGATGTTAGTCTCCAGCTGCTCCATTTGTTTCTTTGCGGCTGTCTGATCCGTTTTGTTATCCGCATAAGCCTTCCGAACTTCCTCTAAAGCCTTCTTTTCATTGTTTAGAGTAGTAGTTAGCTGCTTCTTTTCCTCCGCTAGTTCTAGCGATTTCTTAATAAGAGCGTCCAAACCTTCTACGGCTTTCTCCGTTTTGAACGATAAATCTAATAATGTTACATCTTCTGCCATAATTATCGTAATAAATTAATTTTAGTTAGTTTTACCTTACATTCCTGCGTGGAAATGTTGTAATCTGTGATCGAACGGACGTAAAAGAACGCATTTAACTGCTTGAACCACACCACACCGTTCTCCTTATAATTATTCTCTATAAAGTAGTAGGGAATCTTCGCTTTAATTGTTACGTCCAAAGCATCAGAAAACAGCTTGTAGTACTTCTGCAAGGATTGCGTATATTCAACCGACTTTAAATACTCGACCCAAGTAGACCCAGCGCCTACCGCACCTTTGCGAATGGCGAATCTAGGATACGTTCCATCTTGCGGATACGGCACACCGGATTCCACGATGTCGCCCTTAGCGGTAAATGAAGCCTTAGAAACCTGTAGACTCTTGAAGAAATCCCCGATTTTAAACACTGCGGTGTTCGGGAAACCTTCGGAATCCTCTATCTTGTCGGTTGACAGGTAAAAGTCAGACCAATCCTGCCGGAAGTCATTGAAGGTGACCGGACCGTTCCGATCCACGTTGCGGGCATCGTCAGCGATTAGCTTGTATATGTTGACTATGACATCCGTGTTACCGCTATCGTCCACATTCAGCGTAAACTTCCACCCCCATTGGAAGATCTTGCAGATATCGGTGAAATACGTTATGGCGTCCGATACTCCGCAGTTTCCATGCCCCTGTGTAAGTCCTGCGGTATTCAGGAGCGATGTTATCTTTCCCGACAGGTTTACTGCTTCGTCCGGTGACATAAAGAATGGTGGAGTAGCGTCCAGTTTATTGTAATCGTTTATGTCCCTGCTAATGTAGAAGCCGTAGAAGTGACGGATAGGCACATTCATAGTCGTAGAAACATACTTGTACCGAACTTGCGTAATGTCGGTCTGATCATCGTCCTTTTGGAAGATCGCTACCGTCTGATTATTGTACACTGCCTTTAGTACTACGTAATTAAGGATAGTTCCTACTCTAGACATATCCAGCGTAATGTATGCGTTGTTGTCCATAGTAACAACAGCCATAGTTGATTCTGTCACACCGCCCGGTGCTGTGATGGCGGTTCTCGTTTCGTACTCCTTGATATCTAGGGCGTTCCCTTTAAAGTATCTCGTACCGTCATCAGTCTCCGATGCATATCGCCAAAACACGGTAACAGACTTGCCTACAAGTAACTCGGAGATTCCTATCTGTCCGGTGTTCTCTATGATAAGTCCCGGAGCATAACCTCCGTTTCCAATAGGTGGGAATACCACAGGAGTAGGAGATCCTAGTGCTTTCGTGATCAGATCGCTAGCACGGAAGAACAGGGTATTGCCTACCTTCGAGTCGATGAGAGTCGCCTCCACGACTTCTTTAGGAAGCTGAGACATCTTCAGATCCGATTGAGACAAGGCAATACTGTAGCTTTCCTCATCGCAGGTCACTTTAGCTTTGAATCGCTTGTTGATGGCAATACCGCCTATGTAGATCCTAGCCTCGTACTTCATGTCACGCATCACGTAACCGAAGTTTCGCATTTGATAGAAGACACCATCATTCACCCGGTTTCTCGGTGCTTTGATGTTAGCCGAGTAAGTTCGGGTAGACTCGCCAAACGAGTACGGAGATGAAGCATTGATGGAGAGCTTGACATCTGTCTTAGCCAAGCCCTCCAAGAATACACCATTTATTTGAATCTTTATATCCATATCAATACTGAAATTTTAGCGTTGCTGTTCGTGCAAGACCGGATGCGGTATACTTGACACCAGTTGTTGAGGAGCACCGAATCTTAGTATCGTGAGGCACACCATCCAAGCCTCGAACTGTTACGTCCGGAGACGTGGAAAGCACATCAAGAGCGAACTTGTTAGCCTCAGTTAGCTCGAATACGCAGGTCAACTCTCTCTTGGTTACCGTTCCACCGTCCAAGCCCTGTGTGATCGTAGGCTGCGTGCTCCAATTGTAGCAGGAGATCGCATCGTAGGACCCGTAAGAGTTAAGCCATTTCAGTGTAATAGCTCCGCATGCGGATATTTCCTCCGGATACATCTTCACGGCTGCTACGGACCCGTCCGGATTCTTGATAGTGACCTTCTTATACTGACAGGCATCCGGAAGACCGCTACCTTGCACAAAAGTAAGCATGTCCTTAGACCCGTCTTGATAGATCGCTTCCATGTCATAGACCCGATCATGGTATTGGCTGTTGATGAAGAAATCGTCATCCAGCGTGTGAGCTAGCGGTGCTCTGCGACCCAAGTCATCCCGGAAGTCCGTGTCGTACTTAGATACCCGGTTGATGTTGTTCCGGCTGGCTAGGTTCATGATCGGCATGCGGAACTGCTGCGTCTTCACAAGAGTGGACGGTTGGTCGTCTACTCTGTGAGTTAGCCCTAGTTCCACAGTATACCCGGCTATCCGGTCCTTGTATGCCGGGAGAAGCGGGTAGAAGTGAGATGCCAAGTCGATCTCGATTCCGTTGACAGGTTCCAAGTTAGCCACATAGAACGAATCTAGGGAGGATCGGCATTGCACATCGAAGTATACTATGATGTCCGTAGGCAGATCCGTAACGATCAGCTTTAACGGGATGTTGTCCCAAATGGACAGACATCCGGGATAGTTGTAGACCTTGCCATCGGCGATGTCTACGTTCAGACCTATTCTTGGTACTTGTACTTTCATTGCGTTAATATTGTTAGAATTTTCGCCTTTATGATCTTGTTTATATCCAGCGTCAGCCGTTTCACCCGTTCTGGATTAATGATGTCGGAGACTACCCCGCCACCGTTGAATTTGTTAGGAACTTTGATGCCGTCCCGCTTCATCACATAAGCGATGGCGAAAGCTGCTTCCTCCGGGATGTTTGCACCAACCGTCCGGTTCTTGTCTTGAATCCACTTTTTAATGGCGGAGACAGGCGGAAAACTCCCCGCTTTCCTACCCTGCTCCATCTGTAAGACATAATGCGGTGCAGTAATAGTTACCCTATCACCGAGATCGTTTACTTTTAGATCACGCCCAAATTCACCAGACGCTACCAAACCTTTCGAAACATAAGATTCGAAGATTTCTTTTTTAATCTGTTCTACAACCTGCAATATCTCCTTATCCATAGTTCAATAAATCATCTGTTATAGAAAATGTTACACTCCAACCGGACTTCATTGAGTCATAGATATTCTGTACCTTCTTGAAACTCAATCCATCCACATCGAAGTGACACACAAAAGCGGACATTAGTTTGTTTAAAGCCAAATCGGTACGCATTAATGTATCAAGTTCGGCAGCGTTATCCGTAAGATAGTACGATTTATCCAAGCACTGTAATACTACGTTATACTTCCGGGTGGCAGGAGGCAACTTAGACATACCACCGTCCGGGACATCAAACGTTAAGAACATACCTGAGATGTCATTCACTAGCTCGTTAATAGTAGACGTATCTCCGAAATAGATAGGCAAGCCGAGTTTCACGGCTTGCTCATCCATAAAGGTTAATATATCGCTGAATCTCATGGTAGCTTTATAATTGCGTCACTATGACCGTTACTACACAGGCATGCGCCCGAATCGAAATCATACCCCATCACCGCATCACCTTGTAGGGTTATAGAACCTTCTTGGTTAAAGTTCCGAGATAGCACGGCATTGTCGTACATCCGGATTTTAACTCCGTTTATGTTAAGCGTATTAGAACCATAGGGAACAATGATTCTCGGCTGCGGAATACAAGTAATCACCAACCTTGCATCTTTAGCATCCGATGGATTAACCGTTACGGGTGGAGCTTTCCGAAGCGTCATGGATACCATAGAATATCCTTCTGAGGAAGATTCTAATAATCTTGTCCCTGCATCGAATTTTGCCATTGCATATTCCCAATAGTTAGCTACGGTTAATGTTGCATTCCCTGCGGGTAACGGTTTGGATAACCTTAATCTATCCGACTGCGTGTACTTAATGTCGTTATAAGGTCTTCCAACACGCCCAGTATCGGTATAGAAAGCACCCTGTTCCCAATAGTAATCAGCTAATAAGATATCCTCCGGGCTTTTCTGGTCTAGCTCGTTAGTGATATACCTGCGCTTCTTGAACGCTCGGAGATACTTAACACCCGCTAGTGGAACGTCGGAGAAATCAAGAAACTTTAGGTCCGGCTTCGTAGACAATGCTATTCCCACGTAGTGTACATTAGCAGGAACGGTTAGTGTTCCGTCATTCCATCCAGTATCGGACATTAGTTTTCTATCCTCATTAAACCAACATAAAAGGATTCTATATGCTCCGGATACTGATATAGTATCACCGGGATTTACCGGGTATATTGACTTCGTAGTCATACGTACATCTGAGTTCCTTCCGTCTTTCATAACGTCCCAAGTTAGCCCCGGTGCGGTATTTAAGCCGCCTCTGTCCCATTCGTTAATATCAAACACCCGGTTAACATAGGGATCACCATGTAACTGAACATCGCCTCTTATCGTTACACCCTTTCCGAGGTAGGCGGACCCTGTGATCTCCGGAACTTTGTGGTAATCTGAGATAAGGATAGTTCGCCCCAAAGCTATGAATTCGGATACGGGTAGACTAGCTTCCGGATCGGTTTTCTGAAAACTCATAACGAAGAACGGGAACTCGTATTCTATCGTGGTAGGATTCTCAACAGCTTTCCGAGTGATAAACGCTTCGTCTAGATAGTGCACCGCACGTATGGCGTACCCCGCTGGAAGGCTAGGAATATTTGCGCCGAACGTAGGCAAGGGTCTAATAAACCTTACTCTGTTTGTAGCCGGAATCTTATTAGCCTCGTATGGTCTTCCGACATCACCTGCATAAGTCCCCGATTCGATAAGATTACCATCTAATGGAACATAATTGTGTTTTTCTGTAACGGATGCAGCGTCTTTAGTGTTATCCGGATAACTTGCGAATCCAAGAGTAAGCCCCGAACCTGCGTATAAACCATACAGCCCCTGTTTGCGGCTAGCTATGAAAACTCTATTACCTACGGTATTTCCCATAAATTCGTTAGTGTATGAGAAGTCTATATCCTCATAGGTGTTCCCGTTTATTACGTCATTTTGGAATATTCCTTTCGGAACGATGCACCTACGTAACGTTAATCCCCCGGCATTAACTAAATCGCCCGAAACAAAACCATCTCCAATACGGACCAAAGGAGAATCCAAAGCCGTAATATAGCGATCCCTGTTTACGTTCCCTCGATGAATATCAGCGAAATACTGATTATATTCAAGACGTTCTACGTTACGGAATGTACCATATGGTTTATAGTCCTGTCGGTTTGTCAGCGTGTACATGTTTGTGCTAAACAGACCACCTGCAAGGAATCGTAGCTGCGTAGTAGCCAGTCCGAAGTTGTCGGTATTCATGATGAGACTAGAATTATCCATCACGTAACCACCGGATACCGATTCCGGGCGAAAGTCCATAAGAACAGACCCGGATACGTGTCCGAGAATCTTCGCTCCGGCTGCTTCTAAATCTGCGGGCGTCAATGTAGGAGACTTCGCAAACATGATCATACAAACGTTGTACACCGGATGACTTAATTTTGTAATAGCGGATGAAATAGGAGTAGTTTCCCCCGAAAATGCTAGTTGATTAGATGTGTCGTAATACGCCCAAAAAATTCTAGCATTATACCCAGAAGGAGTGTACACATAAGTATCTTTCCCAATTCTAATAGTAGCCGTATTTCTGACACAATTCGCTGCATCTAGCTTCATTGAAGAACTAGTAAACAAGGTTCCTTTAGGTGCATCTTTATTGTATTGTCCCTGCTCGAACGGGTGAGCTTTCGGATTCGTGGCGGGTCCGCAAAGAACATCCATAGTAACCCCAATGAACGAATCTTTGATAAACGTATTATTTTTAGTATCCGCCGCAAAGCATCTTACAGATAAGTACCCCGGAATTTTGGTGTTACCGCTAAACTCCGTTATGATATCCGTATGAACGGGGTTCGTGCCCTCATAGAAATCCCCGATATATGCGTTATCCTTGATTACAATGTCGGGGCGGGTAGCTATACTCCCACCCGCTAACCAGCATTCGCCATCCTGTGATAACTGAGTTTCGTCCTTGATCGCCCCTCCTAGTCTTCCTTTAGGTATAAAGCCGCCGAGAGAGTAAATATCCCTCTCGGCTACGATTCTTCCTGCTGAATTAATACTGTATTTCTTTCCCATGATTATTTTGTTTTAGATTTTTGTTTCTCAACTTCATCATGTCTCTTGCTGATCGCTAGAATAGCATCTGAGTAGTTTATCTTCTTCGCATCTTCGAATGAGCAGTTAAACAGTTCGGATGTGATCTGTACCATTCCTAGCACACTTTTAGCTTCTGTGATTGGATTCGATTCACCGGAACCACCTGCACCCGGTAACAGCACACGTTCCAGCTCGTCAGCCTGCCCAATCTGCTCCACAATGTACTTTGTCAGTTTCACCATATCAGCAACAGTTTCTGGTACATATCCCTCAGTCCATCCGCTAATACGTTCTAATACTGTTTCAGCTCTGCGTGCTTCGATCATCTGCCAGAGAGTCACATCCTCAACTGATGGACACGTATAAATGATCTGTCCATTACGTGTTACCCAGCGGGAAGGTATTAAGTATTCCGACATATAATGCAGAAGTGCGGCTTCATCTTGCGAAAGACTCTCCACAGCATCCGGCTTTAGATTCGCTATACGCCGTAATTGCATCAAGCGTTGATATCTACTTGTCAGACGAACAAACGTCTTCCATAACCAACGAAATGGGGTAAATAGGCGATATATCTGATATCGCACATATCCCCGAAAGGTTTTAATTTCGCTTTTCTTCATCTTTTCTTTGTTTCTTGCCGGGACGATACTTGGCGATCAGAAACTCAGTCGCGTATCGTATAGCGTCCATAGCGTGATTATTTTCGTCTACTGCCTCGTTCGTATCATAGAGTCCGGTCATCTTGTCAAATACATACGAGTAATTATCTGCTTCGTCCTGTATGCCTCGACTACCTTGTACAATGTGCATTTTAAACTGCTTCACTTGTGAAATACCTGCCATGATTGATCCTTTTCCCTTTATACATGGAAATATGCGGCATCCCAAACGAGAAATCTCAGCAATACTCTTCGCCTCTTGATTGTCCGCAATAGTGGTAACTTTATGTAGCCCATTCTTGCGCAAGACATTCGCAATATCCCAATTCAACAGACCTGTAGAGTATGCGATCTCTTGAACATAAAGATCATCTTTATCGAAGCCAACTTTTACAATCGCCGTAGGATCACCAGAGAAACCGAAGTCAAGACCAAGACACCATTTACAATTCGCTGGAAACTCCGGCACAATATCATATTCAGGATATACCAGTCCTTCGGTTCCTCCTGTTTCACCTAGTCCGAAGATTCGCCACCAGTTTTCATCAGCCTTATTTCTCTCAATCTCTTCGATCTGCTCCGGCGTCAAATATGGATTGTCCTTGTAGGTGCTGACGATTTCCACCATGCCCGGACCCTTGAAATAGTCGTGCGCCCAAAACTTCTTAACCGGATTAAAGTCTACATACAGCATCAAACGAGTACGAACCGCCATTTGCCGGAATACTTCTTTCGGGACTCTCTGTGCTTCGTTTACAAACAGGATATCACGTGCAGGACCAAATACTTTCGCAGCATTCTCACAACCGAAAAACTCTATCTGTGATCCATTAGGAAAAGTGTAGGTCATTTCAGTTAAATTCATTGCCTTGCCATTCCAAAGACCTTCATCTTGCAACATACGTTTGAAATCGCGAAACATACCACGTTTCACTCCCGGCATTGTATCAGTTACACACGATATGAGCAAAGGAGCTTCTGACTTCTCGGCAATAAGATAAAGCAACTGTAACATGCTCCACGTTTTAGAAGATCGAGTACCACCCCGTGAGGATACTCCACGAATCACTGGATTTACCGTGGCTTCTAATAGCCTGTCAAAAACATAGGTCGTTTTCATTGTTCAGAGCCTTCTGTTTCCCCCTCTCCTTTCATCTTCCGTTTCTGCGATAGTGTAGAGAGCTTCTTAATATTACTAACCGATTCTTCTTTCAATACTTCGACCTTCAATGTTACTCCTTCCGTCTTCACATCGGTTCCAGTTTGTTTATTACGCCAACGATCTGGAGATATATTTGTAAGTAAGAATATAGCAGCACCAACATTCGCCTCTACATTCTTCACTGTTACTATTTTCTTCTTTTCTTTCTTTCCTGCATATTCGGTTTTGGTTTCTTCAAATTCATATCCACAAGCTGCTTTTGACAGAGATTCAACTAGTCTCCGCTCCAGTTTCTCTTTAAACTCATTTTTCCCTTTTTTTATAGCATCCACAAAATCCACATTTTCCAACCATCTATAGTATGTTTCATCCGATATGCCGAAATGAGCACAGAAGTCTTTCAACCTCGCACCGCCATGCTCCATCAGCCCATTTTCAGCCACCCATTTAGAGCACATTTCAGTCATTTCCTTTAAATTGTACGCCATGCTATAATCAGTTTTATATCAATAGCAAATTTACCCGATATCACTCTTACAGCCATGTCAAATTGTGTCAAGTACAGATTTACGGCGTTCTTCATCGTATATCGTATTACACAGCTTGTATTTTAACGAAATGCTCTCCATCCATTCATTAGGGTCTTGTGCAGTTCTTTCTTCTTCCACATACTTCCAGACTCTCGTGGCACGTTCCCACCGGAACAAAGCCTTCTTTAAATTCTGGTAGTGATTAATCCTGTAGACCTGATTTGTATAAGAGGCATAAAAATCCTTCTTCACCTTGTCCAAGCCATCCGCTTTACTCTCCCAATCATTATGACTCCCTATCACAGGATCAATAAAAGCCAGCTCTTTGAGGGGGGCTTGCTCTTTTCTTCCATTCCTCAATCCTTTCACGAATTTCTTTAAACCTTCAAAATGCTTAGTTATATCTACTCCATTGACATACCCGTTCCCATATCTATCTTTAACACACCTTACCCCAATCTGTAATAAATACGAATACACTACAAAGGCATGGACATTAAGAATTATCCCTATTTCACGTACATTTACCCACGTCTTTTCATTAAAATTTCTATCCATAACACGATTATTTTTAAAATAAATAGTATATTTGCTATACAATCGTGAATGATTGGGGAGAACAATGCTTTTACACCTTGCTAGTTCTCCCTATTTTTTTTGATCTCTTCTTATTTCTAAGATTTTCCCGGTCAATCTTTCTGCCCCACATCATCGAGTTATACAGGGAAACAGCATATAAAAAAAGTTCCTTACTACTTGCAAGGAACTCTACTTTTGTAGCTTCTTTTATTGAATCAGCATACAAACTTTGATTTATGTGATCATCCATTTGATTTATTCTTTTCTCTGTTATGATCTATATCAGACCATTGAAATCCACCATTACCATGAGGGGGATTTCTAAAGTCATATACTTCGTGACCTTTATTTCTGAGAAACGATACAACGTCTTGTTGATATGAGTTTCTCCAACTGCTTGCTACATAAATTTTCGCCATATTATTTTTTATTTCTAAAAGAATTACTACTTTTGCGCACGGAGAGGTGGCTGAGTCCGGCTTAAAGCACCTGCCTGAAAAGCAGACGGTCCTTCGGGATCCGGGGGTTCGAATCCCCTCCTCTGAATATTACTAAATTACATATATAAGCAGGCTTAATGCCTGCTTTCTCTTTTTTATTCATTTCTTGTTAATTATGAATTAAACTCTTGGATTAGTTCAGCCGCTTTATCCCACACCTTATTAAAGAAATCATCATCACCGTCAAAGTCTATTGCAACATCACGCATTTCTCTTACTCCGGCTTCATAACCTTTAGTATTCTCCTTTTCTTTTTCCATCACAGCCTCTTTATATACCATTCCGGCGGAGAATGTATTTCTAAGAGCCAGTTCTAACTTAGACATGTCAAGGTCTTTTTCGTCAATCTCATTATATAGCTTTGTAAATTGATCTACTGCCATATTTTCCGCTTCTCGTTCATTTAGAGAAGCCAGCTTTTTTGTCTGTTCATCCATTTTTTAATGTTCCTTTCTATCTTGTTTTACTCTAATTCATAAATTCTAATTCACAAAACAACCCACATTCGGGCATTATTTCAGTAGGGAAATCGCCACGGTCAGGAGAAAGTTCGTCAAGAAATAAAGCCTTTGTTTCATCGCCGATTTTCTCTTTCAGGCAAGAATGCCCGACAGTACGTTCCAATTTTGCCATGCGTTCAAAATCTTCCGGGAAATCAATACGAATCTTATTCCAGTAACCCATTCCGCCACGGATGCAACCAATGCAGTTGTTGTTGTGATATCCCATTTTATACATTCGAGGTAGCCCAATTCCTTCTTTTGCAAGCAAGCAGGCACAATTAGCCTTTGATAGTTGATTGTCGATTAATGGGAATAATGGCTTCATGTTCGGGTATTGTTCAATCATTCGTTGCGCCCGATTGGTTTCCGATATATCAAATCCCCATACTTGACCATCCCAATATTTCAATTCATCTTCGATTTGGTATCGAAGCCGTTTTTTAAGTTCAAAGGTACACGGATAGTAATTGTGCTTACTGATTAAACCTTTCTTTTCAATCACATCGAAATGGTTGGTATATTCCTTGCTCCGGACAATATTTATTTTTTGCCCGAACCATTGCTCACAATCATGAAGGAAGCGTAGACTATCTTCGTCCTGTGAGCCAGTGTCCGTATAATATAGAACCACATCTTCGTATGTTTGTAAAGCTATTTTACAAGCAATAGCCGATGTTATACCACAACTAAACCACGCAATTATTTTGCTCATTATTACTTTGTTTTACGCAAATTGTTCTTTGATTTTTGACATTATGTAATCAAAATGTTCTCTAAACTCTTTTGTATGAGTAAACACAGGGGAATCAATGTCAGATAGCTTTAGCTCCACGATATTGGTGATGCGCTTTACATGCTCTGAATGAGCCTTATTATATCCACTTCTATAAGCACTCATAACCAATCCTCTTACATCCATTCGATCAATAAATTCAGGTTGAGGATCACACACCCTTTTTGAATATTCAATCGCCAGTACTGTTACTGTTTTCTTCTTCATATTATCTTGTATTGATCGTCTTCCCGACATCAGGAAAACGTTTTGGTTATTAAATAAAAAAAATAGCGATCTGATAGACCACTATGCGAGTATCATCTCCGGGACGATCCTTTTAGTTCGATGACGTTAAACATTTCTTTTACACGATCAGCGATATAATCACCGTATTTGTTTCCAAACTCTGTATTTGGATCGAGATTGGTCGTAACGTGGGTAATAAACTCCCTTCTGACTTCATATCGAAGTTGTAAAATGGTTTGTATGACATTTATCCCGGTCCCGTAATGCTTTGAATCTGTAGGTTCACGTCCCAATTCATCAATAGCCAGATTACACATGTATTCACGATCAGTAAACCGAAATAGCCCGTTCATACCTTTCTCTGCATACATGAGAGATATTTCTACTGCACTAGTGAGTCTAAAGCCTATGTGATCGTTATTACATCCGTATCGTAAACGGTTGATCTTGCCAAGATAACGCTGTAGCCCTTTTATCAAAACAGACTTGCCAACTCCAATTGGTCCCCATAAAAGCAAGCCTTTTGAGGAATCAAGCATCTTACTTCTGCCTAATACATAATCATACAATTCGGATAATAGGACCTTGTTGCGTTCGTCAATGATAAATCCCGGTTCTACTTCCTTCATGGAGTTAATAAACTCTTTTTTCCAGAAGTATTCTACTCGATCCTCATTCCATGTTATCTCCTTTCCTTTGATGTGAAATTTAACCAAAGGAGATTGATTTGATTCCGGCTGACTTGGTTTCATTGGAGGAATCAACTCCCCGACTGTTCTTATTGCTTCCATTCTTTTTTTGTTTTAGCCATTCTTGATAATCACGTTCAGTACCCGAAAATACTACTCCGGTCCAATTAGATTCGATAGCCCGTTCAATTTGTCGGATAGCGAACTCTTCTTCAAACTGCCCCAGCTTGTTTAATGAAATCTGCAAAGCATAATTTAGCTTTCCTTTCCATTTTGGAGTTTTCACAAGTTCCGTCCATGCCGACATAAATGCTATCGAATCGAAAGGATAAACTAAAGGCTTCGCATCTCCTTCTTTTTTCCTAGATCGCTTAGGCTTTTCGGGTGGGGTGCTCTCGTGCGTATGCGCGAGACTCTCTTCTTGTTTTATGTTTATATTATCTATAATAGGTGGAAATTGCGTTTCATCCTCAATATTTGCGGATGATATTGCGGATGATGTATTTTTATCATCCTCATTTTTTGCGGATGATGTTGCGGATGATATTGCGGATGATATTGCGGATGATTCTTCGGATGAATTAACAATCTCCTTCTCACTATCATTCGCACTTTCATCCTCAATATTTGCGGATGATGTTGCGGATGATAGTAAATCATCACTGATACTTTTCATGAATGAATAATAACATCCTATGCGCTTGTCTTTACTGGATCGAAAATGAATAAGACCAGCGTTAGATAAACACTCCCTCGACTTGCGAAGAGTATTATCAGACATATCTAAATTCCCACAAAGAATATTGCTACGAACGAAAAACACATCCTTCCACTTCATATCATTACAAATCGCTACAAGCTCATGATATAAGGCTTGCGCTGCTGTAGTTAGGTAAGTATCATCACGCACCTTTCGGAGCTTGGAAATCAATTGATAGCTATTCATAAATGAAAATATCTATTTGCTGCACATTCATCAAAAGACTTCACACGCTCTATAAGACGCTTCTGTCTCCTTCTGAATGCTAAGTTATTATCGTACCTATTATGGCATTCCCGACACAATCCTACGATGTTCTGAGGATTGGTGTAATGTTCCGGATACATGCTCTTAGGGACCAAATGCGCGGCATCTACTGCTGGCTTGCCACATATTACACAAAAGGGGGAAAGCGACTGCTTTATTTTAGCAACCTCTCTGTTTCTCTGAGCTTGTTTACTGCTTACCTGTTTCATAAGAATAGCTTTTAAATAATAGTTCCCGGATACCGAACCAACGGACACCGGGATAATTTATTTACCATGCTTCATTGCATGGCAATCTTCACATAGCGTTTCAAGACAATACAAGAACTCTAATTCATGTCCAACTATAGAATATCCTGCAACGTCATAAACCTTGTGATGAATCTCCAAATTGTATGTTTTACCACACACTTGGCATTTGTGCCCGTCACGGATTCGGACCTTACGTTTTACTTCTTCCCAATAAGGATTATTCCTCAGACTCTTCCGGTATTTCGTTGGTCTCCCCCTCTTGTGTGCTAGTCTCGTCATTTTCGTCCTCCTTTCTCCATGGACTTTCTTCGATTGGAACTCGATGCCATTCGTGACGTTCAATAGGAACTACTTCACTAGTATCTTCATCTACGAAATCTTCAACCCATTGCTCCAGCCATACATCTTGACCATCTTCCTCCCATACCTCGATTATATCCTCTCCTTCTCCGAATCGGCGGACATTCTTACGAGTATCTTTAAAATCAACGTTTGGCAGTTCATATCCCAATTCTTTGAATGCCTCTTGATTCTTTTCTCCAGAATTAAACAGATCGTTGTATTCATGCTTCGGAATTTCTTGAACTAATGCCAGACGAAAAGCGTCATTCACCCAAGAGTAATACAAGTAATACCCCATAACCGGAATCCGGAAAGTATCGATCATCTTCAAAGGATAATCCTTCACACCTTTCTTTGCAAGGTTTACAAGGTCCTTAAACTGAGTATTTAATGCTGAAATCTTTGCCTCAAATTCTTTCTTCTCGGTATTGAACTTTGCTTTCAATGCTTCGAACTGTGCTTCAAGTTCCGGCATCTGTTCCTCGGCAATCTCACCATAATTCGCACGGATAGTTGATATTTCATAATCATCCATCACCCGGTTAGCGATCACGTCTTTCTCTTGAATGGTGACGAAGTTCTCTGCCAGTTTCTTCTTTACATCGTCCATAGAGACACAATCAGAGAAAATCACTTCGGGAAATTTCACGGTGGTAGGGAGCTTAAATTTAAGTTCCTCTGGTACATAGTCTTTTAAATCAATCATTGTTTCTTAGTATTTAATTTCTTAAGCATTTTTTTGCACCTTCTACATAAATCCTGATCGGGAGATGTTTTAGGAGCATATTTCTCTATTTTATCAGAGCATTGTCTAAGTAGGCGCTCTATCGTTTGAATATCCGTTTGGCATAATTCCATTATTCAAAATCATCAATAGCCACCGGATGAAGCATCTTTTGACTCCATTCCGGGAGCTGCATATCAATAATACCTCTAGCTCCTTCTTCGGCTTTAGCGTCATATCCGGGAAAGCATTTCTTGTCGAAACAGTCTTTTACGATTGAGAGAGCATATCTATATTTATACTTACCATTTGCCAAATCATCGGGCGACCAGAAGAGAACAGCGACATCGTATGGTTCAACCGTCTGTAGCATGATCATGATTGTTACATTAAAGTTTCGTCCAGTAACGCTACTCATAACCTCTTGGTACATTCCTTCTGAAAGCTCATATTTGAGCTTGGCACAATCATAGTAGAACTTACCGAGATCGTCGGCACGTGTGGTCTTAAAGGAAATAACTGCGTTTACACCGATATTTTCCTCTACATTGAAATAATCCGGTCGGACCCTTACATTAAGTCCCGTTTCTTCATCCTTGCCATAGAATGATACTTCTGAGTATGCACCTTTCAAAAGCTGCTTGATGATGCCGCCACCATACCAATAATAGTTTCTTTCAAGAGCTTTAATTATCATACTCATTTCATCACTGATAAACGAGTATCCCAAATCAATGCACTTCTGTTTCTTATTATCGCGAAAGTCTTTCAGATCGCAGAAATTCCACCTTTCAGAAGGTATTTCTTCTTCGACATCTGGAACATAATTCTTATCATTCAGGAGCAATTCATTATAGAACCGAATCATTCCAAGCACGCCATCTTTCGATGATTGGTTACACTTAGGTTCTACTTTGACAAGCTCGAATAAACGTGGTTCCAAAAATGCCATGTGAGCAAATGTCCCTAACTGAAAACAAGGTTTTTCTTTCTCTTCAAATGTCCTTTCGTAATCATAATAAAAGGATCGTGGAGTTTTAAGAGCATTTTTCAAATTGGAAGAGGAAATATGATCGCTTTTCAAATACATCTCCATAGGATCACGCTTTACTACTCCGTTAACGCTCAATTCCTTCAAATCAATATTAACAGGTGGCTTATTGCAATTCAAAGAGATAAAATCAAGCATCTCCTCTTTGGTGGGATAATCTTCCGGATTATAAGCAGAAGGGTTGAGTTCTTCCCCTTCTGCACAATCGTCCAAATTAAAATCTATCATCCAGCAACAGGCAAGTTAACACGCAAAGGTTTTACAGACCAATTATCTGACTGGAAGTTATTCGTTTTGTTCTTACGCTTGCCCATGTAGGTTATTTTAAGAGGCATACCACTTTTAAGTGATCCGTTCTCAATATACTGTTCAAGAATACCAACCAATCTACGAGAGCCATTTGTAACCGTCTGCACCGTACCATCTGCTGATTTCTCTAAGAAAGTAGCACAATCCAAATCTATTAATTCATCCGGACTGGTAGCACTCAATACCTTTTGAGGTTTGATTTCTACAAAGTACATTTTTCTAAATTCACCCGGTTTCTCTGGTGTCCAATAGTTTCCGCAAAGGTCAATCGGTAATTCTTGCGCATCTTCCAAAGAAGGAAGATCATTTTTACTTAGGTCTGCTGCTTGAATCACAAATGAGGATTCTCGTTCTCTAATAACTAAATCGTCCATATTCATTATAATTAAAATAGTTAATAAAATAGTTCCCGGATACCGAACCAACGGACACCGGGATAATTCAAAACTTAAATAGCGGACTGGATACCGCACGGAGTCCTTTACTCCATGATTAGGATTAAACTATAAATTATTGATCTATAATCTCCCTCATTTCAGCTTTTGCCAATGGAGATAACATTTGCATATAATTACATTTGAATGCTGCGGATTCAAGTTCTAACACATCATACCGCACACTAGAACGAAGTTTACCATCTGCATCCTTATACCTTTTTACTATACCTTGTTTTACCCATTTTGTTACATTCCCTTTTCCGTATGAAATATGAGCTTGATTCTGTGATATAAATTTAGGTTCCTTGAAAGAATTTATTCGTTCTTCTTTGCGACCAATACCTCTTGCATAATCTATTAGATTTAATATAAATTCTTCGGGCATAGTCCTTTTCATAATTCCTCCTTTCTAAATAGTGGTTTAAATATTGGCTTAAGGATATAGTTATAGAACCAAATGGAGTATATAATACCTATTATATTAATTGTATAATTCCAATCATTTGTTTCCTGATCTATATCGTTAAAAGTGAGTATACAAGGAGCTGCTAAAATATTAAGCAGAACAATGTTTAATATCAACTTTCTCATAAACTTTATTTTTGGATTAATATTAGATGATATAAAATGAATCACAGTCCTTTCTACTTCTAGTTGCTCGTACCGAAGTCCTTGCATTAGATCGTACCCTACAACGTCTCATGTCCATTTGATAATCCGGTGTAACAGCTATTACCAAAAACCACACAGAGAAAAATAACTCAATACCGTGCTTCCTAATCTCCTTCAAATCAAAGTTTCTTTTAGTCCTATCACATAGCAGGAATAAAGTAAGCTCTACGTTATTGTTAATGCCTAACTTCTTATGAATATCCCTAATCTGTGCCTTTATTGTCCATATTGACTTTTGGAGCAATTCAGCTATTTCAGAAGGAGTATGCCCCTTTGCAACTTCATGTGCTACTTGATACTCACATTGAGTTAAGGGTTCCATCACGAAATACGTTTAGCTCTAAAAACTCCCTTTTTATAGTCCAACTCTCCTTCTCTCTTGATTATAATTCCAAATCTGCGTCTAACACGATATCGAATTGTACTCATTATTCCATCATAAGCAGATATCGGAAATTCTACTACTTCATTTAGCTTCATTTCACTGATTGATTTTGTCCAATCACCAGTTATTTTTTTCACTTCTTTTGCCATAAGATTAATTATTTGATTATTATTAGTGGATAAGCCCGGATTCGAACCGGGATGAGTTAATATAATTGATAGCCCTCACGGTACTATTCTCCCTCTGACCTGTCAGCGTGGAACTTAATCCTTCTGAGAAGCATTTCCATTTCTGCCACTTATCCAATTAAAAAGGTGCGCTATTCTCACGAACGGCACACCCTACAACACAAACACAAAATAAAACACGACAAAACAACTCAATACATCTCGATTTTGAATTATTCCTTTTCAACTTTATACCCCATATCAATAAGGGAGTCAATCGCTTCATCCTCCCCCATTTCCTCGATTATACCAGAAGCACCGACTTGACGGTGTATCTCATTCAATACATCTTTCCAGCCGTAATACTCCAATACTTCTTTTATCTCAATCTCTGACAATGCACTGTCAATTTCAATTTCTAGGCTTATTTTTTTGCTCATAATTATACTTTTTAAAGTTAGTTAGTGCCCGCGATACCTTCTACGGATTCTTCCACGTATCGAGACGTGACGGGCTGTATGTTGAATCACTTAGATAGCGTTATAGCTCGCCTAACCTGCTATATGCTTACTGATAAAGACTTTTCGGACTTCCAAGTGATATATGTAACTAATTCGAACCTTCAACCGATCACGGCATTCCTGCTACGGTTGAATTTCTTTTCGTATGATCCAATATGTCAAAGAACTATTTAGTAGTACTTGCGTAGAATATTCTCTACGTCTACGCAAGCTTTTTTCTAAATCCGCCCGACTGGTTTCCCTTACTATCAGCGCTGAACATTGTAGGAGCCTTATGTCGGATTATGAAGACCACCTTTTTGCGGATTTACATTTTATCTCCAAGAACTATCACGATTTATATAATCAGCATGATTGCCAGCAAAGAACGATTTCAACACATTACCATTGTTAACATTGAACACCGGCTTGAAGGACTTTTTATCTTCTTCAATCTCCCTGTATTCTTTCTGCTGTCTCTTTGCCAAGAACCAAGCTTGTTTCAAGGCCTCACTAAAAGAGATACGACGATACGCTTTCAAAACATGAGCGTGTTTCATTATCTCACTGTTATTGAATTTTCCGTTTTCAGTCAAAAGTGTAAATGCGTTCATCGTCTTACCTATTTTTAGTTATGTAAAATATTTGGTTTTCTCACTCAAACTTCGCACCTTTGCAGTGTTGGATGTTGTTTGATGTTGCAAAGATACGCACTTTTGCGAATCATGCAAATTTTATGCGAATATAATTCGCAAATAAAAGATTTATTAACAATAATGCGAATCTTCAACCTGTGATATGGAAGTATTTGAAAGGATTAAAGAAGTAAGAAAATACTTTTTCCATGATAATAACATGGAATTTGCTAATTTCATGAATGAGAAAACATCTACTACAAGTGGATGGGTTAGTGGAAAAAGAGGAATCGGAAAAAGTGTTTTAGATAAAATACTGTCTAAAATTCCTGACGTAAATCCTACTTGGCTACTTACAGGAGAAGGCGAAATGCTCAAAACTACCAATAATACACCCCAATATAATGAAGCTACGCCCATCCAACAAGACGTAGTTTATATCCCGTTAGTTAATCAATTCGCTTATGCGGGTTATTTAGATGGATACACAGACACATCTTACATGGAGCAGTTACCTAAAATACCATTTATAGTAGATAAAGAAGGACATGGAAATTATATAGCCTTTGAGGTCAAAGGAGACAGTATGAACAATGGAACCGAAGAAAGCTATCTAGAAGGAGATAGACTTTACTGCCGTGAAATACAGCCCCATTTATGGGTGAGTTCTAAACTGCATCTTCGTAAATGGGATTTTGTCATTGTACATACCGATGGAATTATAGTAAAGCGCATTATAGATCATGATGTAGAAAATCACACTATTACTATTCATTCATTAAATGATATGTATCCTGATCGAATTATTGATTTGTGCGATGTAAAACAGATTTTCAATGTTATAGAATCAGTTAGACCTAGAAGAAGATAAAATAAGAATAACAATCGAATATTAAATTAAAACACAAGATTATGAAAAAGGCACTGCTATTAATTTCAATCTTTTTATTACCAACATTTTTGCAAGCATGTAGTGATGAAGACGACAACCAAAGATGTCAGGCAATAACTAAAGATGGAGACCAATGTAAACGTAATGCAGAAAAAGGAAGCATCTACTGTTGGCAACATAAAAAATAGCAACAAATTTAATGGGAAATTTTACTGAAGATTTAGCAAAAGGGTTTATACGGTCTGCTGTGAATCAAGTGGGACGAGATGGAGGGAAAGTGATAAGTAACTCTATTTATGGGAATGCACATAGTACCCCAATAAGAGGTATCGGTAAAAATACACATAACCAATTTTTCGTTGAATCAACCAATGAGGTTATCTCCCCCGAAGAATTAAGATTAAGAGCAGAAGCAGAAGGGTTTAAAGTATCTTTATTTAGATATAACGCTGGTATTAAAATAGCACTCTATATTGTTTCTTTATTTTTTGCTATTTTAGTAGTACCTTCTATTATTATATTAATATTTGGTATCATGAAGTTTTTTCAAAAAACAGTATTCATGAAGAAATCTGTTTTAGTTGCACAATTTGTACCAGATAAAAGATATAAAGATGGTCGCAGGCTGAACGGACATGTAAAACAGGATATAAGAATAAAAGTACCTTGTAATCCTTCCGAGCGAAAATCACTAATAAAAGCAGGCATATTATACATTTTACTCTCATTGTTTTTACTGGTCCCTATATTCTTATGGCGCTCTGTCGTTGAACAACAGAACATAGAGTATTATAAAGATATTATAGAAAATGCAGAAACAGAGAAAGCACATATTAAAGAAGACTTTGAATTATTTAAAGACACAGTGAGATATAATAAAAAGATGAATGAATTTAATGAAAAGTACCAAAAGGCAGTAGAGTATTTAAATTCACACAATCAAACAAAATCGGATAATTAAAAAATTAGCTTATGAAAAAGATCATTTTATTGATTTCAATGCTAACATTATTGTTAGGCGGTACGCATGCACAAGAACAAGACAATTCTTTAGGATTGCACTTGGATTTTAAAGGAGTAACATTAGATGGTACTTTAAGTAGCTTTATGAAGAAGTTACAAGAGAAAGGATTTATAAAAGAAAAAGATTTGGGAAATGACGCTGCTATTATGAAAGGAGAATTTGCCAATGAATCAGTCACTTTATACATTTTGGCTTCCCAAGATTCCAAAACAGTATGGAAAGTCTGTGCAGAATTCCCTAAAACAGCTTCTTGGAGCTCCTTAAAAATGAAATATTTCGATTTCAAGGAATTATATACAAAGAAATATGGAGAACCGCAAAGTTATGAATTTTTCTCTAAGCCCTACTATGAAGGAGATGGATATGAACAACTGGCTTTAAGCAAAGAGAAATGTACATATTCATCTTATTTCAAGACAAAAGAAGGATATATAAGTGTTGAAATAAACAAATATAGCTGTATTGAAATATCATATGAAGATGCGATAAACAATGAATTACGAAAAAAGGAAAAAGAAAAAAATATATTAAACGATATCTAACATATACCAATAATAGCCCGTCTAAAAAACGGGCTTTTTTTATTGTCCTAATACGTAATCTATAACTTTTCTATTATTACGATCTATAATACTCCAATCTTTCTTTATATAGGTGTCGGTGACATCATGACCCGATTTATGATTCAAACACATGGCGACATCATCCAAAGATATTCCACAATCATTTCGGGCAATAGTAGCCCATGAATGGCGAGCTGCATAAAGAGTCAAATCCGGTATTCCTAATTCATCTCCTACTTTTTTCAAATGAGCATTAACCTTATGAACAAACTGTTTATGTGTAGAATATCTCACAAAAAAGTTAAACGCACGATCTCCTAATGAATCTTTATATCTCTCTAAATACGGCAATAACTCAGGTTCAACCTTAATTGAGATAAAAGCCCGGTCATCACGTCTGTTCATAGTTTTTCTACGTTCATATTCTAATCGTCCATTATTAGGCACACCCACATAGTACATATCTACAGAGTTCATTCCAACCATGATAAAAGACATAATAAACACATCTCTAGCTAGCATTACTCCAGTCATATTATCGGGAACACGATAAGATTTTATTGCCCGTATTTGTTCAACGGTTAACGAACGCTTTCTAGTTATTGGATTTTTCGGAATCTTATATTTTGCAAATGGATTGTTAGCAATACGTATAACTCCTGAATCTTCATCATTATACTCCAATTTAGCCCTATTAAATATAGCCTGTATTTTAGAAGTATACAACCGGACTCCCGAATCAGAAATGTTCCCGATACCACATTTTGAATGCAAACCTCTCAAATATTCATCATACTTCATCAATACGGATGAAGTTATATCAGAAAACTGTAAATTCCTGTTGCCTATAAATTCCTCAAACTTATGCACAGCAATACGATAGTTTTCCCCAGTTCTCTTACCTTCTTTCAGCATCTTCTCAGCAAAAGAATAGCCAAAATCAAAAAAATTCACCCCATCAGGTTTATTCGCAAGTTTCTCCTTCATCAACTCACACAATCCCTTTGCAGAATACAGTTCTATCGTGTGTCCTAACTTAGATAGCTCCTCCCTGATTTTTAGGACGTCTATCATTAACTGATCATAAATAGGATTATTTCGTTCTTTCAACTCGAAAGTCTTTTTATTAATCAGGTCAATACCAACATAATGAGAAGTTGCAATATAAGCAGACTTCCTATCATGCGTAATTCTAATCTTGACATTCCAAGTATTATCTTCTCTTTTTTGATGTTTAAGAACTATAATCTTTACTGTAGGCATCGTTGTAAAACAATTATTTTCAAATTTCGTTTTTCGTAAAACGTTCGTAAAACATTTGCGCAAATATAGCAAATTAAATTAGAAATGCTATAGTTGCGCAAAAGTAATAATAACAAGATATTAGATGTATACAGCTATAAATCTTTGAGTTCCTTATATAATTTCTGTATGGGGAGTCCCATTATATTATAAAAGCTGCCCGAAATAGACTTTACCCCTATATATCCGATCCATTCCTGCACTCCATACGCTCCCGCTTTATCCATAGGCTGATATTTGTCCACATAATACCGGATTTCCTCTTCGGACAAAACATCAAATTCCACATCGGATGCAGCAGTAAAGCTCTTTTGCCATTCAGTAGTCGTAAGACAAACACCGGTGAACACCTGATGTGACTTACCGGACAAAGAACGGAGCATTTCAACCGCCCCTTCTCGACCTTCCGGTTTTCCAAGCACTTTACCATCGAGCCAGACAATCGTATCTGCCGTAATCAACAGTTCCCCCGGTTGCATAATACTCCGGTAAGCATCCGCCTTTTCGCGGGAGATATATTCCGGAATCGCAGCACCAGCCAGATCGGCTGGATATGATTCATCCACATCCGGCAATGTCCTGACCACATAATCCACTCCCAAGCCTGACATCAGTTCTTTCCGGCGGGGAGAATTGGAGGCTAATATAATCTGATATTTATCTAAATTTCCAAGCATAGTTTTATTTATCATTTAGTGATTTACAACTCACCAGCCGAAAGCATCTTCCGCCATCCACTTGCCATGAGCTTTCAATACTTGTTCCACCACATCACGTCCACAGCCACGACCGCCATCGACATAAGATATATACTTTGCAACCGACTTAACTTCCGGAACTGCATCTTTGGGACAACAAGGCAACCCGCACTCACGCATCACTTCTATATCAGGCACATCATCGCCCATATACAGAATTTCGTCATCAGACAGACCGTATTTATCACGGAAATCACGGTAATCATGAATTTTCACCGCAGAACCCATATACAGATCCTTCACACCCAATGCTGCAAACCGGATACGTACCGCTTCTGTCCGTCCACCGGTAATGATAGCAATATGAAGTCCTTTCTTTACCGCCAGCTGAATGGCATAACCGTCTTTGATATTCACTGTACGCATCGGTTCTCCGGAAGGATGCAACGGGACTGTTGTCGAACTCAATACTCCGTCAACATCAAAAGCCAGTGCTTTGATGCGGGATAGATCATAATTGATGGTGCTCATGGATACTTTTACTCATTAATTTATAAATTTCCTGCAATGCCTGACTGTCTGCCAGCATAGAAAGATGCTTATTCATCACATTCTCGTCATAGCGTACAGCCGGTCCGGTCTGCGCATCACGAGGAGCGAGTTCATGCACTTTGCGTGCCGTTTCGTCAATCAGGGGAAGCATGACATCAAATGGCAAATGATATTTTTCCAGCAATTCGGCGGCAAGAGCATACATATGGTTGGTAAAGTTACAGGTAAAGACAGCTGCCAGATGAAGACTTCTGCGTTGCTCCGAATCGGCTTCGTACACCTTATCAGAGAGCGTACCGGCAACCGCTTTCAGCAGCTCGGCATCTTCCGGTCTTTTTGCCTCAATAAAGAAAGGTACTTCCCGAAAATCAACTTCACGTTGTTTGCTGAACGTCTGCATCGGATAAAATACTCCGTAGCGTTCCGCATGACCTTCCCAAATATTCATCGGGATGCTACCTGCCGTATGTACCAGCAGCGCATGCTGCTTCCCATCAGTGATCTGAGGCAACAGTTCGACGAAAGCGGCATCTTTCAATGAAATAATATATAATCTCGCTTCATTCGATACGCCTTTTAAATCAGTGATATATTCCGCTTCCACTTCATTGGCTAACGTACGAGCCGATTCTTCCGTTCGGCTGTACACCTGCATGATACGGAATCCTTTCCGGTAAAGCGCTTTCGCCAGATTAGTTGCCAGATTTCCGGCACCGAGAAACACAACGGGCGTATCTTCAATACTTCTTTTCATTGTTTCTTTAACGTTTTGAAACCCAAAATAAAATAATTCCGATGATCAACAGTGCCAATGGCAACAGATAACCGGACAAGGAACCGAGCAATGACATTACCAGACCGATATTCATTACCAGCCACAGTCCCAACAGCACAAAGCCGACCGACTTGTCACGCTTGAAAATAAGAAAACTGATAGAGGCATACAACAACAAATTGTCCTTATTCATCACCCAAGGCAAACCTATAGAAGCAAAGGGGAGCAGTTTATTTATCAGGAAAAGAGTTCCGATGACAATAAAAGCGACGGCAGTAGCCTTATAAGTATCTTTATTATTATTTGCTTTGACAGCTCCCATCGTTATTTTCCTCCGAACTTATTAATATGAATTTTCTCCCACTGGAGGTGTTCTTCGTTGAAAGGCTTACGTTCCATTCCCTTATGTCCAATGGCAATCACGGAAAGAATCTGCAGTTGCAAAGGAATATCCAAAATTCCATGAACAAACTCGTCAGACGGCATTCCGGTTGCAGTGAAACGTTCGCGAACCTGTACCCAACAGCTTCCCAGCCCCAAATCTTCCGCCTGCAACTGTATCATGATGGAAGCAATAGAAGCATCTTCAATCCAGACATCGCTCGCCAATGGATCTGCCATCACGACAATCGCCAAAGCAGCGTCTGCAATGAAAGAAGAAGCCTGTTCTTTGCAGTGAGACAGTTCTTTCAACTTTTCTTTATCATCGACTACCACAAACTGCCAGCTATTACTACGTTTGGAACTGGGAGACATTAAGGCAGCTTTCATCAGTGCCACAACCTCATCCTGTGTTAACTCCTCATCCGTAAATTTGCGCATACTGCGGCGATTCTTTATCAGTTCACTGAAATTTTCCATATTATTTCCGTTTTCATTTGATTTATGTATGCAAAGATAGCGCAAACCGATCGTAATAAGAAATGAAATTGTATCTTTGCACTGAGAAATATATTCATTATGAAAAAACGAATTACACAAGACGATTACATCAAAGCGAATCGTAAAGCCAGCCGTGAGGCAGAAATCAAAGAGCACGGACACCCCGTTTGTTACAAACGAGTGCATGAGTCAAAGAAAGTATATAACCGTAGAAAGATAAAGGCAGCCGATAAAAAGCTGCCTTATTTTTTTCATTTGGGATAGTGTCGGTATCCCAATGACATAGTGACACCATGAGACAGTGATAGTGACACTATCCTGTTGCGATAGTGACACCATGTTTTATGCAGTTCCTGATAGGCAGAAAGGGCGATTTCCTATACAATTCGCGTCAGTTCTCCAGTAGTGGAGTCTATGATAAACCCGTGCACTTTCACGTCCGACGGAATCAAAGGATGATGAACTATAAAATCGACCGTTCCCCTTACCGACTTCTCCGTATCTTCAAAGCCATCTAGCCAAGAATGAAAATCGACTCCACAAAAACTCATCATATGAATATAATCGGCATTAATACCCCGTGCCTTCATCTTCTCAAGCATTTCTTCACTGTGCATATGGCAGGCTCCACAATCAGAATGGGCAATCACCATTATTTCCTCCACACCTAACTCGAAGATAGCGACAAGCAGACTGCGAATCACACTACCGAAAGGATGGGAAATGACGCCTCCTGCATTCTTGATCATTTTAACGTCTCCGTTCTTAATGCCTAGTGCGGCCGGGAGTAAAGCTGTCAGACGTGTATCCATACAGGATAAGATAGCAATCTTTTTATCGGGATACTTATTCGTTATATATTCTTTATATCCCTCGTTCTTAACGAACTCTCTATTATAAGCAAGCATTTCTTCTATCATAGCGCTATTTTGTTTGGACACACAAAAATAAAGAAAATAATAAAAAGCTGTATCAGGAAACAATGAAAATATACCGGAAATCCTTTTTAAACTTTTACGCAGGATACAGGTATGGAAACAAAGAGCCGGACAAGAGAAATCTCCTGCCCGGCTCCTATTAATTATGCTTGATTATTAATTAACTGATTAATAACCGGCGTTTTGTCCGAATTCTGCCGGATTGTTGATCGCATCCAGATATTTCGTAGGAATAGGACGCAAATAGAATTCTTTCTTAAAGTGCTCGGCAGCACGCTTATTATAAGCAGCCAAACGAGTCTCAAAAGCAGCATTACGTTTCAGCAAATACCAGCGGCCACATTCGCCACAAAGTTCACGGGCATATTCATCGAAAATATAATTCAGATCCACTTGCGACTCACTGACCGTACCGGCACCGGCACGCGTACGGAGTACATTAATATATTTGGCAGCATCTCCCTTGTTCAAGCGTACCGATGCTTCAGCAGCAATCAGGTAAACTTCCGCCATACGCATGATCATCACATCCACAGTTTTTCTCTGAACGTCTCTGCCGACAAACTTATTACCCGGCATATTGAATTTAGAAAGAGCCGGATAAATAGATAACCACAAAGCACTGGCAGCACTAGGCTTGTCATAGGTAGCCCTGGCTGTTCCATTCTCATCGTAAAGATCGAAAACATTAAGAACCAACCCCGGATATTGAGCTTTTTCCTCTTCTGTCAGCGTCTTCAAAGAACAATAAACGGCATATTGATGAGCTTCTGCCGGATCTAAAGGCATAGCAGGATGAAGAATATTACCATCTGTTTTATCCTGAGTAGTCTTCGCTGTTCCATCTGCATTCCAGATAGCCAGCTGGCAGTAATTAGCATCGGCTGTACTATTGGATTCCAAGTTAAAATGAGGATAAACTTTCTTACCTATATTAGATGCGGGAATACCAAATTTAGTAGCAAGTGTGCTTGTGATTTCTTTGGCACACGCTGAACCTCCATATTCATAAGTCGCCCCCCATGCCGGTATTGAATAAGACGAGTAAGCTGAGATAAATGAATAACGAAAACGAGAGTCGTTCATATCAGCAGCAAAACAGTCCATCAGATATTTGGATGGCAGGAAGATATTACTGTTCGGACGACCGTAAACGAAGTTTGAAGTCTTGTCTACCAAACCCAGGTCCGTATATGTTCCCAACGAAGGTAAGAAGTGACGGAACATTTCACTTTGTGAGTAGTTACCATTGGTGTAAGCGTCCGAATTTCTTTCGGCACCCGCAGCAATGAACAGAGCTTCTTCATTGTTACGATTATTATTTTCGTTGAATACATCGGCAAAAGCAGGATGCATATACCACTCATAAATCGCTTTATTATTAATCATGGTTGTCGCCGTATCATAGGCTTTTTCCAGAAAGCTGACACCATCGATATCTTTCAGATCATAACCGGCACCATTAATATATGCACGTGCCAATAATCCCATCGCCGATTTCTTTGTAACGCGGCTATAGTAATCACTGAAACTTACGGGCAGATTCTCTACGGCAAACTTCAGGTCTTCGATAATGGCAGCATAAATTTCGGGAACGGTAGAACGGTGAGCATCAAAAGAAATATTCTCGCTATCGGCAGCCTTCAACTGCAAATCGACATTTCCAAACTGCTCCACCAGATTCATATAATAGTAAGCACGCAGACATCTGGCCTGTGCCACACATTCATTGATTTCATTCTCATCCCCTGTCACATTCTCAGCTCCGTCAATCACAATATTACAGCTGTTGATACACAGATAAGAATATTGCCACACTTTATAATAATAGCTATCATCGGTTTTCATACCGTTATAACTATGATAACGCTGATAGCTGGAGCCCGATTTAGGTTCTTCCCAAATATCAGTACCCGCTTCCGTACAAACCAGATAGTCACTACTCTGATAGATGTTGTTGATCAAGGCTGTATAGCACGAGTTGGTGAATGCCTTATAAGTTTCCAATGTATAAGAACCATCGGAGAACTGACCCGAGTTGTTGGGGTTCACTTCATCAAGACTGCAAGAGCCCCAAGAAAAAACACCGGCAACAAGTAGAACTAAACTATATATCTTTTTCATATTGCTATTTTTTAGAAAGTTAAATTAAGACCAAATATGCAATCACGAGACAATGGGAAGTTGATGCTTCCGTTCATTTCCGGATCGTAATTCTTCACATATTTGTTTGGCGAATAAGTAAACAGGTTGGTCATTGTCGCATAAACTCTCAGATTACTGATACCAAAACGTTTTGTAAGTTTACCGGGTAACGTATAACCCAATGTTACGTTTTTAAGTTTAAAGAATGATCCATCCACATAATACATCGAATCATATCCTTCATAAGCACTTCTATCCTTGGATTTATCGATAGCATAGAACAAGACATTCTGATCTGCTTCGATCGTCTTGTCATAGTAAGTAAAATAAGTAGGAATATTGTAATCCGGATTAGGCGAATATTTACCTATCACACTACCATAGTTCATCATTTGCCCCCAACGTGCATAAAGGAAGACAGACAAATCAAAATCTTTGTATCTGAAATTATTCTTAAAGCCCAATGTCCAGTCCGGAGTATTACGACCTATTACCTGACGATCATAATCCGCACGTACACCATAAGGATTTTCTGCCGTAATATCAACGCGCTCTCCTTCAGGATTCATATAATAGTAACCATTTCCGTCCTTCTTCACACTAGGTAAATCCAGCTTAATATCGCCCGGTTCGCATCCGAACAAAGCAGCAGTTTCCTTTTCGCTATATTGCCAGATACCCAACACTTTATATCTATAGAAAGAACCGACTCCTTCGCCGACTTTGAACACCATATCACCCTTTTTTGCATTGAACATCATATCCTGCCCTTCGATCAAAGATTTAATTTTTTCTTTGTTGGCGGTAAATGTCACTGTTGAGCTCCAAGTAAAATCTTTCTTCACAATATTACGGGTATTAAGAGCAAGTTCAATACCGCGATTTTCTGTTTCAGCAGCATTCTTGTTCATTTTATAAGTAGTGCTACCTGTGTAATTACCCATAATAGATGTCGGCAATGCCTGCGAAAGAATTACATCCGTTGTTTTTGTCCGATACAAATCCACCGTCAGATCAATACGATTATTGAGGAAGCTGGCGTCAATACCAATATTCAAGTCATGAGTCTTTTCCCATGTCAGATTACGGTTAGTGATATACTCCGTAAACTTGGCTGACGGAACAGTCATTCCTCCCAAAGAGGTTGTCACATTTTCCAAAGATGCCATAGAACTGTATTCAGCAATACCGGCAGTAGTTCCGGCAACACCATAGCCTACACGCAGTTTCAAGTTATCCAACCAGCTTTTTGTACCAGCCATAAATGCTTCATCCGAGATTCTCCAGCCTACAGAAACTGCCGGGAATAAATTCCATCTATTGTCTTTCGACAAACGGGAATCCGCTTCATAACGACTGGAAGCAGAGAACAGGTATTTACCTTTGTATGAGTAGTTGACACGACCGATAAAGCCCATCCCTTTCGACATCAGATATTTGCTGTTCAGTTTCTTATTATCAGCATTCTGCAATGCATACCACAACATATCATTGGTCGCCGGGTTTTCACCATAGACATAATATTCTTCACTCTGATTGTAATTCCAGGAAGTAACCCCTGTAACCGTCAGGTCATGATCCTTATTAAATGTATTGTGATAAGTTACTATGTTTTCCCATTTGTAATTATATCCCGTCTTATTGGTAGCTTCGCCATATGCCACCGTACTGCCTTTCAACACATTATAAGAGCCTTCTCCCATAAATTTACCGGCACGAGATTGAGAATAACTGCCTCCAAGCTGTGACTTGACAGACAATCCTTTTACCGGTTTCCATTCAAGATAAGCGTCAACATAAGCCCTTCCTGCTTTAGTATTATTCTTATATACTCCATCTTGTTCGTCTGCTAACGGATTTGGATCTGATGATGAACCGGGAATCGGAAATTCCGTAATAGAGCCATCTTCATTATAAGGAACACCCAATGGGGTAGCAAACAATGCTCTTTCTAAAACGGCATTACGTGAATTCTTGTTGGAGAAAGATGCCTGAACATTAATACCGGCATTCATCCATTTATTGATTTCCTGATCTATACGGACACGGGTAGAGTACACTTTATAGTCATCATTCTCATACATACTCTTCTCATCAGTATAGTTCAACGAGAAATAAGCTTTCGTCTTCTCAGTACCTCCGGCAACGGAAATACTATAGTTCTGCTTCAAGCCTGAATGTAATATTTCATCTCCCCAATTTACCCATTGGTTGTTTTTGATGGCGTCGTATCTTTCACCGAAAATTTCCTCCTCATTAGTAGTACCGACAGGCTTATAAGAATCTTTTATATAATTAATGTATGAGTCACCCGTACGCATCTTAGGAACTCGGGCACCCATAGTCGTTCCGGCATAAGCATTAAAATTGATGACCGGTTTTCCACTCTTGGATCCTTTCGTAGTCACGATAATAACACCATTCGCACCACTTGAACCGTAGATAGCCGTAGAAGATGCATCTTTCAGTACTTCGATAGATTCAATATCATTGGGATTCAAGGTAGCAATATCACCCGGCATACCATCGATAATATAAGTCGGCTTAAATGCATCGGAAGAAATATTACCATCCTCATCCAACTGCAAAGAGCGGGTACCACGCAACTGAACTGTCGGTGACGAACCTGCCTGACCTGAAGAATTAGTGATATCCAGACCTGCAATTTTACCTTGCAGCGCATCCATCGGATTCACGCCCGGATTCATGGTGATATCCTCTGATTTCACAGAAGCAACCGCACCTGTCAAATCACGTTTCTTTACCGTACCGTAACCGATGACCACTACCTCATCCAAAGCCTGTGTATCCGGAACCATCTTTATATTCAGCGGGGCATTTCCGCTCACAATGATAGCCTGTTCTTTATATCCGATATAAGAAACAACCAGTTCTTTACTTCCGGCCGGAAGATTAATGGAGAACTTACCGTCAAAATCAGTTATCGTACCTGTACTTGTACCTTTCACCACAATAGAGACACCGATCAACGGTTCTCCATTTTCATCTAAAACAGTTCCTTTCACTGTCTTTGTCTGCATGACGGCTTGCACAGTAATATCATTCACACCATTTTCTGCATAAACAGATATGGCAGAAGGGGCACACAATAAAGTCAGCCCTAAAATCATGGAAACGCGTCTATGCTGTGTCTTCCACGCTTCAACAAATGCATTCTCTCTCATTCGTTTTAATTTAAAGTTAATATTAATTTTCCTTTGTTTAGTAAAATACAATTAGCATAATCTTTTACATAGACGTTTCCATTTTACTTCTGTACTCACAAAGGACGACAATAATACAAAAATTCGCTTTTTCAAGCCTTTTTTTCCTCAAATATATGCAAAGGATAAAAAGACAAATTTTAGGCTAAGCCAACAAATTCTCTTTTTTATTGTTGAATGAAGAATAAAAAGTGTAAATTTGTATTTGGATGCCACTTAAACTAACAACATATTATCGCGGAAAAGACATTCCTGATTTACCGGGAACCAATACTTTTCATTCCAAGGAGTTGTTTCAGATCTATGAATCGACTCCCGGATATACCCCGCTACTGATAGTGGCAACAGAAGAAGGCAGACCTGTAGCACGCCTGCTTGCCGCCATACGCAAGACCAAAAAGTGGCTTCCCTCCTCTCTTGTCAAACAATGTGTGGTATATGGTGCAGGTGAATTTCTGGACACTTCTCTACCGGCAAGTAAAGAGAAGGAGGAAGAAATTTTCGGTGAAATGCTGGAGCATCTCACACAAGAAGCATCACGCACCTGCATTCTTATTGAATTCCGCAATCTGGATAATTCCATGTTCGGTTACCGTTTCTTCCGAAAGAACGACTTTTTTCCAGTCAACTGGCTGCGTGTCCGTAACTCTCTGCATAGTACGCAGAAAGCGGAAGACCGTTTCAGCCCGTCACGTATCCGTCAGATCCGGAAAGGACTCAAAAACGGAGCCAAAGTAGTAGAAGCCCATACGGTGGAAGAGATTAAGGAATTCTCGCGGATGCTGCACAAAGTTTATTCTTCACGAATACGGAGATATTTCCCTGCCAATGACTTTTTCCGCCACATGAACAGCATGCTTATCAGAGGAAAACAGGCAAAAATATTCATCGTAAAATACAAGGAAAAGATTATCGGCGGCTCCGTCTGCATCTATTCCGGCGAAAATGCTTTTATCTGGTTTTCAGGAGGAATGCGAAAGACCTATGCACTGCAGTCACCCGGCATACTGGCAGTATGGAAAGCACTTGAAGATGCCCATGAACGGGGATTCCGTCACATGGAGTTCATGGATGTAGGACTTCCCTTCCGCAAGCATGGTTATCGTGATTTCGTACTCCGTTTCGGAGGCAAACAAAGCAGTACCCGCCGCTGGTTCCGTATCAGCTGGCCATGGCTGAATAATCTTCTGGTCAAGTTTTATGTCTAAATGTAATCTCAAGATTACAAAACCCGTCTTTGTCACCCATCCGGAGCATTTTTTATGCTTTATTCCCCAATAATTAAATGCAGAAATATTTCTTTATTAGACAAGAAATGTCTTTCTTTGTGCTGTTTTATGCCATATAAGCACATAATTAAACCATATAAAAAAATATAGTTATGAAGATTTCACACATTGAGCATCTGGGCATTGCTGTAAAAAGCATCGAAGAAGCCCTTCCTTACTACGAAAACGTATTGGGTCTGAAATGTTACAACATCGAAACAGTAGAAGATCAAAAAGTAAGAACCGCTTTTTTAAAGGTAGGTGAAACAAAAATCGAATTGTTGGAGCCGACTTGCCCCGAAAGCACCATTGCTAAATTTATTGAAAACAAAGGTGCAGGTGTTCATCACGTAGCATTTGCCGTAGAAGATGGCGTAGCTAATGCTTTGGCAGAAGCAGAAAGCAAAGAAATCCGTCTGATTGACAAGGCTCCCCGCAAAGGTGCCGAAGGTCTGAACATCGCTTTCCTTCACCCGAAATCAACACTGGGTGTGCTGACAGAACTCTGCGAACACTAATCATAAACTCTAAAAAAACAACAAGAACTCATGAGTAATCAACTTGAAAAAATTAAAGAGCTTATTGAACGCCGTGCCGTAGCACGTATCGGAGGCGGCGAAAAAGCAATTGCGAAGCAACATGAAAAAGGGAAATACACAGCGCGTGAGCGTATAGCCATGCTGTTGGATGAAGGTAGCTTCGAAGAAATGGACATGTTCGTTGAGCACAGATGCACGAACTTCGGCATGGAGAAAAAGCACTATCCGGGTGATGGTGTAGTAACCGGTTGCGGTACTATCGAAGGTCGTCTCGTATATCTTTTTGCACAGGACTTTACCGTTACTGCAGGTTCACTGTCGGAAACAATGTCACTGAAGATCTGTAAGATTATGGATCAGGCAATGAAGATGGGTGCTCCTTGTATCGGTATCAATGACTCGGGCGGTGCACGTATCCAGGAAGGTATTAACGCTTTGGCAGGTTACGCAGAAATCTTCCAGCGCAATATCCTCGCTTCGGGTGTCATTCCGCAGATTTCCGGTATCTTCGGTCCTTGTGCCGGCGGTGCTGTTTATTCTCCGGCACTGACAGACTTCACACTGATGATGGAAGGTACTTCTTATATGTTCCTTACAGGTCCGAAAGTTGTGAAAACTGTAACCGGTGAAGACGTAAGCCAGGAAAACCTCGGCGGAGCAAGCGTTCACTCTACCAAATCGGGTGTTACTCATTTCACTGCCAAAACAGAAGAAGAAGGTCTGGCATTGATCCGCACACTTCTGAGCTATATTCCTCAAAACAACCTCGAAGAAGCTCCATACGTGGATTGCACAGATCCGATCGACCGTCTGGAAGATTCACTGAACGATATTATCCCCGACAGCCCCAACAAACCGTATGATATGTACGAGGTTATCAGCGCTATCGTAGACAACGGCGAATTCCTGGAAATCCAGAAAGACTATGCCAAGAATATCATTATCGGTTTTGCCCGTTTCAACGGTCAGTCTGTAGGTATTGTAGCCAATCAGCCTAAATTCCTTGCCGGTGTACTCGACAGCAATGCATCTCGCAAAGGCGCACGTTTCGTTCGTTTCTGCGATGCTTTCAATATCCCTATCGTGTCGTTGGTAGACGTACCGGGATTCCTTCCGGGAACAGGCCAGGAATACAATGGCGTTATCCTTCATGGTGCCAAACTGCTGTATGCTTACGGTGAAGCTACTGTACCTAAAGTAACAATCACATTGCGTAAATCTTACGGTGGTTCTCACATCGTGATGAGTTGTAAACAACTTCGTGGTGACATGAACTATGCTTGGCCAACAGCTGAAATCGCTGTAATGGGTGGTGCAGGTGCAGTAGAAGTATTGTACGCGCGTGAAGCCAAAGACCAGGAAAATCCGGCTCAGTTCCTTGCCGAAAAAGAAGCAGAATATACAAAACTGTTTGCCAACCCTTATAATGCAGCTAAGTATGGTTACATCGATGATGTCATCGAACCCCGTAACACACGTTTCCGCGTGATCCGTGCTTTGCAGCAGTTGCAGACTAAGAAACTGTCTAATCCGGCGAAGAAACATGGTAATATTCCGTTGTAATCCAACTTTTCACATTAAAACAAGAACGATTATGAACAAAACCAAAATCGGAATATTCCTTTCTCTGCTGTTGCTGATTGGATTGACTTCCTGCGGAGAGCAAAAGTCGAACAATAAGCTATTGCTGAATGAAGTCCTGATAGACAATCAAAACAACTTTCAGGATGACTACGGCTTGCACAGTGCATGGATTGAAATATTCAACAAATCATACGGTAGCGCAGACTTAGCAGCTTGTTTATTGAAAGTAAGCAGCCAGCCGGGCGATACAGTAACCTATTTTATCCCAAAAGGTGACATACTTACATTAGTAAAGCCACGCCAACATGCGTTATTTTGGGCAGATGGCGAACCTAATCGTGGAACCTTCCATACCAGCTTCAAACTGAATCCCGAAACAGCCAATTGGGTCGGTCTTTTTGATTCAGGCAGAAAGCTACTTGATCAAGTTGTCATACCAGCAGGAACTTTAGGTCCCAACCAGTCTTATGCACGCATAAGCGACGGAGCAGCAGACTGGGAAGTAAAAGGCGGAAGCAAAGACAAATACGTAACCCCGAGCACGAACAACAAAACCCTTGACAGTAATGCCAAGATGGAAAAGTTCGAAGAACATGACTCAGTCGGTATCGGTATGTCTATTTCAGCCATGAGCGTAGTATTCTGCGGATTGATTCTTCTCTTCATTGCCTTCAAGGTGGTAGGTAAAGTTGCTGTCAACCTGAGCAAACGCAATGCGATGAAGGCTAAAGGCATCGATAAAGTCGAAGCGAAAGAGCTTTCACAGGCTCCGGGTGAAGTTTATGCTGCTATTTCAATGGCATTACACGAAATGCAGGATGAGGTACACGACGTAGAAGAAACGGTGCTGACCATCACTCGTGTGAAGCGCAGTTATTCACCGTGGAGTTCGAAGATTTACACCTTGCGTGAAAATCCTAACAGAAAGTAAATCATTCCCTAAAAAGATAAAACGATGAAAGAATATAAATATAAAATCAACGGTAACTCATACAAAGTAACCATCGGAGATATTGAAGATAATATCGCTCATGTAGAAGTGAACGGTACGCATTACAAAGTAGAAATGGAGAAACAACCGAAAGCTACTCCTAAACCGGCAGTAGTACGTCCTATGCCTAACTCACCGGCTGCTCCTACCACACCGGTAGTGAAACCGGCTGCTCCTTCTACCGGCAAATCGGGTGTTAAGTCCCCACTGCCAGGCGTTATCCTTGACATCAAAGTAAATGTAGGTGATACAGTGAAGAGAGGACAGACTATCATTATATTGGAAGCCATGAAGATGGAAAACAATATCAATGCAGACAAAGACGGTAAAGTGACTGCCATCAATGTCAACAAGGGAGATTCTGTTCTTGAAGGTAATGACCTCGTAATTATTGAATAATATGGGAGATTTTATTAACTTTTTAGGAAATAACCTTGCCGATTTCTGGACCTACACGGGATTTGCCAACGCGACAGGTGGACATATTGCTATGATCATTATCGGTTTAGGCTTTATTTACTTAGCTGTAGCCAAAGAGTTCGAGCCGATGTTGTTAATTCCTATCGGATTCGGTATTCTGATCGGTAATATACCTTTCAATATGGACGCCGGACTAAAAGTCGGTATATATGAAGAAGGTTCTGTATTGAACATATTGTATCAGGGAGTAACGTCCGGCTGGTATCCACCGCTCATCTTCTTAGGTATCGGTGCCATGACAGACTTCTCGGCGCTAATCTCCAATCCGAAGCTGATGCTGATCGGTGCGGCTGCCCAGTTTGGTATCTTCGGTGCATACATGATCGCATTGGAAATGGGATTTGACCCGATGCAGGCCGGTGCTATCGGTATCATCGGTGGAGCAGATGGTCCGACGGCTATCTTCCTTTCGTCCAAGCTGGCACCTAACTTAATGGGAGCCATTGCGGTATCCGCCTACTCTTATATGGCGTTAGTTCCGGTGATACAGCCGCCTATCATGCGTCTGCTCACCACCAAACACGAACGCGTTATCCGTATGAAACCGCCACGTGCCGTTTCTCATACAGAGAAAGTGATTTTCCCGATTATCGGTCTGTTGCTGACCTGCTTCCTGGTTCCTTCCGGTCTGCCTCTGTTGGGTATGCTGTTCTTCGGTAACCTGTTGAAAGAAAGTGGTGTAACCCGTCGTCTGGCTAACACAGCCAGCGGTCCGCTGATTGACACAATCACTATCCTGTTAGGTTTGACCGTAGGTGCTTCTACTCAGGCTTCTGAGTTCCTGACACTCGACTCCATCAAGATCTTCGCCCTCGGTGCTCTGTCATTTATCATTGCTACCGCATCAGGTGTGATCTTCGTTAAGATCTTCAACCTCTTCCTCAAGAAGGGCAATAAGATCAATCCGTTGATCGGTAATGCAGGTGTATCTGCCGTTCCCGACTCTGCACGTATCTCACAAGTTGTCGGTCTGGAATATGATCCTACCAACTACTTGCTGATGCACGCTATGGGTCCGAACGTAGCAGGTGTAATCGGTTCGGCTGTTGCTGCCGGTATCCTGTTAGGATTCTTAATGTAGGGACAAGGTGCCCCTGTCAGGTTTCCATTCGGAATGCCGGGACAAAATATTAGGTGCGGATATTGCTGTTTTAGATGCAATATTCGCACTTATCATTATGTTATCTTCTCTTATCATTCCGTTAATCTATTCCAAAAAGGCTACGAATAATTCGTAAATACGATATTTTTTAGCATCTTGCGTCTTTGTTACGACACACTAAAATAAATATTTATGAAACGGATTATTCTCCTCGCCTTCCTTTGTACCACCACCCTGGTGATGGCGCAGCGCATCAATCATGTTCAGGAAGCAATAGCAAACTACGATTACGAGGCAGCTCTCACTCTCATTGCCAAAGAAAAGCCGACAATTCCCCTACTCTTGCAAAAAGGTAAAGCACAACGGGGACTTGGGATGAATACAGAAGCACTTTCCACTTATCAGGAAATCATAACCAATGACACTGCCAATACCCGTGCATATATCGAAGCAGCCGAATGCTGCCGTTCATTGGCCAAATACCAACAGGCACTGAAATATTATGAACAGGCACTTGATCTGAATCCGGAAAACAAATATGTGCGTATTCAATACATCGGACTACTGCTCTCTTTACAGAAGTTTCAGGATGCTTTAGGAGAAAGTAGTCTGATGACAGAGAAAGACAGTTCCGCCATCGCCTTGCATCTGCAGGCCCAAAGTTTCGAAGGTATGGGAGAGCTTCTCCCCGCCACGGGGTGCTACTATAATATACAAGAGAAATACCCCGACGACTATCTTGCCGCCGCCAAGCTCGCCGCACTGAACATAGCCGGTTCTTATTTCAACGAAGCAATTGAAGCCACGGAGAAATATCGGCAGATTGACACCACCAACATCGCTGTCAACCGTCAGAATGCACTGGCATATTGTCTGAATAAGGATTATCCTACCGCTATCCAGCGTTATGAATACCTGGTGAGCCAGGGCGACAGTTCTTTTCATACCTGTTATTATCTGGGTATCAGCTATTATGCGGAAGAGAAATATTACGAAGCACATGACTTTCTGGAAGCCGCCCGAAAACATGATCCTGAAAACGTAAACCTGCTTTATTATCTCGGCCGTGCCTGCGCCAAGACTTCATGGAAGAAGTTAGGCGTAGAGTATCTCGAAAAAGCGCTTGATCTGACTATTCCCAAAGACAGTAATATGGTACGGCTCTATATTGGCATGACCGACTGCTACAAAATGGCACAGATGCCTAAAGAGCAGATTGAATCGATCAGAGAACGCTACCGGAAATACGATAAACAAAATCATAAACTGCTCTATGATATGGCTTTCATTTATTTCTATTCGCTGAAAGACAAGAAAAACACCGAACGCTGTCTGGAAGCATTCTTAAAAACACGCCCGAAAGAAGATAAGGAAGAAGAAGCGAAACTAAACGAACGAGGCGAACTCGTTTTAGGCACTAAGAATTATTATAATGCTGCAGCCAACTGGCTGAAAGACATTCAAAGTAAGCAAAAGATAGAAGATTTCTTCTTGGGAGGAAATGTGCCCGCTCAGAAACCGGAATAAGCAGATAAAGGATATTACGTAAAAAAGGCTGCAACCGTCAAACGATTGCAGCCTTTCTATATAATAGGATAATCTGTGATTATTCAGCCAATTTGTTGTCTGAACCCAGCACGTTAAGGATTTTGTGCTTGTACAGTTTTTCCATGTTGTCACGAGCCGGACCAAGATACTTACGTGGGTCGAATTCAGCTGGTTTTTCAGCGAAAGTCTTACGGA
>OOCN01000286.1_pt1 | contig 50598 bp, 56 predicted proteins | sample 1671361 | NCBI WGS metagenome assembly OOCN01 (sample SAMN06348149, study PRJEB24527) | human gut metagenome | biome: human gut; feature: ankylosing spondylitis patient; material: feces | host: Homo sapiens | place: China | collected 2015-10
CCAGGATCTTAGCAGCCTCGTGGACGCGGCGGTCGATCTCGTCCTTCGGGGTCTTACGCAGTTCCAGACCGAAAGCGATGTTCTTGTAGACGGTCATGTGGGGGTACAGAGCGTAGCTCTGGAAGACCATGGCGATGTCGCGGTCCTTCGGGGGAACGTCGTTGATGAGGCGGCCGCCGATGTACATCTCGCCCTTGGAGATTTCCTCCAAACCGGCGATCATGCGCAGGGTAGTGGACTTACCACAGCCAGAGGGGCCGACGAAGATGATGAATTCCTTGTCCTGGATCTCCAGGTTGAAATCGGTGACGGAAGGAGCCGTAGCACCGGGGTAGATCTTGTAGATATGCTGGCAGCTGATAGAAGCCATAAAGCTTTTTCCTCCATTGATGTTGTTGCACTCAAAGGCTCAGCTTGACGATGAGCCGTTTCATTGCTATTATAATAGCAGATTATTTTGTGTTATAAAATAGCATTTTATTGATTTGAGGTGTCAGATATTGATTTACTCTCCCAGCACGACTGCCGCCCTCGGCATCGTGGAGGATGCCCAGCCGGAAGAGCCCCTCACCCTGCGGGGCGAAGGGCTCTGGGTCTGCCTCATTTCCAGCGGAAAATGTGTCGTCTCGCTGTCCGATCCCGAACTGATGCCGGCCGGTTCTGCCCTGTTGCTGCCGCCCCAGAATGCCGCAGCGGGCCATCTCGTGCTGAGCCGGGGGCCGCTGACCCTCGTGCCGGAAAACGAGTGCCATCTGCTCTGCGTCCAGCTCACCGGGCAGGCAGCGGAACAGTTCCTCGCAGGGCTTTCCGAAATGCCCTTCCTTGCCCGGGGCGAGACCTGCCCGGCGGCGGCAGAGCTGATGGGGCGCCTTGCCGAAGAGCGGGACGCCTCGGAGCGGGTGCGCAGTCAGCTGGCCTTCGCGCTGCTGTGCGAGCTCTCAGACGCCGACAGCGCCGCCCCTGCCCTGCCCCCGCTGGTGGCCGTCGCCATCGAGGACATCCGCAGGAACTACGCCGGGCTCTACGGCGTGGAAGAGCTGAGCGAGCGGCTGGGTGTCTCCAAGAGCCACCTCGTCCGGGCCTTTACGGCAGCGCTGGGCGTCTCGCCGGGGCGGTACCTCACCAACGTCCGCATAGAAGCCGCCATGCGTCTGCTGCTCCACCGGGAGTACACGCTGGACGTCATCGCCAGCCTCTGCGGTTTCTCGGGGGCCAACTACCTCTGCCGCGTCTTCAAAAAAACGACCGGCCAATCTCCCACGCAGTGGCGGGCGATGGCCGGTCGGAGCGCACTGCCCGAGCTTTCGCCCGAGCAGCAGCGGTTGGAACAGGAATTGTTTATTTAACGCTTTTTCCGCTTCAGCAGGAAGAGGGTCAGGCAGGCCGTGATGGCCTCAGAGGCCGGGAACGCGGCCCAGACGCCGTTCATCCCGAAGAGGGCGCTCAGCACCAGAGAGCAGGCCACGATGGCCACGATGCCGCGGGAAAGCGACGTCGCAGAAGCCTCTGCGGGGCGGTCCACCGCGCCCAGATAGCCGGCGGCCACGATATTGAAGCCCGCGAAGAAATAGCCGAGGAAGTAGATGCGCATCCCGCTGAAGGCATACTGCGCCATGAGGGCCGAGTTCTCACTGTTGAAGACCGCGACGATCGGCCCGGTGAACCCGAACAGAACTGCATACAGTGCCGCCGCCAGCGCAAGCGCTGTTCCGCTGCCCAGCAGCAGGAGCTTGCGGGCACCGGCGGCATCGTTTTTGCCGTAGCACCTGCTGACCAGCGGCTGTGCTCCCTGGGCCACGCCGTTGAAGATAGCGGTCGCCACCAGCGCGTAGTTCGCCACGACGCCGTAAGCCGCCACGGCCACATTGCCCGCCAGACGCAGGAGCAGCAGGTTGAAGACGGTGGTGGTCACGCCGGAGGACATCTCTCCCACGAAGCCCGAGACGCCCAGCTGGCAGCTCTGGGCCAGCAGCTTCGGCGAGGGCAGCTGCCGCACAAAGCGGACGGTGCTGCTCTTTTTGAAGAAGTGGCGGCTGCAGATCGCAATGCTCAACACCGGCGAGACTGCCGTCGCCAGCGCCGCGCCGGGCAGGCCGAGGCCCATGGGGAACATGAAGATGTAATCGAACACCACGTTGAAGAGGCTTCCGCAGAGGGTCGCCACCATGGCCAGTGAGGGGTCGCCGTCGTTGCGGACAAAAGCCGAGACGATGTAGTTGCACATGAAGAAGGGCGTGAACAGCAGGAAGATGCGGGCGTACCCCACGCCCAGTGCAACGATTTCCGCGTCGCCGCCCATGAACCGCAGCAGCACCTCGGGGCAGAAGACTCCCGCCAGCATGAAGGGCAGGGCGAACACCAGCGCCCAGAGCAGGGCGTTGGAGAAATAGCGCTCCGAGCGCTCGTCGCCCTGCGCCCGGAGGATGGCGTAGCGGGTGGCCGCACCAAGGCCCAGCATGGAGCCGATGGCGAAGATGAAGTTGTAGATGGGCAGACAGAGGTTCAGCAGAGCCACACCGCTGGTGCCTGACGCCTGCGAGATGAAATAGGTATCGGCCAGGATGTAGCAGGACGTACCCAGCAGGCCGAAGATGTTCTGGCTGACGTATTTGAAATACTGTTTGGTAAGGCTCATGTTCTCCTCGTCAAATGTCACATTTTTATCATTCAAATTTTAGATATACTGCCATATTGCGTCAGTTTATCACAATCCGACCGAAGCTGTCAAGCTCTCCATTTGCACAAACGCCCGGATGGGTGTATACTGTAGTTTGTTTTTGAAAACAGGCAGAAGGGAGGGTGCATCATGCCGGGCAAGACTTTATACTGTCTGGGCGAAGCGTGGCTGGAATTGAACAGCACCGCGCCGCTGGCGTCGGCAAAGACGTTTTCTCCCTGCATGGGTGGAAGCGCCGTCTCGCTGGCACTGGCTTATGCCGCACAGGGCGGCAGAGCCTCTCTTTTAACGCAGCTTGGCGAGGATGCTTTCGGACACCGCATCGCGGACGCTTTATCTACTGCCGGTGTAGACATCAGCCGGGTCTGCTTCACCTCCCGCGCCCCCACGCCGCTGCTGTTCGACGGCGGCGGCGAACAGCTAGGCTGCCGCACCCGTTCTTCGGAGCTGCTCTATGCACCCGAACAGCTGGGCGCTGACTGGGCCGCAGATGCTGAAATGCTGGCCTTTTCCAGCGCCTGCCTCGTGGACAGCCCCTGCCGCTACACCCATCTTGCCGCGCTGGACACCGCCCGCACCGCCGGTGTGCCGGTCTGCTTTGTTCCCTCTCTCCGCCCTGCCCTCTGGCCCGGCGAGAAGACCCTGCGGGACACGGTACTGCAGTTTCTCCCCTTCGCAGACATCCTCGTCCTCACCGCCGACGAGATGGAGCTTCTGCTGGACACCCGGGAGTATCAGGTCGGACTGTTTGCCCTGCTGCGGGGGCATACGCAGCTGGTGGTGCTTGAGACAGAAAAGGGCGTCCACGCCTTTACCCGGGCGGCGCACGCATTCCTGCCCGGGCTTTCCGCCCCGCCCGAAGAGCTGTCCGCACGGCTGCTGTATCAAATCTCTCAGCAGGAGCTGACCCTGAAAAAGCTCATGAAATGCAGTGCTCCGGCACTTCAGACACTTCTATAACGCCGGAAAGCCCCCGCCTTTGCAGGCGGGGGCTTTCCGTTTATTCTGTCATCCGGAGGAGAATGAGCTGATCAGTGAATGAACACCGGGCCAAGCGGGTTGGTGATGGGGCTGACGTAGCCGCCCAGCAGCTTCGGGATCGCAAGGCTGATGTCAGGCACATAGGTCAGCAGCAGCAGAGCGATGAACATGCACAGATAGAACGGGAGAGTAGCCTTGACGACCTTCTCCATGGGGCGCTTCGCAACGGCAGAGCCGATGAACAGAACCGCGCCGACAGGGGGAGTCAGCAGGCCGATGCCGCAGTTCAGGACCATGATGATACCGAACTGGATGGGGTCGATGCCGATGGAGGTGGCGATGGGCAGCAGGATGGGGGTAGCGATCAGGATGATGGGAGCCATATCCATGATCATGCCCAGCACCAGCAGGATCAGGTCGATGAGCAGTGCAATGATGTAGGGGTTATCGGTGAGGTCGGTGATGGCGGTTGCTGCCAGATCAGGCACATGCAGCATGGTCAGGCAGTTGCCGAACACTGCAGAGGTAGCGATCAGGATCAGCACGATGGACAGGGTGTTGACGCACTCGTCCAGAGCGTGCCACACGCCCTTCCAGTCCAGACCCTTATAGACGAACACGGAAACGAGCAGAGAGTAGATAACAGCGATAGCAGCGGACTCGGTAGCGGTAAACACACCGCCGACAACGCCGAACACCACGATGATGACAGCGGCCAGTGCCCAGATGGAAGTGCCCAGCTGCTTGACAAAAGCCTTGATGCTGAAGGGATCACCCTTGGGGTAGTTGCGCTTGACCGAGATGATGTAGGAGCCGATCATCAGCACGATAGCCAGCAGAGCGCCGGGCAGGTAACCGGCCAGGAACAGGCTGCCCACGGAGATACCACCGGCGGTGGTAGCGTAGATGACCATGTTATGGCTGGGAGGAACCAGCAGACCCTCGCAGGAGGAGGTGATGGTAACAGCGGTGGAGAAGTCTGCACCGTAGCCCTGATCCACCATCATGGGGATCATGATAGAGCCGATGGAAGCGGTATCGGCGGAAGCGGAACCGGAAATGCCGCCGAAGAAGTAGGAAGCCACGATGTTGACCATGGCCATGCCGCCGCGCATCCAGCCCACGCAGGCGTCAGCCAGTGCGATCAGCTTTTCAGAGATGCCGCCGGAGCCCATGAGCACGCCCATGGTGATGAAGAACGGAACTGCCATCAGGCTGAAGGAAGAAATGCCCTTGACCATCAGGCGGCAGACGTCGGTCAGTGCCTGACCCTGCACCAGCATGCACAGCACGCTGGACAGACCAACGGCGTATGCAATGGGGAAGCGCAGGAAGATCATAACAAAGAAGCTGACAAGAAGGACAATGATTGCCAGTGTCTGAACTGTCATATTACACTTCCTCCTTTACAAAAATGCTCTTGATGTGGTTGTACAGTGCCTCGATCTCGAAGATGATCATGGCAACACCGGCCAGCGGCACCGGGAAGTACATCCAGAAGCGGCTCAGCCAAGGCATGGAAACATAGAAGCCACGGCCGCCCAGCGTGGTGGCGTAGTTCCAGCCGACCGCCATCATCACCACACCAAGGATCATCACGGCCACGTCAGACAGGATGTCCAGCGCCTTGACCACTTTCTTGGGCAGGTACATATCAAAGGCAGTCATGCGGATGTGTGCGCCGCGGCGGATGGCCAGCGCAGCGCTCAGCACAGCCATGTAGCTCATGCAGGTCAAAACGACCTCCTCAGACCAGGAGGGGTCCGGAATAAAGGGGACGTAACGGCCAATGACCGACATCGTGGTAATGAGGATATCTGCGATCAGCAGGATCTTGCAGATGAACAGAACCACCTTGTAGGTAATGTCGTACGCCGGTTTGATCTTATCCAGAGTGGTAAAGATTTTCGGCATAGAAATTCCTCCATATAAAAGCCCGGCGAAGCCTGCGGGCGTATTCCCGTGGGCCTCCGCCGGGCAATGTACTACTTGGATTGGATGAAAAGCCAGCTTATGCCTTCATGTCCAGCAGCTTCTGGTACAGCTCAGCCTGATCAGAGGTGTTGTCCTTGATGACCTTAGCGCAAGCTTCCTGCCAGGGAGTCTTGTCGTCCACGTCCACAACGTTGCAGCCGGAGGAGCGCAGCTCTTCCAGAACCTTGTTCTCAGCGGTCTCAGACAGATCAGCGTTGAACTTCTGGGTGTCGGCAGCAGCAGCCATAACAGCAGCCTGCTGGTTAGCGGTCAGCTTGCCCCATGCGTTGTCGGTAATAACAGCCTGCACAGCGCCCAGAGTGTGGCCGTCCAAGATCAGGTTGTTAGCAACCTCGGGGAAGGCGTTGGACTTGTAGTTTGCGATGGGCTGCTCAGCGCCATCCACAACGCCGGTCTGCAGTGCGCTGTACAGCTCGCCGAAAGCAACGACGGTGGGGTTAGCGCCCAGACCCTCGACCATGCCGTTCATAACAGGGTCGTTGGACACACGCAGCTTCATGCCCTTCAGGTCGCCGATCGCAGCAACGGGCTTGACGGTGAAGAAGTGACGGAAGCCCTCCTCGCCGTAGAACAGGCCGCGAACGGGCAGGCCCAGCTCCTGGGGCTCGTTCAGGAACTCAGGAGCCAGATCGCTGTTGGCAAAGTTCCAGAAGTGAGCGCGGTTGTTGAAGGTAAAGGGGATGGACAGCAGCTTAGACTTGTTGCAGCCGTAGCTGGTCAGAGCGAAAGCAGAGATACGGCTGATGTCGATGGAGGTAGAACCGCCCAGAATAGCGTCCAGAACGTCGTTCTCAGAGCCCAGAACACCGGAAGCCTGCACATCGACGACCACAGAACCGCCGCTCAGCTCCTCGACCTTCTCCTTGAAGTGAGAACCGGTCTGACCAACGATGGTATCCAGCGGGTTGACCTCGGCGTAGACCAGAGTCACCTTGGGATCGTTTGCAGCAGCAGTAGCATCACCAGCAGCAGAAGCTGCAGTGGAAGAAGCTGCGGTAGAGGTGGAAGCAGCAGAATTGCTGGAGCCACCACATGCGGTCAGAGCCAGAGCAGCGGCGGAAACACCGGCTGCTGCCAGAAAGCTGCGACGAGTGATCTTTTTCATAATAAATCGTCCTCCTTAAATCTCCCGAACGGCCCGGTCTGCACAGGACCCGCATGCCGTTCATTTACTGTACACACTTTAGCAAATTTTTTTAAACGAAACAAGGGCTTTCAAAAAATGTCCTGCTTTTTGAAAAAATGTCAGAATTTCTTTTGTGAAAAATGCCAAGTGCTTTCCTTTTTGTTTGTGCACCTTCGCCTAACAGATGGATACATTTCTGTATTCCAGATAGAAGCAAAGCGCTGGATGCCCTTCCCTTTGGGGTTCAGAGCACACAGCGCTTTGCCGGTTCTTTATTCTGTTTTCCTGATTTCTTTGCCCATCTTTTCCGGGCTTTGCTGTGGGGCTTATGCCTGCCGGATGCGGGCGATCAATTCGCCCTGCCGGGCAAACCGATCATACATCGGCTGCACAGCAGCACGGAACCTTGCCTTTTCTTCTTCGTCCAGCTCTGTCACCTCAATGCCTGCTGCACGCAGATCACTTTCCGATTCCGCCTCCTGCTGCGCCCAGAGCCTGCGCTCCACCTTGGCGCTCTCCCGGGCACACAGGCGGATGATCTCCGGGTAGCGCTCGTCCAGTGCGGCCAGCTTTTCCATCACAGCAGGGCTTGCAAGCTGCACCTCCGGCACGCGGGTATGCTCATCCTTTAAAAAGTAAGGTGCCACCTCGTAGTGACCCATGGCTTCGTAGCTGGGCCAGTTGTTCTCTGCGCCATCGATCTCACCGTTGTGCAGGGCGGCATACACCTTGCTGTACACTACCTTTACCGGCTTTGCGCCGAGGTCGGTGATCATTTCGCTCATCATGTCCGATTCCTGCACGCGGATGGTCAGGCCCTGCAGATCTGCAAGGCCTGTCACCTTCTGCCGGGTGTAGATGCTGCGCACACCGGCATCGAACCAGGAAAGGCCGGTCAGCTCCAGCGATTCCAGCGTGGAGAGGAACTCGTCGCCGATGGTCCCATCCAGCACGCGCCACATCTGGTCAGCGTCGGTGTAAAGGTACGGCAGCTGCAATACGCTCAGCGCCGGCTCGTACTCTGCCAGCTGGCTGAGGGACACGCGGGAGAAGTCAATGCCGCCAAACTGCATCTGCTGGATCACGCTCTGCTCCGCGCCCAGCTCTCCCCCGCTGTACACCAGCACTTTCACGCGGCCATCGGTGCGCTGGGCCACAAGATCCGCAAAGGCCAGCGCCGCCTGCGTAGTAGGATAATCCTCCGGCTGGTTCTCCGCATAGCGCAGGATCAGTTCCGCCCCCGGCTCGTCCTGCACCGGCTGATGGCCGCAGCCCGCCACCGGCAGTGCCAGCACCGCCGCGCCGAACAGGGCGGTCAGCATCTGACGGCGGGTCACAGGCGGGCCTCCCGTGCAGCCTTGGCCGCTTCCCTGCGGTACTGGGTGGGGGTCATACCAGTGCGTTTTTTAAAGGTGCGGGCAAAATAGCTGGAATCCTCGTAGCCCACCATGGAAGCCACCTCTGCTGCCGAACGGAACGGGTCGGTGAGCAGCTCCTTGGCAGCGTTGATACGCAGTTCGGTCAGGCAGTCCAGAAAGTTCATCTTCTGGTACTTCTTGAACTGTGCCGAGAGATACGCCGGGCTGATATGCAGGATCTCGCTCACACTGTCCAGCGAGAGGTCGAACATATAGTTATCCTCCATATACTTGCGCACATGGGCCATGACCAGTGCATTGCGGTCGTTCTCCCCTGCTTCGGCGGCATCGCTCTCCGGATCAGCTTCCGGCTCCGGTTCCACCGGAGCCAGCTCTGCAAGGCGGCGGCCCGCCTCGATCTGACGGATGGCCTTGCGGATGGAAGCTTCCACTTCGTCCGGGTTCACCGGCTTGAGCAGATAATCGCAGGCACCCAGATGCATGGCCTCGTGGGCGTACTGGAACAGACTGTAGGCCGTAACAAAGATCACCTTGCACTCCGGGCGCTGTTCCAGCACGGCGCGGGCTGCATCCAGACCGTTCATACCGGGCATCTCAATGTCCATCAGGATCAGGTCTGCGCCCCACAGCACCGCCGTATCCGCTGCCTTGCGGCCGTTCTCGGCAGTCTCGATGGTCACTTCGTGCTCAAAGCGGCGGGCCACGATGTCCGCCAGCGTTTCCCGTTCCAGTGCTTCATCATCCGCGATCAACAGACGAATCATTCCTCAAACTCCTCCTCATTCTCCACCAATGGCAGATACAGCACCACCGCCGTACCGCGTCCCGGATGGGACCGTATCACAAAGCGGCTGTTCCGATCCAGCAGACGCAGGCGGGCCGCAACATTATAAATGCCGATATGCTCCCAGCGCTCACCGGGCTGGCTGAGCGCCCCGCGCAGCTGTCGTAATTGATCCAGCTGGATGCCCACGCCGTTATCCACCACGCGGATGCACAGCAGTCCCTTCTCCCGCAGAGGGTTCACGCGGATGCGCACCACACCGCCCTCCTCTTTGGGGCAGATGCCGTGCTTGAAGGCATTTTCCACGATGGGCTGTAAAATAAAGGACGGCACCATGGTCTCGGTAAGATCCAGCGAATCGGAAATGCGCCACTCCATACGCACCCGCTCACCAAAGCGGACATGGTAGATGGAGTAATATTCATCCACGATGCGCACCTCACGGGAGAGCGGCACCTGTTCATCGTTGCTCATCAGGCTGTAGCGCAGCAGGTGCGAAAGCGCCATGATGAGCGCCTGCGTACGGTAGGCCGTCTCGGTGCCGGCGGTCTGCTGGATCACATTCAGGGTGTTGAACAGAAAGTGCGGGTCGATCTGGCTGCGCAGCTGCTGCAGCCGGCTGCGCTCCATGCGGTTCTGCAGCTCCAGTGCTTCGGTCTTCTGGCGGTGCAGCTCCCGCTCGATCTCGTTTTTCTCCTGCAGGGTGGTCACCTGCTGGGCCATGGAGTGCTTCATGATGTTGAAGGACTCGGCCAGCTGAGCGATCTCCGGCTGCTTGGGCAGCGGGATGTCCGGGGTGTCGAACTCACTTTTGCCAATGGCGCGGGAGGCAGCGATCATCTGCTGCACCGGCGTGAGCAGACGCATGACCATCAAACCGGTAACGCAGCCCAGCGCCACGCACAGCGCCACCACCACCGTCTGCAGCATGGTGATGCGCTCGTTCAGGGCCGAGATGGTGGTGTAGGTGGTCTGGGAATCCTGAATGGCGGTTTCCAGCAATTGCAGGGTGTACTGGCTCAGGTAATCGCCGCAGGGCACCACCTTTGCATAATACAGCTGGGAAGCTGCGGCATCGTTGCCGCTGAGCAGGTCGTTTTCCAGCTCATCCAGCAGGCCGGTGTAGGTCTGATAGACCGTATCCACTGCGCTGTAGAGCACCCACTGCTCATCGCTGACGCTTTCCAGACTGTTCAGGCTGGTACCGATGCGCCAGAGCCATGCGTTGCAGGTGGAAGATGCCGACTGCAGCCGGTCAATGATCACCTCCGGCTCGCTGTTCTCCCAGCGGTAGTTCTCCAGCACGGAAATAGAGCTTTCCACACCGCCCTGAAAGCGGCTGATGGCGTTGAAGCAGCCCATCTGCGCGTCCTGTACTGCCTGCACTGCTCTGGACTGGTAGCCATTGAGCGTGAGCTGCATGGCAAAGGCCGCAAAAAATGCTGCCAGACACAAGCCCATGCGCTGCTTGAGGGTGATCTGCCGCTTGCGGTGCTGCAAAGCCTGCCGCCTCCTTTCGTTTGGTAACGATTTATTGTACCACGCTTTGGGCCGGATTGGCAAGGTTTGCATGTTTTTCTCTTGCCTAAACCGCGCAATTGTGGTACGATGCCTATAAATATAAAGGAGGCGACTTTATGTCCCAGACCATCTCCGTTTCCACCACCATGGGTGAGCAGGGCTTCCGCGATTTTGCCGTGTTCGATGCATTCCATCACCGCAAAGCATGGCTGCGTCCCGCTGTTTTTGCCGCCATCATGCTGGCTTTTGCCGCCGTCTGCCTTTCGCAGCTGGGCAAGCGCCCGGGTGCCGGGCTGCTGGCTGCTGTGCTTGCCATTGTGGGCATCGGCCTGCCGGTGAGCTACTTTTACTCGTTCTTCCGCAGCGTTTCCCGGCAGATCAAACAGATGCACCTGCCGCGTGCCTTCTACCGTGTGGAGCTGGCCGACACCGGCATTGCCGTGTGGATGTACGGCCAGCAGGACAAGCCCGAACCCACCAGCCGCCACGCATGGGACAGCTTTTACTGCGCCTACCGCACGGACAATGCGGTGTACCTCTACGTAGAAAAAGAGAAAGCTTACTTACTGAACGACCGCATGGAAGTGGTGTGGAAGTTTTTGGCCGGCATCCTGCCCAAAGAAAAGCTGCACGACTGCAGAAAAGGTTAAGCCCAAAAATATGCACACGCAAAAAAGAACTGCTGACATTTCGTTCAGCAGTTCTTTTCTTTTATAAAGACCCACGCTGCGGCAAAGCAACGCGCAGCGTGGGTGCGAAGATAGCTTATGTTATTGCGTCAACCGATCAGCGGGCCAGCGTATACTTGTGCAGGGTCTTGCGCACAGCGCCGGGGCCTGCAAACAGCTCCTTGGCCATTGCCTCGATCTTCTCGCCCAGACCAACGGCATACAGATCCACGCCGAACACGTCAACACGGCTGTACAGCTTCTTCAGGCAGCTGAAGTCCTGCTCGCCTTCCTTGACCTCCAGCGGAGCCACGATGGCCTGCAGCTCAGCCAGCAGCGGATCGGTGGAAGGCTCAAAGGCCTGACCATTGTCATCGATGCCCTTCAGGTAGCGGGCGTAGCCTGCCAGCACCAGCGGGATCAGGATCAGGTTGCTCTTGTCCAGACCGCGTGCCTCGTATGCCTTGATGGTCTCACCAAAGCGGATGGCCAGCTTCTGGGAGGTATCGGTTGCAATACGCTGGGGAGCATCCGGCATGAAGGGGTTGGGCAGGCGGCGGTTGATGACAGCGCCGATGAACTCGTAGGGGTTCAGAACGCCGGGATCGACGACCACAGGCATTGCCTCGATGTAGCCGATCTTCTGGATGAAGGCACGCAGGTCTTCATCGGCCATCTCGGCGGAGATGAGGGTGTAACCCAGCATGCAGCCATAGATGGACATGGCAGTGTGCAGCGGGTTCAGGCAGGTGCACACCTTCATCTTCTCGATCTTGTCCACAGTCTCGCGGTCGCAGTACAGCACACCGCCCAGCTCCAGCGGAGGACGGCCATTGGTGTAGTGATCCTCGATGCACAGGTACTGGGTCTCCTCGGCGTTGACGAAGGGAGCGGTAAAGGTGTGCTTCTCGGTGACGATGGTGTAGTTGTCCTCAAAGCCGTCGTCGGCCAGCATCTGCTGGACCTTGGCATCCGGGCGCGGGGTGATCTTGTCGATCATGCTCCACGGGAAGGTGATCTTGGTCTCGTCCTGCACATAGGCCAGGAACTCGGCGGGCACCAGACCCTGCTCCACCCACTTGGCAGCATAGGCGTGGACAGCGTTCTTGACCTTATCGCCGTTGTGGGAGCAGTTATCCATGCTCTGGACGGTCAGGGGCAGCTTGCCGGCCTTGAAGCGCTCGTACAGCAGAGCAGTGACCTTGCCCATGGCCAGCACGGGGGTCAGGCCGCGCTCCAGATCAGCAGGAGCAACGCCGTAGCCCTTCTCAGTGATGGTGAAAGAGATCATCTGCAGGCTGGGGTTCTGGAAGATCTCCACCAGACGTGCCCAGTCCTCGCCGAAGGAGTAGTCAGCCTTCAGGCTCTCGGTAACGGAAGCCACCACCTTCTTCTCGATCTCGCCGGTGGACTTCAGGCAGACCAGCAGGCTCATATTGTCGTAGGGACGATAAGCCTTGTCGATGATCTCGTAGTCAAAGCTCTCGGCCACGATGACACCGCGGTCATACTTGCCGGTGTTCAGCGCATCGTTCAGGATGGCAGCCGGGAATGCACGGAAGATATTGCCTGCGCCGAAGTGCACCCAGGTGGGTTCGGCGTGGGTCTTGGCCTTGACAGCCTCGATATCGAATTTGGGCAGCTCATAGCCCTTCTCTGCCCACTCGGCGGACAGATTGCCGTTTTTGATCTCAGACAGCTTCATATTTATCAGCCCTTCTTTTTCTCTTCATCCAGACGATCCAGCAGATCCCAGACACCCAGCATGTACTGAACGCCCAGAGCACGGTCATACTTGCCGTAACCGGGGCGGCAGCTGCCGGGGCCTTCCTCCCACAGCTGACGGCCGTGGTCGGGACGGATGTAGCCCTCAAAGCCGCAGTCATGGTAAGCACGCAGCACCTCGATGATGCCGGTCTCGCCGCAGCAGTCGCGGTGAGCAGCCTCGGAGAAGTCGCCGTTGGGGAAGTGGTGGATGTTGCGGATGTGACCAAAGGCAATGCGGTCGCAGTGCTTGCGCACGATCTCGGCACAGTTGTTGTTGGGGTTTGCGTTCAGGCTGCCGGTGCACAGGGTCAGGCAGTTGTACGGATCATCCACCATGCTCAGGAAGCGGTCGATGCTCTGGGCATCCACCAGCAGACGGGGCAGGCCGAAGATATCCCAAGGGGGATCATCCTGATGGATAGCCATTTTGATGCCGCACTCATGGCAGGTGGGCATCAGTGCTTCCAGGAAGTACTTCAGGTTTTCCCACAGCTTTTCCTTGGTGACAGGGGCGTAAGCCTTGAACAGCTCGTCCAGCTTTGCCATGCGCTCCGGCTCCCAGCCGGGGAAGGTCATGTTATACTTCTCAGTGAAGGACATGATGTACTCAGCCATAGCCTTGTAATCGCCCTTGATCTTGTCCTTCTCGTAGAACAGTGCAGTGGAGCCGTCGCCCACAGGGTGGAACAGATCGGTACGGGTCCAGTCGAACACCGGCATGAAGTTGTAGCAGATGACCTTGACACCGAACTTGGACAGATTGCGGATGCACTGCTTGTAGTTCTCGATGTACTTGTCGCGGGTGGGCAGGCCGATCTTGATGTCATCGTGGACATTGACCGACTCGACCACGTCCATGTCGAAGCCGTAAGCGTGGATCTGATCGGCTACCTTCTGGATCTCGTCGATCTCCCAGATCTCGCCGGGCATCTTGTCGTGCAACGCCCAGACGATGCTGGTCACGCCGGGGATCTGCTTGATGTCGCTCAGGCTGATGGGATCGTTGCCCTCGCCATACCAGCGCCAACCCATTTTCATAGGCATAGGAAAATCCTCCTGTTTTATATTTTCTGCTTTGCATTTTCCGCGCAGCCGTGTGCCGCGCTCTTGTACTTATATTCTAGTATATCAGTTGTGTTTTTTCAATGGTCGCTTTGCCGGTTTTTAATGTTTCTTCTTGTATACTTTAGACAAAAAGAACAAAAATCCGTCGGACATCACCCGCCCGACGGATTTTTACACGATTCAAAATGCCGGTTTCAGCGTTTCAGCTTCTGCCGGATGGACGGAGCCAGCACATCCTTGAAATATTCAAAGGTGTCCAATTCCAGAATGGCAGAGCCTGTCAGATAAATGCCCAGACCAACCACCACCTGAATGATCACCGTCAGCAGATCCGGCAGGTGCAGGAAAATGACCAGATACATGCACAGGCCCGCGCCCGCTGCCAGCAGCAGGGTCGGCAGGATATCACGCATCTGTTCCAGATAGCCATAGCCGATCAGCTTTTTGCTGAGCTGTGCATCCAGGATCTGGGTCACAACATTCGTGATCAGCATACCATATGCAATGGCCTCGACGCTGACACGGAATGTTGCCAGCAGAAGAAGGATGCACACCCCTTCGTTCAAAAGCTGACATTTCAGGTAAAGATCGCTGCGGCCCACCGCCTTGGCTGCATTCATGTTTGCCGTGATGATCGGCCAGCACGCATACCCCAGACAGAACACCCTGAGGAACAGCACACAGGGCAGCCACTTCTCGGTGAGGATCAGGCGCACCAGCGGCTCGGCACAGAACGCAGTGCTCATCATCACCGGCGCAATAATATAGGTACAGGTCTTGATGGAGCGGCGGGTCATGTTCTTGACCTGCGCACGGTCATCCTGCAGTGAGGACATGACCGGGAACAAAACGCTCTCAATGGAAGTATCCACGCTTGACACGATATTATAAGTCAGGTTATCGCCCTGATTGTAATACGCCAGATCCGCCGAGGTGTACATCTTGCCGATGATCAGGCTGCGCAGGTTGTTGTAGATGACGCTGCTCAGCGACGAGGCCAGCAGCTTCCAGCCATAAGAGAGCAACCCTTTCAGGTGCTGCCACGAAAACTCCATCTTAGGCCGCCAGGAGGACAGCTTCCACAGCACCAGCGTGTCCACCGTGATATTGGATACCTGCTGCACCACCAGCGCCCAGACTCCAAAGCCCATATAGGCAAGGCCCAGGCCCAGGACCGTGGATACGATCGCGCCCGCAAAGGCGGAATAGAAAAAATACTGGAACTTCATGTTCCGGGTCACATGCGCCTGCTGGATCGTTTTGATGCCGCAGACCGCCACTGTCAGGCTGATGCCGCGAAAGATCGGGGTCATGCTGGGGTCATTGTAGAAAGCAGCCAGATACGGTGCCGCCACGAACATTCCCCCATACAGCACAAGGCTGAGCACAATGCTGAAAAAGAACGCCGACGAGTAATCCAGCTCGTCCACTTCCTTCTTCTGCACCAGCGCGGTGCCAATGCCGCAGTCCAGCAGGACATACATGATATTGTTGAACACCGTCACCAGTGCCACCTTGCCGTAATCATCGGGTGTAAGGATGCGCGCCAGAAGGATGGACACCACCGCTGAGATCAGCTGCACACCGCACCGCTCTGCAAATCGCCAGAAAAAACCGTTTACAATAACATTTTCTTTTTTCTCGTTCATTCCTGCGTCCACTCAAATTCCTTTCAAAAAACCGGTCGGTCTGCACCCTGCGCAGAAATGCATTTCCGCCGTATCCTTATCATCTTCTTCCCTGCTGCCAAAACAACTGAGCAGAGATAGTTAGTTCTATAATATCACACCCATCCATGCATTTCAACCAACATATTCTTAAGAAATAACGGCCCGAAAATTTCATTTAAAAAGAGAAAAAGCGCTTGACTATCTGCCGGGAACGTGGTAATATATTCAAGCAGTCCGCATCACGGTCTTTCACCTCAGAGATTTCAGGGCTGCGAAAACAATACGGTATGCGAGGGTGGCGGAACTGGCAGACGCGCACGTTTGAGGTGCGTGTGGTTTATCCTTGGGGGTTCGAGTCCCCTCCCTCGCACCAAAAACCAGTACACAATGTGTACTGGTTTTTCTTTTTGTGCGAGGGAGCAGACCTCGAACAACACGATTTATTATATAAAAGAAAGCGCGATGAATTCTGAGAACTCATCGCGCTTTTTCTCTTATGCGGGTAGTGGGGGTCGAACAGCAAAAAATGATTGAGTAACGTCAAAAACATATCTGCAACGCGTCTAAGCACTTGCTAAAAAGGTAGTGGGGTTGGTTTGTAGCCCATGTATTTTGCTACGTTTGCAAAAAAGAGTGTTACCAAAACTGTTACCAGAGTCAGGCCTGTGCCTTTTTGAATGCCGCGGTGGTAGCGGCAGCAAGATCTTCCCTCTGACCGTCAAGCTCGTGCCGATACACTCCGGCAGTGTCCATGTTCTTGCTGTGACCGACCAGCATCTTCAGCTGGCTGTCGGTCAATACGCCGGATTCAATGCTGACGAAAGTGTGCCGCATCTCATACAGCGTGACCTGAGGCTCAATGCCATTGTCACGCTGGTACTTCTTCCAGCGCTTGAATAAAGCTCTCTGGTTCGGGATCTGGAACAAAGGGGTGGTATAGTTCAGCGGGATACCGGAAGCCTTCAGCAAGGCCACCTGCGCTTCGTAGGCCTCACGGGCTTCCTCGCCCATGTCAAATGAGCGAATGGCGTTTTCGTTCTTGCCGGTGGTTTCCTCATCCAACCTGTTGATGCTGCGGCGCAGATTGACCGTGTTCCCTTTGACGTCACCATACCAGAGCCCCACAAGTTCACCGGGGCGTACACCTGTAGCAACTGCAAACCGGTAGGCATAGATATACTCGTCAAAGACCAGCTTGCCATAGTAAAGGCGGGTGTCCACATCAAACAGAACTTTCAAAGCGGTCGGCTGTAAAATCTTTTTCTTCCCCATGCGGGCATTCTTCGGGATAGACAGCTCAGGGAACATCGTACTGTACCTGTTCCGGCGGCACCATTTCAAAAAGCTGATCTCCGTTGAGCGGATCGTCATAATGGTCTTGCGGCTCAAAGGCTTGTCGCTTGACCTACGCTGACGCTCCTTTTTAAGGCATCGCTTTTTGAAAGACATATTGATGGCCTTTTGCAGATCGCCTTCGGTCAGCTCGTCAATGCGGATGTCCCCACAGACAGGCAGAATATAGTAATCTCCGTATTTCTTGCATTGCTCAACATAGGACGTCCCACAAGTCAGCTTCAGTTCTTCTACCCACTGGGCATAGAGGGTAGCTACCTTCTTCTTGCCGTCCCGGATGCTGTCATCAAGCCATGCATCCGCTTTTGCGTTTGCTTCCCGTTGACCGGTGCGGCCGGGTGTGCTGCTGTAAAACCGTTTGCGGGTGCCGTTCTTCTGCACCGCAATGCACCAACGCTTTTCCTTCTCGACCCAAAATGCCGTGTTCGTTCTCTTTTTCATTGTTTTCACCTCCAAAAGGGTACACTTTGACAAGCCTGCCCGGAGGTGGTACAATACAGTTGCTTAGGCTGGTATTGTTCCTCGTGAGCAAGCCATTCTTTCTCGCCCTGCCGGTTGCCTCCGGTGGGGCGTTTTTGTTTATTCAAAAATCAGGATGCCTTCCGGCCTTCGCTCTTGCCGGAAGAGATATAATGCTCGTAGTATTTCTGGTTATCTTCGCCAAAAGCGGCAACCAGATCCGGATTATTGGCCTTGTAGGCGGCAAGGTTAAATGCACTGCTGCCCTGACGGCCTTCCTTCATGCCGCTGTTCACGAAATGCTCCAGATACTTCCACTGGTTATCTCCAAACAGGGCAGCCAGATCGGCGTTGTGCTCTTTGTAATACTGATAATCGTAAACAGGGGCGTATTTGCTGGTCAGCACATAGTAAGGCTGATTCGTCGGGTCGCTTCTGAAGTGACCCGAATACAAGGCTTTCTGATTGACGCTCTCTTTGCTGCCGTCCATATAGATGATATCCGCCTTGGTCACGGCAATGTCGTCGATTGTGCTGTTGTACCAAAGGCAATCCCATTCCACTGCTGCATCGTAAATTGCATTCTGGAGTTCGTCATCTGTCAGATAAGTAGTGGAATCCAGCTGACCCAGCGTCTTGGAATGGTCGATCACAGACAGAACTGAGGACGGCGTGTAGGAATCAACATAATAGGCATTACCGTCCTTGTCCAAAAAAATTCTATGCCCGTTGCGCTCTTCAGCGCCAAAGTAATAATTCGTGGCAAGCTGCTGCTGTGCCTGGAACGGTCCAAAATCTCCCATGGATGCAGGAGAAGTCACCGTGTTTGCGACCGTTCGGTCAAATCTTGTCGGAGCGATCGGCCCTACTACCTGGGCCGTCACCGTCGAACGGCCGCTGATCGTGCAGGAAGTTCTATCGCCGACTGCATTAAGCGGAACCAGTGTGAACGTAACATATTTAATGGTTTTGTTTGAATTATTCCGGAAGCAGACCGTAGGGCTGACGCCGTCAAAAGCATCGACCGTAAAATAGACGTCGGTGACCTCGACCGCAGGCTTTGCCGCAAAGGCACCGCATGCGAGAATCGTCATCAGCGCCAATGTAAAAACAACGCCTAAAAGCCTTTTTGCTGACTTTTTCATAATTTTCTCCTTTTCTGTTGAAAAAATCCAAATTTATTGTGGATTTTTCAAACCTTTTCAGTTGTCAAAAATTGTTGCGCGCAACTCCCAATGGTTGTATAATGTTCTCGAAAATAAAACTGCTTTGGAGGGCAGCAACATGACACGACAAGATTACATTACCGCTATTCTGAAACTGCTGGAAAAAGCCGATTTCCGCCAGCTGCGGCTTGTGTGGGTGTACGCAAGCCACCTGATCGGATAAGCAACCAGCCACCACGCGAGGGAAGCCTTTACGGGCTTTCCTCTTTTTTTTGCGTCAATTTTTCGGCCATACGTTCCAGCAGCTCCCAGTCCGCCGGGCTTAGGCCTGCCAGCATTTCAACAAAACGCTTTTTAAAGGTGTCACTGTCATCCTTGGTCAGGTCGGCCAGAAAAGCCGCTACCTGCTCCGACTGGGTGTCCTGCACAAACATTTCGCCCTCGCCAGTGCGCAGCCACGCTTCCCGGACGCCGAACTCCCTGCAGATGTCGCTGATCGTGCGGTCGCTGGGGGTTCTGGAGCCATTTTCAAGCATCCATAAATAATTACGGGAGAGATTGATTCTGTCCGCAAACTGTTCCTGCGTCAAGCCTTCGTGTTTTCGGACGGCTTCGATTCTTGCGTTCATTTTGTTCACCTCCTTTCTGTTCTCTTCAATTCGTATTATATTCCGTAAATCTAACTGTGTCAACATTTATTTTTGACCTTCTTCAAAATCCAGGCTTGAAAAATCTAACAGAGTGTGCTATATTGTTCTCACAAGGTTAGCAAATCAATGCCAACCAAGTCAACGAAAAGGAGGTGAAGAAGATGACCACACAGGAAAAAGTCAGGGAAGCACATGCACATCATGAGCACTTAAAACAAATCGCCCTCAAGCTGTTCGAGCAGCTCAAGAGCGAAAAGGTTGATTTTTCGGACGCGGAACGCATCGTTAGTATGCTATCGGCATCCGTGAAATCGGAGCGGGACAATCGGATGCTTTAATCCATGCTGTACGGACTGAACAGTTCATCGTCCGTCAGTTCAATGAGTTCATCCAGACAGGCTCTGTACCAATGTGCCAGCGCGCAGGCCGCCTGTGCAGGATCATCCAGATCAAGATTCTGCGGATGCTCTCCACGCTGAAGCGCAATCTGCAGCTTATTGTTGGCATAAGCCAATGCCAGATTGTGCCGCACCTTATTTCCGTCGTTCACAGCGCTCACCTTCCTTCCTGTTTTTATCTATTGTACCGCAGAAGGGAGCACCCCACAACCCACCCGATGATGGCCGCGTGGCAGCGGTCGAAACCATTCCGGTGACGCCGCTGGGATGGTCGTGGGAGCCACCCACAGAAAGGAGTGCTTCGTATGGCACGCAAGAACAATTCCCTGAACCCCGCCATGTATGGTCTGACGCAGCAGGACGTAGAGCGCGTGATCCGCATCCACACCATGTGCAAGGACATGGACGAGGACGCATTCGAGCAGATGGAGACCGCTGCGGCATCCATCAATCTGGTGGCCAGCCTGAAGAAGCTGGACAACCGCCCCGTGGCATGAAAGGAGGTGAACCACATGGACAACCACAAAAAGCCCAGCGAACCTGCGGAAGAGGAACGCTGGACTTTGAAGAATGCCTCGACCGAACAGCTCGTTACAGAACTATCAAGTCGAGAAGGTGTGGCATCTTACCGTGTCGAGCCGTATCAGTTCAAGACAGTAACTGCCGAGGGACCTGCGCTTGTTTTTATCGTCACCGATTAAGCAATGCGGCTATACGGATACACGTTACGAATGTAAGCATGGAAATACTTACCGTGCGAGGAAGCAGCCATCAGCCCTTGATAGACACTTTCCGGCACGCCGGTGTATTCGTAAATGCGTCCGCCGTGGAATGCGATGCAAAGAATACCATTCTCATAGCCAACGCTTTCCAGATTCGACGAAGAAACGGGAATCATCCGCATAATTTTCACCTCCTTTCCGCTCAAGTATACCGCAGAAGGGAGCCACCCACAAGGAGGTACATATTCACCATGAACGACTTGACCACATTCACTAATCCCGAGTTCGGGCAGGTGCGCACCGTCGAGATCGACGGCACACCTTGGCTCGTCGGCAAGGACGTTGCCGTGGCGTTGGGATATAAGAATCCCGGCAAGGCCATCATTGCCCACGTCGATGAGGAAGACAAGCGGCTTGAGATGCTGCCGCAGGAGACAGATTCCCAAAATGGGAATGCGTCCCCCGCATCCAAGACCGCTCTTATCAACGAAAGCGGCCTGTACAGCCTGATCCTGAGCAGCAAGATGCCCAAGGCAAAGGCTTTCAAGCGCTGGGTGACCAGCGAGGTGCTGCCCGCCATCCGCAAAACAGGCGCTTACGAGAGCTTTCAGGCACAGCAGCACATCGAGCAGCTGGAAGCCACCAACACCCGGCTGAACGCCGCCATTCAGGCGGTGGGCACCGCAAAACAGCAGCTGGCCGACGTCATCAGCCTGCGCAACGACTTCATCGAGCACCGGGACAACTACAAAGCCCGGTACATGCAGGCCAAGACCGACTACAGCAGGATCTGCGACAGTCTGCGGCAGGCCGAAGGCCTTGTGGCCAAGGCACAAGCCGATCTGGACAGCCGCATCGACCAGCTGAGCATCGTGGCCTTTGGCCTGCCCGGCTTCGACGAGATCATGAACGCCGTCATCGGCACATTGCCCGCCAAGAAGGAGGGATAAAATGTTGAACACATCAACCATTCTCGGCACTTTCAAGCAGATCCCGTACTGGAAGCTGCGGGGACGGTTCCACAGCTGCGGGTTCCGGGATCAGGAGATTGCAAATGCAATCGGCATCGGAACTGACACAATGAGCAAGCGGATGAACGGGAAGCAGCCTTGGACAAGCACTGAGATCGCAGAAATTTGCAAGACGCTTGATATCCCGCAGGATGAAATCGGGGAGCTGTTCTTCCCTACTGTTGAGAAAGGAGAATCCGCATGAGAATCAAATCCGGCGTGTGGTATTGGCTGGCCGTGGCCAGCGGGGCCGTGGGCCTGCTGTACGGCATGGGGCTGGAGGGCAGCTTCCAGACCGGCGGCACCGTCTCGGACGGCCAGTTCGTTACGGCCATGGTGCTGATCCTGCTGGCGGTGTTCTTCGCCCGGCTGGGCTTTGCCGCCCATGACCGGGAGCAGCAGGAGCGCCGCAAGGTTCACCAGCAGCCCCGCAACACCGTGAAGAGCGGAAGGAAGGCGGGCTGACACCACCCATGAATAAAGGAAAGCACTTTACCCGCGTTTGTTTGGACTGCGGCAAGGTGATGGAAAATGTTGCTGGCAACCTGCGCTTTTGCGCTTCCTGCCGCAGAGAGCGCCACAACCAATATTGCAGGGATTACAGGGCGCATAATGAAAAACCTGCCAGCGTCATGTGGTACACCGTCTGGGATGCCAAAACCGGCGATCTGCTGGCATCCGGCACGTCTGAGATGTGTGCCAGGCGGCTGGGCTACAAGAGCGCGAACAGCTTTGCGTCTGCCGTCAGCCATGGGCTCAGCGGCAGCCATCGAACTTACAAGTACACATTTGCGCGGGAACGTATCGACCGCAGCGAGGTGGACAGCCTGCCGCCGGTACGCACTATACGAAAAAAGCCCGCCGGTGCGCCAACACCGACGAGCTGCAAGGGATGATGAGTTTGAACGACTTCATCACCCCGATGATATCACAAAATCGGAGGTTTTACAATGAAAGGAATTTTGATTGAACCGGGCAAAGAGCCGGTAGTCACCACCCTGCCGGACAGCCTGTGGGCCATTGAGAACCGGCTGGGCACCCGCAGTGAGATGATCGTACTGCCCCGCACCCCGGCGGTGCTGTTCGTGGGCCGGTACGATGGCCCCATCCAGCCCGCCAGCCTGCTGAACCGGACGTACCGGGGCCGTCAGCTTTACGGACCCATCCTCTGCTACGGCTGGAAGGGCAACAACATCCAGCCCATGAGCAAGGATGTGCAGGCCGAGATGCTGGACAGGCTCAAGGACACGGAGGTGCGGGTATGAACACCTATTGCGAGCTTTCTGCATCGCACAAGTGCGAGAACGAAGCAGGACTTAAGCACTTTATCAAGCACGGCGTAATTCAGGGCTGTGCAGGCTGCTGCCGTTTCTGCATGGACAAAGACACCTGCGAACATCGCTGTGCTTATGTAAAGGACACGCCAGAGCAAGCGCAGGAGGCCAAGCCTGCCGCGTTCGATTTCTCCGCTCTGGGCGACCTGTCCGAACAGGCTGTGGAGACTGACCAGCAGTTCGACCTGCACTACGGCACCGCACAGGATGAATACCTCATTTCCTGCATCTACGTTGCCAAAATGCACGCCCTGACGGCCAAGGCTGGCCGCTATGGCGGCGGTACATGGACAAAGTGGTATGAGAGCAAGGGCATGAGCGAGGGCAGCGCCCGGACAATGACCCAAAACGGAGATGCTTTTAAATCCGCAACAGTTGCGGATTTAAAATTACTGCCGTCCATCTCCCGCAAGGACCTGAACCTGATCGCCCGCTCCGGCTGTGCTGAACAGCTCACCGCAGCCGCCGGAGACAGCCAGCGGGTGCAGGAGCTGCTGGCCCAAGTCAAAGCCGAAAAAGAGCGCGCCGATGCTGCCGAAAAGTCCGCTCAGAACGCCCGCAAGGAAAATGCCTATTTCAAGGAGCTGGTGAAAAGCGCCGAAGCCCAGACACATAAAGACGCAGAAAAGCGGGAAGAAGCAGAAAGCCGCTATGAATCCGCTCTTGCCGACATCAGCGGCCTGAAAGAGCAGAACGCCCAGCTGAAAGAGCGCGCCGACTCTGCCGAAGCCCGGGAAGAGGAAGCATGGAAGATGCAGAGCAAGGCCGAAGCCCGCGCCAAGAACGCCGAGGGCCAGCTTTCCGGCTCCCGGCAGGTGGCCGAAGCGGCCAAGCTCAGGGCGGACAAGCTGCAGGAAGAAAATGCGGCCCTGAAAAAGCAGCCCATCGCCGCCGTGGTGGATGAGGAAGAGGTAGACCGGCGGGCAGGCGAAAAAGCTTACGAGATCGCGGCCGGAATGACTGCGGACTATAGGGCGCAGCAGGAACAGGATGCCCGCGATGCCTACGACAGCATCATTCTGGCCGGCCGTTCCATTACCAGCATCGTTCAGTCCGCCAAAATGCAGTTCCGCAAACTGCCGAACGACCAGCGTGAGACCGCGATCAACCAGTTCGTTCACACACTCGCATCCGCTCAAGGGGAGGTATCCGCATGTCTGTAAAGATCACGGCTCTGGAAGCCGAAAACGTCAAACGCATCAAGGCCGTTGCACTCACGCCGTCGCCCACTGGCCTCACCATCGTGGGCGGCAACAACAATCAGGGCAAGACCAGCGTGCTGGACGCTCTGGCATGGGCCCTCGGCGGCGACCGTTTCCGCCCGGACGCTGCCCAGCGGGACGGCGCAGTGGCTCCGGCGCATCTGAAGGTCAAGCTTTCCAACGGTGTGGTGGTGGAACGCAAGGGCAAGAATGCCAGTCTGACCGTCACTGACCCCACCGGGCGGCGCAGCGGGCAGCAGTTGCTGAACGCCTTTGTGGAGCCGCTGGCGCTGGATCTGCCCCGCTTCATGGAAGCATCCGACAAGGAGAAAGCCGACATCCTGCTGCGGATCATCGGCATCGGCACCGAACTCCACACCCGGGATCTTGAGATCAAGGCCCTGTACGACAAGCGCACCTTCACCGGCCAGCTGGCCGCGCAGAAAAAGCACTTTGCCGAAGAGCTGATCTCCTACCCGGATGCACCGGAGGAGCCGGTCAGCGCCTCCGACCTCATCCGCCAGCAGCAGGAAATTCTGGCCCGCAACGGCGAGAATCAGCGTCTGCGGGCACAGTACACAGAGCTTGAGCGTCAGGAGCAGCAGTGTGTGGCCGAACTGAAACGCACCCGTGAACGCATTGCCGAGCTGGAACAACAGTATCAGGAGCTCGACGCCAAGCACACCCGTCTGTTCAATCAGCGGAAAACCGCTCAAAAGACCGTCGCCCAGCTTCAGGACGAATCCACCGCCGAACTGGAAGCTTCCATCCGGGACATCGAAGAGATCAACCAGAAGGTGCGGGCCAATCTGGAAAAATCCCGGGCCGAGAACGAAGCCGCCCGGTATGCCAGCGATTACGACAAGCTCACCGAGGGCATCACGCAGAAGCGGGCCGACCGCATGGCCCTGCTGAACGGTGCCGACCTGCCCCTGCCGGAGCTGAGCGTGGAGGACGGTGCCCTTACTTATAAAGGCAAGCACTGGCGGGATATGTCTGGCAGCGACCAACTGCGGGTGGCCGCTGCCATCGTCCGCCGCCTGAACCCGGACTGCGGTTTTGTACTGCTGGACAAGCTGGAACAGATGGACATGACCACCCTGCAGGAGTTTTCCGCATGGCTGGAAACAGAACACCTGCAGGCCATTGCCACCCGGGTCTCCACTGGCAGTGAATGCCAGATCATCATTGAGGACGGCATGGTGAAGGATGCCGACCCCACCCTGCCGCCCGTCACCGAAAAGCCCCAGCAGAAAAGCTGGACGAAAGGAGCGTTCTAAATGAGCAAATATGCAGTTACCGCCGGCATCCAGACCTCACCGGTCAAAACCGTGCTGTACGGCCCGGAGGGCATCGGCAAATCCACCTTTGCATCCCATTTTCCGGATCCTGTTTTCATCGACACCGAGGGCGGCACCAAGCGGCTGAACGTCAAGCGCCTGCCCCAGCCCACCAGCTGGGCCATGCTGTTGGATGAGGTGGCCGAGGTACGCAAGGGCAGTGTCCCCTGCGGCACGCTGGTCATTGATACCGCCGACTGGGCTGAACGCCTGTGCATTCAGGCCGTATGTGCCAAAGCCAAGGTGAACGGCATCGAGGATTTCGGCTACGGCAAGGGCTACACCTATGTTAAGGAAGAGTTCGGCAAGCTGCTGGACGCTTTGGAAGAGGTGCTGCAGGCCGGGCACAACGTGGTGGTGCTGGCCCATGCCGCTATTACCAAATTTGAGCAGCCGGATGCCGTGGGCAACTACGACCGCTGGAGCATGAAAACTTCCAAACAGGTGGCCCCGCTGCTGCGCGAGTGGTGCGATATACTGCTGTTCGCCAACTACAAGACCGTTGTGGAAAAGGTGGGCGACGGCAAGAACGCCAAGAGCAAAGCCAGCGGCGGCAGGCGTGTACTGTACACCGCGCATCACCCCTGCTGGGATGCCAAAAACCGCTTTGACCTGCCGGAGGAAGTACCCTTTGACTATGCCAGCATTGCCGCCTGCATCCCCGGCGCAATGTCTGCACAGGCACCGAAACCGCAACCGCAGCCGCGTTCCCAGCCGGAAGCCGACATCCTGCCCAGCCCGCAGCAGGAAGCAAAGCCGGTGGCTCAGCCGCAGCCCGCACCGCTGCAGGAAAGCTCCGAGAAAAATGTTCTGCTCAGTCTGGGCGTGCCCGAAAAGCTGGCCGCTCTGATGAGCGCCAACAAGGTCAGCTGTGAAGAACTGCAGGGCGTTGTGGGCAAACGGGGCTATTTCCCGGAGGATATGCCCATCAAGGACTACCCCGCTGACTTTGTGGAGGGCTGTCTGATCGCCGCATGGCCGCAGGTGTTCCAGATGGTGCTGGATAACCGTGATATCCCGTTTTAACAGGCTCCCTCAAGGAGGGAGCTGGCACGTGTAAGCGTGACTGAAGGAGTTTTATAATAAAGGAGTAATTACTTATGAACGAAATGAACACCACCGACCGCGCCCTGAGCTGGGACGACGAATTTACCAACGAGCAGCAGGAGTTCGTGCTCCTGCCCGAGGGCGAGTATGCCTTTGAGGTCACCGGCATGGAGCGTGCCCGCTTTGAGGGCAGCGCCAAGCTGCCGCCCTGCTCCATGGCAAAGCTGACCCTGAAGATCTTCGGCGGGGCCAAGGGCGACACCACCGTGACCCACCGCCTGTATCTCCACACCAAAACGCAGGGCCTGCTGGGCGCTTTCTTTGAGAGCATCGGTCAGTGCAAGCGCGGCGAGACCTTCCGCCCCCGCTGGAACGAGGTCGTGGGTGCCAAAGGCATCTGCAAACTGGGTGTCCACGAGTACACCAAGCAGAGCGGCCCCCACGCGGGTGAGACCGGCCAGAGCAACGAGGTGGCGCGCTTCCTGCCGCCGCCGGAACCCAAGGCCGCACCCACTCAGGGCTGGACGCAGGGGGCATTCTGATGGGGCAGGAACTGAGACCCTACCAGCAGCAGGCCCGCGACCACATTCATGCCGAGTGGGAGAACGGCCACACCCGCACCCTGTTGGTGCTACCTACCGGCACCGGCAAGACCATCGTGTTTGCATCGGTAGCTGCCGATCAGGTGCGCGCCGGTGACCGGGTGCTCATTCTGGCCCATCGCGGTGAGCTGCTGGAACAGGCAGCGGACAAGCTGCAGCGTTCCACCGGCCTTGTCAGCGCGGTGGAAAAGGCAGATGCCACCTGTCTGAATACATGGTTCCGCGTTGTCGTGGGCAGCGTGCAGACCCTGCAGCGCACCGCCCGGCTGGAACGCTTTCCTCATGATTACTTTGGCACTATCATCATCGACGAAGCGCACCACGCCATCACCGACGGCTACCGCCGCATCCTCGACTACTTCGGCAGTGCCAAGGTGCTGGGTGTGACCGCCACACCGGACCGCGGCGACATGCGCAATCTGGGCGAGGTGTTCGACAGCCTTGCCTTTGAGTATAAGCTGACCGATGCCATCAAGGAGGGTTATCTGTGCAGGATCATGGCCCAGACCATCCCCCTGAAGCTGGACATTTCTTCTGTCACCATGAGCGGCGGGGACTACGCCGTGGGAGACCTCGGCACGGCGCTGGACCCCTATCTGGAACAGATCGCCGCCGAGATGGTCCAGCGCTGCAAAGGCCGTAAAACGGTGGTGTTCCTGCCCCTCATCAAGACCAGCCAGAAGTTCCGCGACCTGCTGAACTCCCATGGATTCCGTGCCGCCGAGGTCAACGGCCAGAGCACCGACCGCAAGGAAGTGCTGGCCGATTTCGATGCAGGCAAATACAACGTGCTGTGTAACTCCATGCTGCTCACCGAGGGCTGGGACTGCCCCAGCGTGGACTGCGTTGTGGTACTGCGGCCCACCAAGGTGCGCAGCCTGTACAGTCAGATGGTAGGGCGCGGCACCCGGCTCTCCCCGGGCAAGAGCGATCTGCTTTTGCTGGATTTTTTGTGGATGACCGACAAGCACGAGCTCTGCCGCCCGGCGGATCTGGTCTGTGAGGACCGCGCCGTGGCCCGGCAGATGACCGAGAACCTTGCCCAGACCGGCTGCCCGGAGGACATCGAGGAAGCAGCCGTGCAGGCCAGCGAGGACGTAGTGACCCAGCGGGAAGAAGCACTTGCAAAACAGCTGGAAGAACAGCGCCGCAAAAAAGCCCGTCTCGTGGACCCGCTGCAGTACGAAATGAGCATTCAGGCTGAAGACCTTGCCGGATATGTGCCGGCCTTTGGCTGGGAAGCAGGCCCGCCCACCGAACAGCAGGCCGCCGCGCTGGAAAAGCTTGGCATCCTGCCGGACGCGGTGGAATCCGCAGGCAAGGCTTCCCTGCTGCTGGACCGGTTGAACAAGCGCCGCGCTGAAGGCTTGACCACACCCAAGCAGATCCGCGTGCTGGAACGTTACGGTTTCCAGAGCGTGGGCACATGGAGCTTCGATGCAGCCAAACACATGATCGACCGCATTGCGGCAGGCGGCTGGCGCGGCGTGCCCAAGGGCGTGAACCCAAAGACTTACACTCCTGCACAGGAGCCGCCCACATCAGACATTGACTTCGGATGGTAACGCGAATGGAACATGAAAATGAACTCAAGGAAGCATTGGACTTCGTATCCCCGTCCGCCCTGACCTATGACGAATGGCTCATGGTGGGCATGGCACTGAAGGATGCTGGTCTGCCCGTTACCCTCTGGGAACAGTGGAGCACACGCGATGCGGGCCGCTATCATAAGGGCGAGTGCGTCAGGAAATGGGAAAGCTTTCACGGCGGCGGGGCCAGCCCCGTCACCGCAAGCAGCATTTTCCAACTGGCCTACTCCCACGGATGGAGCGGCCCCGCAGGCCACGCTCTGGACTGGAACGATGATATTTCTGCCGGCACCAGCACACAAACCGAAGGCCGCGTGGTAGACCCGCGCTGGGTGGAAGCCCACGAGCTGACTTTGCCCGCAGAGTGGCACCCCGCCGACCAGCTCAAGCGCTACCTGCAAGCCCTGTTTGAGCCGGATGAATATGTGGCCTATGTGACCGAAAGCTTTATGGCCGCCGACCGCCGCCGCCCTGCAAAAGGCAGCTGGACCCGCACCGCAGGGCAGCTTATCACCGAGCTGGATGCCTGCGGCGGCGACCTCGGCAAGGTGGTAGGCGACTGTGATCCTGAAGTAGGTGCATGGATCTGCTTCAACCCTGTGGACGGCACCGGACGCAAGGATGCCAATATTACTGCCTACCGCTACGCCCTCGTGGAGTGTGACAACATGGAGCTGGGCAAGCAGCAGGCCATCATCAAGCAGCTGGAACTGCCCTGTGCCGCGCTGGTCTACTCCGGCGGCAAGAGCGTCCACGCCATCGTGAAGGTGGATGCCCCGGACTACGCCGAGTACCGCAGGCGGGTGGATTATCTCTATGCCGCCTGCCAGAAAAACGGCCTGACCATCGACCAGCAGAACCGCAACCCTTCCCGCCTTTCCCGGATGCCCGGCATCCCGCGCGGTGACAAACGGCAGGTGCTGCTGGAAACGAACATCGGAAAATCCTGCTGGGATGAATGGCGTGACTGGCTGGAATCGGAAACGGATGATCTTCCCGACTGGCACACCAGCAACGATTTTTCCAACATCCGCCCGCTGCGCGAACCTCTCATTGAAAATGTGCTGAGAAAAGGCCACAAGATGATGATTGCAGGCCCTTCAAAAGCCGGCAAAAGTTTTGCTTTGATCGAGCTGTGTATCGCCATTGCTGAGGGCACCACATGGCTGGGGCATTTTAACTGTGCACAGGGAAAAGTTCTGTACCTAAATCTGGAACTCGACCCGGATTCCTGTATGCACCGGTTTCAGGATGTTTACAATGCACTTGGTCTCCCTCCAACACATTTCAACCAGATTGCCATCTGGGACTTGCGCGGCATTCCGGTGCAGCTTGACAAATTAGCTCCAAAGTTAATTCGCCGGGCAAAGAAGCAGGGCTTCACGGCAATCATCTTCGACCCTATCTATAAGGTGCTGACCGGTGATGAAAACTCTGCAGAGCAAATGGCGAAGTTCTGCGGCCAGTTCGATAAGGTATGCCATGAACTGGATTGTGCTGTAATTTACGCCCATCACCACAGCAAAGGTGCCCAAGGCGGCAAGCGCAGCATGGACCGTGCATCCGGCTCCGGCGTGTTCGCCCGCGACCCGGATGCCATGCTGGACATGACCGAGCTGGTGCCCACCGATGCCATCCGGGAACAGCTGCACAACAAAGCCGCCTGCCGCGTGATCAAGGCCATGTTGGACAAACGCGGTCATGCGGATGCCTACGGCTTGGATGATACCCTCAGCCGCCACCGGATGCTGACCATCGCAAAGGAAAAACTGGGCCTTGCAGATCTGCGGGCCATCGATGCCGAGGTCGCGGCTGCTGAGAAAAAGGCCGACGGCATGACCGCATGGCGCATCGAGGGCACCCTGCGCGAGTTTGCCCGCTTCGACCCGGTGAACCTCTGGTTCGACTACCCCGTGCACAAGCCGGACACCGGCCTGCTGGAGGACCTGCAGCCGGACAGCGATTTCAAAACGCTGGGCAGCCGCGGTGCATCCAAGCGCTGGGGCGATAAAGTCAAAGTGACCAAGGACAAAAAGGCCGAACTGGACACCGCCTTTGAAGCCTGCATGATGGACGGCGAAGTTACCGTCTATGCGCTGGCCGAGTACATGGACCTGAAGCCCCGTACCATCAAGACCCGTTTGAAGGACGATGGACGGTTCTGGATTGATGGCGAGAAAGTGGGACGCAAGGAACCCGGCAGCGCGGGTTAAACATTTTGTAATAGCTTCAATTACAGCTTGTTGTAAAAATGCAGAAATAGCCGCTATTTTGCACGACAGGAAAAACTGCAATTTTGCAGTTATAGCCGCTATGACTGCAGATTTTGCAGTGCAAAATAGCCTATATATAATAGCTAAAACTGCAACTGCAATTGTGATGGGGTCTCCCGAAGGATGGGGCGACCACAGCCCCCATCCATTCGGGGAACCCTCCCCATCACGTTGGCGCTAAAACCTGAAAAAAGAAAAACGAGGTGAACCCCATGTACATGCAATTCTTTCTCCCCATGCAGCCGCCCACCACTACCCACAATGCAAAACAGCTGCACGCCTACATGAAGGGCGGGCAGCCGCACGCGGTGCTCCACGACAGCCCGGAACTGAAACAGACCCGTGCCAAGCTCCACGCCCATCTGGCACCCCACGCGCCGGAAAAGCCCATCCCCGCAGGCCGTCCGGTGCGTCTGCTGGTCAAGTGGTGCTTCCCTGCCGAGGGCCGCAAAAACGGCAGCTGGCGCACCGCAAAGCCGGACACCGACAATCTGGAAAAGGCCCTCAAGGACGAAATGACCCGCCTGCACTTCTGGGCCGATGACGCGCAGGTGTGCAGCGAGATCGTGGAGAAATTCTGGTCGGACCCCTGCGGCGTGTTCGTCCGGGTGGAGGAACTGTAATGACCTACGAAGAGAAAAAGGCATGGCTCTGGCGGTACCGGACAGCCAAGCGGTTCGAGCTGCTCAAACTGGACGAGCTGGCCACGCTGCAGACCGATGCCACCCACACCACCCAGCGCTTTTCCCCTGTGCCGGGCGGCAGCGGCGACGGACAGGCTCTGCCCCGCAGTGTGGAACGCATCGACGAGGCCCGCCGGGCCGCTGAGGCGCAGTCTGCCGTGTGCGACACCATCCGGGCCGAGATCATGGAGGTGTTCCGCCAGCTGGACGATGAGGTGGATTTCATGATCCTGTTCCGGCGGTACATCCTGCTGGAGGACTGGCCGGACATCGCGGTCATCGTCCGCATTTCCCGCAGCCAGATGTTCCAGCGCCACAGCGCGGCCATCAAAAGACTGGAGATCAAAAGTCCGGACTGAACCGGAGCAAACCGGACTTGATAATACTGTCAACCCCTGCTAAAATTTAAAATGCCGAAGCCCGCAGGAAAGACTTACTCCCTTCATCCCTGCGGGCTTTGTGCTGCCCGGCTGACACAGAGGATCACCTTTCCCAACCAACAGCCTGAATGTACCAGCCGGGCGTTTTTTGAATATCCCGCCGTTCGGATCTTCCGGGCGGCTTTTTTGATACCCCGGGTCTGCAAAGCACCCCCGGGGTCTTTTTATACCCTGCCCTTCCTGCAGATACCCCACCCCTGAAAAGGCCCCGGGCTATACCGGAGAGACATGGGAAGCATCCAGCCTGCACAAATCTGTGCGGGCTTTTCTTTTACAGCCAGACCATGAAGCAGGAGGTGTGCAGTATGGGCAATCCGCGCTATGCCAACGGCCAGCTGCGGCGCAAGCACCGTGCGCGGCTGCGTGCAATGGGCTGCGAGTGCGGCATCTGTCATGGGCGTTTCGGGCCGATCCATTATGATGAGCCTTCTGATGCACAGCATCCTTTGTCTTTTGTAGTGGACGAGATCAAGCCTGTGTCCAAGTGGAGACAGTTCGGCTACCCGTCCGCGCGGGCCGCTGCGGAAGATTGGTCGAACCTACAGGCTGCACATTGGTTCTGCAATGCACAGAAAGGCAACAAAACCGCCGAAAACGGCCCAAAACAGGCTAAAATCGTGCGGATTCCGCACGTTTCAGACGGCAGCTGGTGAGGGTGGGGAGGGTACCCCTCCCTCGCCCTCGGCGACCCCCAGTGCCGTCAGCGCCGATTTACACACAGGGAAAATTTGAAAGGGGTGTTTCTGGCCCATGGCGACCATGAAAAGCATCACGGCCCGGGGCACCCGGCTGGAGCAGCTCAAGCAGCTGGCAAAGGTGCTGGCAACCGGCATTGATGCCTGCAAGGACTGCCGGGCCCTACCCCAGCTGACCAAACAATACCGGGAGACCATCCGGGAAATTGAAGAGATTGAAGGAGCAAAGGATGACACGGACGAGATCGGCGCGATCCTCGCGCAGCGAGAGCATGATGGGAAGTCAGGAGCCGTCCGCACGTATCGCACCGGAGTATCCGGCGACTGACGGGCAGGATGCCGTGCGCATCCTGCGGGCAGGCGGCACGGTGCTGGATCCGTGGCAGAGCGATATTCTGGACGACTGGATGAGCCGCACAGTGTCCGGCAAATGGGCAGCGCCCACGGCGGGCGGCAGTGTCCCCCGCCAGAACGGCAAGAGTCTGCTGGTGCAGGGACGCTCCGAAGCCGGGATGCTGCTGTTCAATGAGACAGTCATTTACACCGCCCACCTGCAGAAGACCGCCACCGAGACCTTTGAGGAAATGCGGGCATTTTTTGAAAGCCCGAAGCTGCGCCGCCATGTAGCTGAGATCAAGACTGCACTTGGTCGGGAGCAGATCATCCTGAAAAGCGGTGCCCGCATCAAGTTTCTGGCCCGCACCCGCAACGGCGGACGCGGCCAGCACGGCGACCTGCTGATCTTTGACGAGGCACAGGAACTGGACGAGACCGCACAGGGGTCTTTTTTGCCCGCCATTTCCGCCAGCCTGAACCCGCAGACCATCTATGTGGGCACGCCGCCCGGCCCCGACGCCGTGGGCACTGTGTTCCGCGCCCTGCGTAAGCGCGCACTGGACGGCGAAGCCAAAAAGGCAGCCTGGTTCGAGTTCTCGGTGCCGGAGATCGGCGATGTGAAGGACCCGGCACGCTGGGCAGCCACAAACCCGGCATTGGGGCGGCGCATCCAGCTTTCCACCATTGAGGGCGAAGCCGAACAACTGGACCCGGACACCTTTGCGCGGGAGCGGCTGGGCTGGTGGAGCCCGGAGATCACGGAACATCTGGACTACGCCATCGACCGCACCGCATGGGAAGCCTGCGCCAGCGAGGACGAAAAGCCCGAAGGAAAAACTGCTTACGGCGTCAAGTTTTCCGCCGATGGCAGCGCCGTGTGCCTGTGCGGCGCGGTGATCCCGAAAGAAGGCCCCGCGCGGGTGTCGCTGCTGGAAATGCGCCCATCCGGTCAGGGCCTGACATGGCTGGCCGACTGGCTGAACGACCGGTACGGCAAGGCCAGCTGCGTGGTCATTGATGGCCGCAACGGCGTGGATGTGCTGGTGGAACGCATCAAGGACACATGGCGGGCAAAGAACTCAGTAATCCGGCCCGCCGCAAAGGACGTGATCGCCGCCGTCAGCGGCTTTACCAACGGCATCAGCGAGGGAACTCTGACATGGTATAAGACCCAGACCGTGCTGAATGAAAGCGCCATCACCGCCGTCAAGCGGCCCATCGCGGGCGGCTTCGGCTTTGGCGGAGACAACAGCCTGCCGGTGGAAGCCTGTGCGCTGGCGCTCTGGGGTGCCAAGACCAGCCGCCGCGACCCCACCCGCAAAATGAAGATCGGCTGAAAGGAGAGCCATGCAGATTTTGAATTTTGGCCGTGTGCCAGGCCTGACAAAGGAAGAACAGCAGCAGCTTTCTGACCTCGCCGCGGCCTACAACTACCACCAGAGCCGCAATGCTGCCAAGGACAAATATTACGAGGGGCATATCACCCTGAACGATGTGAACCTTGGCATTGCCCTGCCGCAGGGGCTGCGCAATCTGGAGGTGGGCTGCAGCTGGGGGCAGAAAGCCGTGGATGTGCTGGCGGCACGCTCCATGTTCGACGGCTTTGTGGGCAGCGGCGGCAGTCTGGACAGTCTTGCCAAGTTGGTAACTGACAACCGCCTTGTGGCCGAGTATGCCAAAGCCTGCAGGGACGAGCTGAAGTACGGCTGCGTATTCGCCACCCTGTCAGCAGATGCATCCATCAGCTGCAGAGTGCGATTTCACTCCCCCGCCATGGCGTCAGCCCTCTGGAGCGGCGAGAAGGGCCGCATCGACTGCGGTCTTGCCATTGTTGACACAGTGAAGGATGAGCACTTCGAGGGCACATGGCGGCCTTCTGTAGTCAATTTCTATACGGATGACGCGGTCGTTGTGCTGCGGTCGAACGGAAGTTTCTGGACGGCGCAGCGCTGCCCGCACAAGATGGGCCGTCCGCTGATGGAGCCCATGATCTGGAACGCTACCAACTCCAAGCCCTTTGGCCGCAGCCGCCTGAAGCGCCCCATCCGGGCGCTGATCGACGATTATGTGCGCACCGCTGCCAACGCGGCCATTGCGCTGGAGTTCGACACCACTCCGCAGAAATACGTTCTCGGTGTGACCGATGAGCAGTATGATGCCATTGTTTCCAACAAATTCAAAACCTACATGGGCGCTCTGATCGCAGCCACCTCCAACCCCGAGACCGGCGAAAACCCGGAGTTCGGCCAGCTGGCGCAGGGCAGTCTGACTCCCCATGTGGAAAAAATGCGCATGACGGCAACCCAGTTTGCAGCGGCCACCGGGCTGACCGTCACTGACGTGGGCGTGGTGAATGATGCCAACCCCACCAGCAGTGATGCCATCCTTGCCCAGAGCCAGACGCTGGTGCTGCTGGCACAGCAGCTGAACACCGGCAACGGCGACGCCCTGCGCACCATTGCCTGCATGGCGCAGGCTGTGGCACGGGACTGTGAGCTTTCTGATCTGACCGAGGAAGAGACCGGTATCATGGCGCACTTTAAAAATCCGGCCATGCCCAGCGTGGCCGTTACGGCGGATGCTGCCATCAAAATCGCATCTGCCCGGCAGGAGTTTGCCGGAACGGATACCTTTCTGGAAATGATCGGCTTTGATCAGGCGGACATCCGGCGCATCAAGGTGCAGGAGCAGCGCCAGCGCGGCCAGAAACTGCTGATGGAGATGGAAGATGCAGATCTCAGCGAAAACGTGGAATGAGTACGTCACCCGGCTGTCCCGGCTGAACCAGAAAGCCGGGCAGCTCATGCGGGGATACATAGACGCCCACGGCACCGCCGACACGGACGGCCTTGTGGCCTACGCCTACGGGCTGGTGACCAAGTACAGTGAAGGCAGCGCAGAGCTGGCCTGCCAGATGTATGAAGCACTGGCCGAGGCGCAGGGCGTGTATGTGCCCGCCGCAGAGCCTGCCGCTACCGCCAGCTATGGCGAGGTGGCCCGCATGGTGAGCGCTACCAAGGACCAGAACCCCGCCAACCTGCCAAACGGCGTCAGCCGCCTTGTCAAGCGTGCCGGTGCGGACACCACCCTGAAAAACGCCATTCGCGACGGCGCGGAATGGGCATGGGTGCCCCATGGTGACACCTGCCCCTTCTGCATCACGCTGGCGTCCAATGGTTGGCAGAAGGCCAGCCAGAAACTGCTGAAGGGCGGGCACGCCCAGCACATCCACGCCAACTGCGACTGTGAGTTTGCGGTGCGGTTCCGCTCCGACACCACTGTGGCCGGGTACGACCCGGACAAGTATTACCGGCAGTACTGGGAAGCGGGCGGCGACATCAATAAAATGCGCCGCATCGACTATGCCGCCAACCGGGAGCGCATCAATGCACAAAAGAGGGCAGCGTATGCAGCGAGAAAAGGCTCGACAACCGGCAATGATGATGATAAAATAAAGGCAGTAAAAGACTCCATGACAAAGCAGGTTCTGGCGTTGCCGGAATCATCGCAAAGCGTTCTCAGGGATTACACCGGCTTCACTGCCACCCGCGTGAATTTTGCGATCCGCAACGGAAATATCACGCCACAGGTTCGGGAAACGATTGCCGCACTGGACAACGCTCTGGCTGCCGGTACGATGCCACAGAGCGTTACACTATATCGGAATACAGCGCTGTCTTTTCTTGATCTCGGCCTTCCCCAAAAGCCTACTGAACAAGAATTGCAGCTTGTTGTCGATAACTATGGATCTTTTCCAATTTTTTCTTCTACGAGTTTTGAGGATCTGCAACTTCCGGGCCGCGATACAGTTCTTCAAATGCACATTCCAGAAGGGTACAAGGGCTGCCAGTTTATTCAGCCTGTGGCATTGCCAAAGTTCAAGTATCAGGACGAAGTCCTGTTTTCACGAGGGATGCAATACCGGGTGTTGAATGCCAGTATAAAAGACGATCGTTATTTCTTGGAAATCGAGGTGCTTCCGAATGTCTAAAATTTTGCGCGAGGAAGATATCAGCATGGGTTTCCGTGCACCGTTTTACAGTGTTACGACCTGCATACCTGAATGTAACGTCTGTATTTACCGGGGAAAGCCTGGAGAATGCAAGAAAAACGGCGTTCCTCCAGACGATTTCCGTTCCGGGAAGCGTCACGACTGCCCGGATGCGGTTCTGAACACTTCTCTTTTTTTGTATCCAAAATATCAAGAGCTTTATCCTGAAGAATGCAAGGTTTCAGCCAAGAAGTAAGGAGTTTTCCATGGCAAAAGACGATTACGATTTTCTGGTGTTCAGGATCTTGACTTATCTTTACGCATGCTTCCGGCGCAGATGTCATTTTGAGACTACAGCCTTCATGAAACGGATTCAAGAGGAAAGCGAAGCGTGCGCCTTATTGGCAAAGCGATCGTCACGATAAACCCAGACACGGGACAGCTGATTCAGCTGAATCCAAGGAGTGAGCAGAAATGACCTTTTGTTTTGAAAATTTAGATACTGATTCCAAGGAGTTTTTGAAGAAGCATGTTTCCAGCGCTGTAAACTGCAGGAGTCTGGACGAGCTTCTTTTGGAGCTTGATGATTTCATCACATCGACCTTTGACGAAAATGACGAGCCGACAGCTCTTTCTCGTGAGGGCGAAGCAGTGTACGACAGAATCTACTGTTGCACGCCGTAATTCATAACATCAACTGAACCACGATGCACACGCACCGTGGTTTTCTTTTGCCCATTTTCAAGCACTGTGCAAAATTTGCCCAGTGCTTTTTTCATGCCGTTTTAGCTCATGTCGGAAGAGCGCCGGTCTCCAAAACCGGAAGCGGCAGGTTCGAGCCCTGCAAACGGTGCCATGCGGCGGGCGGCGCGTACCCCGCCCAAGACCGAATACTGACAGAGAACAGTGTAAAAAACTGAGGTCTCACACACGAAAGGAGTTTCCACCATGAAGCGTGAAGACGTGAAGAACAAGATCCCCGGCATCACCGACGAGCAGCTCAACTGGATCATGCAGGAGAACGGCGCAGACATCAACCGGGAGAAGTCTGCCGCCACGGCTCTGCAGGCCCAGCTGGACAACGCAAACGCCCAGCTCAAGACCGCACAGGACGGCCTGAAAGCCTTTGACGGCGTGGACGTGGCAGGCCTGCAGGAGCAGGTCACCAAGCTGAAGGCCGACATGAAGGCGCAGGCCGAGGGCTTTGCCTTTGATAACGCCCTGAATGCCGCCATCATGAGCAAGAAGGGCCGCAGCGTCAAGGCAGTGCGTGCTTTGCTGGATCTGGACGCCCTGAAGGGCTCTGCCGACCGCAGCACCGACATTGCCAAGGCGCTGGACGAAGCCGCCAAGGCGAACCCGTGGGCGTTCGGCGAGGACGGCGCAGCCGGTGTGGCTGTGGTCTCCACCGGTGCCGAGCACGGTGCCCCTCCTGCCAACGACAGCGATGGTGTGGAAGCCGCTTTCAAATCCCTGAACCCTGAACTGAACCTGTAACAACGAAAGGAGATTTCTATGGCACATGCAAGTCAGGAGCGTTACTCCGCTCTAGTGGATGCAAAGCTGCGTGCGACTCTGGTCACCCGCGACAATACCATCTTCAACAACCGCTATGAGGGCAGCCCCAAGGCCGGTAAGGTCAAGATCCCTGTCCGCGACACCGAGGTGGCCGTCAAGGCCTACGACAAGGCAAACGGCGTGGATGCCGATGCCGGCACCACCACCTATCTGGATCTGGACATCGACAACGACGAGGCCGTGAACGAGATCATCGACGGCTTTGACGCTGCATCCGTGCCCGACGACATCACCGCCGAGCGTCTGGACAGCGCAGGCTACTCCATGGCTCTGTCCATCGACAAGAAGTCCATCGAGGCGCTGCAGGGCGCTGAGGGTGCCAACATCAGCGCCACCAAGACCGCCTGCACCGTTTCCACCGCCTACAAGGAGGCTCTGGCTGCAAAGCGCACCCTGAGCCGCAACGGCGTGCCGCAGGCCGGCCGCTGGATGATCGTCAGCCCCGAGTATCTGGAGATCCTCATGCAGGACGACCGCTTCATCAAGCAGGGCGATCTGTCCCAGCAGCTGGTGCAGACCGGCGCAGTGGGTCAGATCGCGGGCTTTGCGGTGTACGAGTCCAACAACATGGATTTCGAGAACACCACCCGCGTGGCCAGCAAGAAAACCACCACCGAGTTCATCTGCGGCCACCCCAACTGGTGCCACCGCGTCATGGAGTGGCAGACCCCGGTGCACCTGCAGGATCTGGGCGGCTCCGGCAAGTACATCGGCGCATCCGCTGTGCAGGGGCGCAAGGTGTACGGCATCAAGGTGTCCAAGCCCAAGACCCTGTACATCAAGCGCATCGAGGCGTAAGGCCATGCTCTACTGCACCTATGACCAGTATGCGGCTGCAGGCGGCACGGTGCCGGAAGCGGCCTTCGGGGTGCTGTGCAGCCGTGCTTCCCGCATGATCGATGCCGCCACCTTTGGCCGGGCGGAGAGCCATGCCGCCGGGTGCGAGGCCTGCCGGGCAGCGCTGGCAGATGCCTGCACGCAGATTATCGGACTGTTGGCCGCTGCATCTGCGGCGGGTGCTGTACCGGGTGCTGCCAGTGTCTCCAACGATGGCTACAGCGTCACCTTTGGCAGCAATGCCAGTGTGACCGCCGCCGCCCGGCGGGAAGCCTATGAGATTATCCGCACCGCGCTGGGCAGTGACCCGCACGGCCTGCTGTACAGGGGGATTTTGTGATGCAGACTGCCGTTACTGTGGTGAACCTCATCCACGACACTGCCACCGAGACGGACAGGCCGGTGTGCTGGGTGTTCGCCGGGTGCAGCTGGCGGGAATGCCGCTCCACCTCCGGCTCCGGCACTGCCAAGGACCCGGAGCGCACTACGCACATCCGCATCCCGGCCAGCGTGTGTACGGCGGGCTACCTGCCCTACGCTCAGTGGGCGGCTCTGCCTGCTGCCGAAAAGGCCAAGCACTGGACCCTGAAACGCGGCTGGAAGCTGGTGCAGGGTGCAGTGCCTGCCTTGACCGCCGAAGAGTACGCCCGGCTTGAAAAAACGCACCTGTGCTGCACGGCGGCGGCTGTCTCGGACGACCGGGAGCCGCTGCTGCCCCACTGGCACGTGGAAGGGAGCTGACACCATGAGCGAGATTATTCCCTTTGGCCCCGCTGCGCCGTCAACGAAGCCCGTTTTTGAGCCGCCTGATGGTTGGAAATACCGGACAGACGGCGTGCAGATGGAGTTGAAATGGCGGCCGGATTTTGGAGCCGAAAAGACTGCCGCCCTGCAAAAGGCACAATATGCCCTTGCACAGGAAGCTGCCAAGCTGATTGACAGCTATGTGCCGTTCGATACCGGCACGCTGAAGAACAGCGTCAATCTTGCCAGCAAGTACGACGAGGGCTTGCTGGTCTATAACACGCCCTACGCCCGCAGGCAGTATTACCTGCACGAACAGGGCACTTGCCTGCATGGCGAGACCGGCCTGCGCGGCTCTTACTGGGGCCAGCGGGCACTGGCAGATATCGGTGCGCACCTTGCTCTTTACGGCGCGCGTGCCGTCACGACATTCTGGGGAGGGATGGGAAACTTATGAGCGAGACCATAAAGCCCACCATTGCCGCCCTGCGGGCATGGCTCAAGACCTGCCCGCTGATTGCCGACGAGCAGGAAGCCACCGGTGCGGCCTTCCGCATTGCCGGACTGGAAGAAGAATCCACCGCCTTTTCCATCGAGGACAGCCCCGGTGACCCCATCATCACCGAGTACATCTCCGGTTGGGAAATGGCGAAGAATTACCTCTTTCTGTCCAGACGGGAGTACAGCGAGGTGGATGCCGTCAACATCCAGAACAGCGGCTTTTTCGAGCAGCTTACCGAGTGGGTCATGCGGCAAGATGCCCGGCACAACCTGCCCGACCTCTCGGCCTGCGGCGGGGGCAAGACCCCTACCGGCATTGCCGTGACGAACAGCGGCTACATCGTCACAAACAGCGCGGGCAGCTGTAAGATGCAGCTGCAAATGCGCCTGACCTACTACATGCCAAAATGAAAGGAGTTTTGATATGACTGTATCCGAAGCCATTACCAAGTCCGGCCTGACGCCCAGCGCCAGCTACACCGGCATTGAGACGGCGAACGATTTTGTGCTGGCGTTCCAGATCGATAGCACCCAGACCAAGGAAAGCCAGTGGATCGTCTGCGCCGACCATGTGAAGGAGCATTCCGGCTCCCTGAACGCCACCACCGAGGATGCTCAGTACATCCGTACCGGCAACGTCACCGAAAAGACCGGCACCCAGCGCACCCTTGCCGTCAACGGCGACCGCTGCGTGGGCGATGCTTTTCAGGATTTTGTGCTGAGCCACAAGATCGTGTACGGCACCGGCAGCGATATCATTGTGCCCTACATCTACTTCAGCCTGCGCACCGGCAAGGGCGAGAAAGGCAGCGCTGCCATCATCGTCACCAGCGACGTGGGCGGTGCAGCCGGTTCCAAGGCCACCTTTGCCTGCGACGTGAAGGCCGTCGGCACGCCGGATGAGTTCACGTTTGCGGAGTGAAACGACGCAATGAAAGCCCCAGTGGGGCTTTTAAGTGACAGAGCGGTCTCGCATAGCGAGATGGAGGGGTCTCACCCCGACAAGCTCGACTACACCACCGCAGCCGCCGGCTGAACTTTCCCGCATCTTTCCCCGCTCCGCACCGGAACGGGGATTTTTTATGCCGTGAAACAGTAAAAGAAGCTGGTGCAAATCCGGCACACGGCCCAAGAAAGGAGCCAGAACATGGTTATTTGTGGACAGGAATTTGAATTTTCCCTGATGAACGCCAACGACCTTGACCGCTTTGAGGACGCCAACGAGCAGATGCAGCGCCGGAGCGCCGAGGAGACGGAGCATTTCCATCGCGGCGGTGTCCGTCTGGGCGACCATGCACGTGCACAGGCACGCATTGCCATGGACTGCATCGACGAGATTCTCGGTGCAGGCGCGTCCGACCGTCTGGGGCTTAACGAAAACTACATGGCACCCATCTATGACGTGATCGAGGAACTGGGCAATGCCTTTGCCGCCGAGAAACAGCGCTATGCCGCCAGAGCCGCCCAGCCCATGAACCGCCAGCAGCGCCGTGCCGAGCAGAAAGCCCGGCAGCGTACCCGGACGGCGGGGCGCATCGTTGAAACCAACGAAATCATCCGTATGCCGCCCAAGGTAACTATTCACGAGGACCCCGCAGACAGGGCCCTGCGTCTGGCAGATGCCCGTGTCGCGGTGGACGCTTTGAAGGACGACCCGGAGGCCATGCAGCAGCTGGCCGACTACGCCCTGAAGATCGCAGCGGAGCGCCATGTCTGATCTGCTGACGGACGCACTGCCCACCGTATGGCATGGCCGGGCCATTGACCCGGACTTTCGGCACATGGTGTGGCTGAGCAATGTCTACCGGCGCGGGGCCGGAGACGACCCGTTGGCACTGGCGTGCCGCGCCGTCCGGCGGTTTTACCGGGACCCGCAGCCGCTGCTGAGCAATGCTCAGGCGTGCATGGAAGCGTATCAGCATCTCATCGAGTTTTGCATTGCCGGAGAGCAGGCCGCAGAACCCACGGCCAGCGCTGCCACCAGCGGCCCGGAAAAGCCGCCCGCCTTCGACTACCAGTGTGATGCCGGTTACATCGTGGCGGCGTTCCAGCAGGCCTACGGCATCGACCTGACCCGCGAAAAGATGCACTGGTTCCGGTTCCGTGCGCTGTTCGCGGCCCTGCCGGAGGAGACCCTCATGGCAAAGATCATGAGCTGGCGCACCATGGATCTTTCCGAGTACGAGGGCAGTATGCGTGCCCACTATGCCGACCTGCAGGAGCGCTTTGCCCTGCCTGCTGAGCTGAGAGGGGGTGCCGCCCGTGTCGTTTCGGTCGAAGAGCACGATGCCGCGTTCCTCGCGCGATTCCGGCACTAGCCGCGCCCCGGTGCCCTGCCCCTACTGCGGCCGGGCGCTGCCGGTGTGGGCAGAAAATGCCGCATCCGCCCATGGCCTGTGGGTAAAATGCAAAAATCCCGCCTGTAAGCGGGAGGTAGAGATCAAGTTATAACAGCCTGTGCCCTTGTGCCCGCGCTCTTTTGGAATGGAGAGAGGTGGACACAGTGGCAGATTTCAGCATCACCGGCGAAGTAAGGCTGAACAGCGACCCGGCAGAAAAAAGCACCAGTAAGTGGACGATAGCCGCCGGGCAGATGATCGCGGACTTTGCAAAACAGGCTTCGTCCAAGCTGGCCGAGGTGGTCAAGAGCGGTGTGGATTACAACGCCACCATGGAAAGCTACCTGACCAACTTCAAGGTCATGCTGGGCAGCGAGGAAGCCGCCGCAACGAAGCTTTCCGAAATTCGCAAAATGGCGGCATCCACGCCTTTCTCGCTGGATGACCTGACCAGCGGCACCCAGACCCTTTTGCAGTTCGGCATTGCGGCAGACGACACCACCGGCGTGCTGCAGCGGCTGGGCGATATCTCGCTGGGCAACGCCGAAAAGCTGCAGACCCTGACCCGCGCCTACGGCAAGATGTCCTCGGCGCAGAAGGTCACGCTGGAAAACGTCAACATGATGATCGATGCGGGATTCAACCCGCTGAACCAGATCTGCGACGCCACCGGCGAGAGCATGTCCGACCTGTACAAGCGCATCTCGGATGGCAAGGTCAGCTTCAGCGAGCTGGAAGCAGCTGTGGAAGCCGCCACCAGTCAGGGCGGGCAGTTCTACAACGGTATGCTGGAAGCCAGCCAGACCTTCAGCGGGCGCATGTCCACCCTGAAGGATAATGTCAGCGCCCTGACCGGTGAGCTGACCAGCGGCCTGTTTGCAGCTCTGGGTGAGCTGGTTGTCAAGCTGAACGAGGTGGTGGTCTCCTTCCTCGACAGCGACGAGAAGATGGCCCAGCTCAAGGAGACCATCGGCATTGCGACTGCTGTTGTGGCCGCTGCCGGTGCAGCGTTCGCCGGGTATAAAGCAACCATTGCGGCAACAACGGTGGTTACCACTGCACAGAAATTGGCTGTTACCGCATTGAACACGGCAAATCTACAGGCTGCCGCTGGCGCAGGCATTTTCAAAGTTGCAATGGCTGCACTGAACAGTGTGGTTGCAGCAAATCCGATAGGGCTGGCAGTAGCTGCATTTGCCGCTCTGACGGCGGGGCTCATCACAGCATATAAGAGCAGTGAAACGTTCCGTTCCGGTTGGAACACCTGCATGAACGGCCTGCGTTCTGCTGCTGATTTTGCTGTGAACAGCGTGTTGACAACGCTTAACATGCTGATGTCGTCCATCCGCGGTATTGCTGCCGCACTTGCCGCTTTACCGCAGGGTGCAGCGGCTGCGGTGGATGCTTATAATAGCGCTTACGCGGCTTCGCGCCAAAATTACACGCAGAAGCGCAATCAGAAAAACTGGGACAACTCCCACAAAGACCTCGAATGGGACGATGACAACGGATGGGTCCCGAAGGGCACAAGCAGCTCCGGCAACGGCAGCAGCCGTGCCGGGAGCCAGACAGCCATGAACCCCTACCCGGCCATCACCAGCGGAGCCAAGAAGGCCAGCAAGGCCACGAAGCAGGCCGCCGCAGAAGTCGTCAAGTCCATCTCGGACACCACGACCGAAATCGACGGCAAGATCACCCGCACCACCGAAAACATCACCGAAACGCTCTCCAACGGCAAGACACAGCAAAAGCAGGTCATCACCGAGACTTCCCGGCAGATGGTGGATGGTGTGCTGAAGGATGTGAAAACCATCACAGAGGTGGCCGCCGACGGCACCGAGACCGTCAAGCAGACCATGGAGACCGTCCGCGAAACCGCCAAGACGGTCACTTCCACCTTTGAGACGCTGGCAGACGGGGTCAAGACCACCACCCAGACCGTCACCGAGACCCTGACCGACGGCACCGAGACCACCAAAAAGGTCATCACCGAGGTCTACGACGACGTGGTGGACGGTGCCCTCGTGACCATCGAACGGGCCAAGACCATCGCCGCAGACGGCACCGTGCAGGTGGCCGAGCAGATCAAAAAGTCCAGCGCGGACACCTTTGACGGCCTGTGGAAGGAGCTGCAGACCGAGGCAGATACCGGCGTGCTTGGCACCTTCGACGATCTGTACACCGCCGTCAAGAATCAGGACTGGCTGGGCATCGGCAAGTGGGTGGCAAGCACCATCTACGGCGGTCTGACTGCCGACCAGAAAAAGCAGGTCAATGATTTTGCCCTTGGCATCGTGACTAAGCTCAACAAAGCGCTGGGCGGTGCCCGGGACCAGCTGGTACAGGGAGCCATTGATCTGGGCGGGCAGATCGTGCACGGCCTGACCGGCGGCTTTTCTGAGGTCTGGCAGCAGGCACAGGGCCTTGGCTCCACCCTGATGGAGATCTTCGGCGGGCTGAAAACACCGCTGAGCAATGCGGCCCTTGCCATCAGTCAGGGCATGAAAGGCGGCCTGATCTCTGCATTCCCGGAGATTCTTGCGTCTTTGGGCAGTCTGATCGGGTCTATCGGCGGCGCGTTCGTAGCAATGCTGGATGCCATCGCTGCGGCGCTGTTCCCTACCGGCTTTGGTACTCCGCAGGCTCTGCTGATGATCGCAGCGGGCGTAGCCCTTGCTGCCGTCATCGCGGGCATCGTCGCCTCGATCGGCGGCTCTTTCAGTAAGAAAGGTTCGTCCGGCGGCGGCTCCTCTGGCGGCGGTTCGTCCGGCTCCGGCGGCATGGGCAGCGTGGACATCACCACCGGCACCGGCAGTCTGGAAGATGCCATCAACGCCAACACCAAGGCGCTGGAAAAGACAAACTCTGCCCTTGCCGATATGATCCGGCAGGCGGGGGCACTGGTGCTTTCCGACAACATGCGTCTGGGCAGCACCGTGGCTGCATCCGGCACCGCACAGGTGGTGTCTGCTGCCAACAGCTACCACCGGGAGGGCGATACCAACATCACTCAGAACATTTACAGCAAGGCCCAGACGGCGGCAGACCTCCAGCGGGAAGCCCGCTGGGAAGCCGACAAGGCCAAGGCCCGCAAACGATGAAAGGAGGACACTGTGCTTTTTAAGGATCATCTCAAGATCGTGACAGATGCCGGTGCCGTCCTGCATCTGGGCTGGGACTACGACATCCCTTACTTTCTCGACCCGCTGAACGGGGTGGATGTAGACCTGCAGACCGCGCAGGGCATCCATCAAGTCGGAGCCACCGTGGAGGGGCAGAGCGTCTCCGGCGTGTCCCGCACCCTCGATGTGGTGTTCTGGGGCGCGTATGCGCTAGACAATGCCCGGGCGTTCAGCAAAAAGCTGCCCTACTTCACTAAGGGCACCCTGTACTTCGGTGACCGGTACTTTGCCCGTTTCGTGCTGCAGAAAACGCCCTACTTTTCCAGCTACACGCCGCAGCCGCGCTGTTCACTCATGCTCTACAGCGAAAAGCCCTTCTGGTACGACCTCAATGCCGTCAGCAGCGTGCTGGGCGGGTACGAAAAGGCGTTCTGCTTCCCGGTCTGCTACGACAGCCACATCTACGGCATCAAGCGGGACGGCACGGCGGCAGTGCTGCGCAACGAGGGCAGCCTGCCGGTGCCCTTCACGGCCACCCTGCGGTGCGACATGCCGGTGACCCACCCCAAGGTGGTGGATCTGCAGACCGGGGCCTTCATCGGCTTTGACCTGACCCTGCAACCGGATGAGACGCTGGAGATCTACCGCAGCACATCGTCTCCCGCGCGCCTACGCGCAGTGCGTACCATGCGGGAGACATAACACTTAGCCGCTCCGGCGGCAGGCCGAAAGGCTGCATAGCATGACAACAGCCCTGTGGTTCCGTTTCAGGCGGTTCCGCGGGGCTGTTTTTGTTTGGCGTGTTTCGACGCTTTACGACGTATATCGACGCAATTAACAAATTTCAAGTGTTTTTCGGTTAGAGTTGACGCAAAGAAAGGACGTGTCAACTATGATTGTTTCCGAATTGTCCACTCAAGTCAATGATCTGCTGCGCCCGATGGGCATTACACGTAACCTGAGCGCCTACAGTATCCTGTGCCAGTGTCTTGAGCTGGTCTGTGAGCAGGAAGACCGCCTGCAGGCCGTGGAGAAAGATATCTATACTCCTATCGCCGACCGCAGAAGATGTGAGCCAAAAGCGATTCAAAGCGCTGTCCGCCGGGCAGCTAAAGGTGCATGGCTCACAAACCCGGAGTATGTGCAGCAGCTGGCAGGCTATCCGCTGACCGGTGCGCCCAGCGCGGTGCAGTTCATTGAAATGCTGTATAATGCGCTGGTGAGAGCAGTCTGAAAACTTAATAGTGTTACCAAAAGTGTTACCATGATAAGAAAAAACACGCTGGTTCTGTACGAATCAACGTGCTTTTCTTTGTATGCGGGTAGTGGGGGTCGAACCCACACGCCTTGCGGCACAGGAACCTAAATCCTGCGCGTCTGCCAATTCCACCATACCCGCGTATTCTTCTATTCTGCAGCTGCGGCCAAACCGCCTTAATATAGTATCAGTTCCGGCGGCAAAAGTCAATCACTGCACTGATATTTCCGCCCTTCACAGCGCATACTATCGCCGGACGATCGTATCATTTTCCATGGCGGAAAGGGGCTTTTGCCGATGCGCAGATCAAAACTACGCCGCGCTGGCAGCATTGCGGCAGCTTATCTTCTGGTGGCCGCGCTGGCGGTGCTGGGCTGGCTGTGGCACAGTCTGCCTGCTGAAATTTTGCTGGAACCCGGCCAGACCCTTACCCTGCCCCGTTTTGCCTATGTGCAGCCGCTGCGCACCGCTGGCTCCCGCAACGCGGCCAGCACGCAGGCTGCGGGCAGCTATCAGGCCACTTTATCCATTGGCGGGTGGCTGCCCGTCAAGACTGTGCGCGCTCTGGTGGAAACACGTCCGGTGGTAACAGTGTGCGGTACGCCTTTCGGCGTTAAGATGTTCTCCGAGGGCGCGCTCATTGTGGGCTTTTCCGACCTGAACACCCCGGACGGCACCGCAAACCCCGCCAAGAAGGCCGGGCTGCGGCTGGGCGACCGGGTGGTGCGCATGGACGACACCCTGACCGAGACGAACGATGCCGTGCACGATGCTCTGGAAACGGCCGCAGGCGCACCGGTGCAGGTGGTCTATATCCGCAATGGTGAGCAATTCCAGACCCGGCTGACCCCCGTGTGGGACAGCACCGCCGGGCAGTGGCGCGCCGGGATGTGGGTGCGGGATTCTTCCGCCGGGGTAGGCACCATGACCTTTGTGGACAATGCCGCCGGGGTGTTTGCCGGGCTTGGCCACCCCATCAGTGACAGCGACACCGGTGAGAGCGTGGCCCTGCGCAGCGGCGAGATCGTCCCCTGCCAGATCGTGGGGTGTACCAGCGGCACCGTGGGCAGCCCCGGTGAGCTGAAGGGCCGCTTTCTGAGCACCCATGCGCTTGGCAGCATCTGCATCAACAGCAAGACCGGGGTCTATGGCAGAACACGGGTTGCATTTTCCGGCCCGGAGCTGGAGATGGCTTTTGCGCAGGAGGTGGTGCCGGGCGATGCCGAGATCTGGACGACTGTGGACGGTGAGGTGCCCAAGGCATACCGCATCCGCATTGAAAAGGTAAACGACGCAGACCCCCACCGCAACATGATCCTGCGCGTGACCGACCGGCAGCTGCTTGCCAAAACCGGTGGCATCGTGCAGGGCATGAGCGGCAGTCCCATCCTGCAGAACGGCAGACTGGTGGGTGCAGTGACCCATGTGCTGGTAAACGACCCCACGCGGGGCTACGGCATTTTTGCTCAGACCATGCTCAAGCAGGCCCGCGCTGTTGAAAAAACAGACGATACAGCGCATACGCAGACCCAAAACGCAAAATAATTTGCGGGTTTCGATTTTATTTTCCAAAATTTGCCAATAAAAGTCGTTGAAAGTTCTGGAAAATTATGGTAAAATCCATGGTGTTAAGGGAACTGCACACATTGGAGGAAACAACCATGGACAAAGTTAGATTTTTGATGTCGGATACTGGTGCCCCGTTCACTGCCGCCTGCCGCGAAGCGCTGGAGCAGAAGGGCGTGGACGTGACCGTTGTGGAAAAGGACGGCAACAAGGTCCTGCAGAAAATGCTCACCGTGCGCCCGCAGGTGGTCCTGCTGGATGCTTTTATGCCCGGTCTGGATGCCCTTGCGGTAAAGCAGCGCTACAATGCCGCCGGTGAGCGGCACACCTCCTTCTTCGTGACCGGTGCCTTCCAGAGTGAAGAGATGGTTCAGGAGCTGCTGGACGAAGGCTTTGCCTACTACTTTGTAAAGCCCTTTGATGAGACCGTGCTTGCCGCACGGGTGCTCAAGGCAGCACTTGGCCCGGAAAAGCACATCCTGCACACCAGTGTGGACAGCGATGAGCTGACCGTTACCGAGATCCTGCATCAGATCGGCGTTCCCGCCCACATCAAGGGCTACCAGTTCCTGCGGGATGCCATTCTGCTCACCATGAACGAGCCGGAGTACATCAACGCTGTAACCAAGCGCCTGTACCCGGAAATCGCCAAGAAAAACGGCACCACCGCCAGCCGGGTGGAGCGCGCCATCCGTCACGCCATCGAGGTGGCGTGGGACCGGGGCGATGTGGACACCCTCAACAGCTACTTCGGTTATACCATCCATAACCTGCGCGGAAAACCAACCAACAGCGAGTTCATCGCAATGATCGCTGACAAGATGCGGCTGGATAAACGGCAGAGAGTGGGCTGATTTTTTTCATAGAATCCGCCGTCGTTCATATTCTGATAAGAGCAAACCAAACAGACAAAGGAGGTTTTGCTCTTGAAGCTTGCAGAATATCTCGCACGGCGCAGGCGGGCCAGAGTTGCGGCCGTGATGCTGTTCGCCCTCGTTATGGGGTTTGTATCTGCTGCGCCGCCGGTCGTCACCGGATGTCAGGCGCAGGATCTTACCCCGGCACCGGACACTTCGATGCTCTCCCCCGCCGTTTCGGCTCTGGCACAGGAGCAGCAGGAGCCTGCTGCCCAGCCGCTGCCGGAAAAGTGGGTCTGCCTGACCTTTGACGACGGCCCCAGCAAGACCACGCCGGATGTGCTCAGCGCGCTGAACGCGGCCGGAGTGCACGCCACATTTTTTGTGGTGGCTACCGGTTACAACAAGAAGTATCTGCCCCTGCTCACCGAAGCGGCAGCAACCGGGCACCAGATCGCACTGCACTCTGCTTCCCACGAGTACAGCGATATCTACCGCAGCAGCGACGCTTATTGGGAGGACATTGCCCTGCTGAAGGAGCGCATCGCGCCCTATGTGGACGCAGAAAGCATCCGGTATTTGCGGTTCCCCGGCGGCAGCACCAACACCGTCAGCCGGCGCTACGGCGGCAAAGGCCTGATGAAGCAGCTGAAAGCCGAAGTAGAGCAGAAAGGCTGGCATTGGGTGGACTGGAACGTGTGCGCCGAGGATGCCGTGGGCGGCCACCCCAGTGCGGACACCATCTACCGCAATGTAGTGCGGGAGACCGGCGAGCAGACCCATTGCATTGTTCTGATGCACGACTCTGCCACCACCCGCACCACCGCCGAGGCGCTGCCGGATATCATCCGGTGGTATACGGATAACGGCTAT
>OOCN01000305.1_pt1 | contig 47380 bp, 67 predicted proteins | sample 1671361 | NCBI WGS metagenome assembly OOCN01 (sample SAMN06348149, study PRJEB24527) | human gut metagenome | biome: human gut; feature: ankylosing spondylitis patient; material: feces | host: Homo sapiens | place: China | collected 2015-10
CAAGAGCATTTTAATAAGTGGGTAGAAGTGTATCCGTTTTATTCAAATGTGGCAAGTGAGGGGGTAAAGTTATTTGACGCAGCATAATGAAAAAGGTACAAGGCGAGATTTGGTTCTATATAGGTTGGAAGTTGCTAAAAGTGATATAAAATCAGCAAAAATTCTTTTAGATGCAGGAGAATGCAGGGGAGCGAATAACAGAGCCTATTATGGAATTTATCATGCTATTTCAGCTATTCATGCTTTAGATGGAAACGCATATAAGAGGCATAAGGATGCCCTTGCAAATTTTAATAAAAATTATCGATAAATAATATATGCTTATATGTACTACTTTATGTATTACTGCACCAGGTCCTGCTTCTCCGACAGGGTTCCCTGCAAGAAGGCGTACACCTTCTCCGCAGCGCTTTTGTTCATGCCCTCCACCGCAGCAAGATCCTCCAGGGAAGCCTGCTTCATGGCGTCCAGGGTGCCGAACCGTTTCCACAGGGCCTCCCGGCGTTTGGGGCCGATGCCTTCCAGGTGGTCTAGCACGGAAACCAGGTTCCGTTTCCCCAGGCGCTTCCGGTGGTAGGTAATGGCAAACCGGTGGGCCTCATCCCGGATGTGCTGGATCAGGTGCAGGGACGGGGACATCTTGTCCAAGAGGATGCTGGTATGCTCCCCTTCCTTAAAGATCTCTTCTTCCCGCTTGGCCAGGCCAATGACGGGCACGTCCGAAATCCCCAGGCCCCGGATTACTTCCAGGGCGGAGCTCAGCTGGCCCTTGCCCCCATCGATGATGATCAGGCTAGGTAGATCTTCCAGGTCCTTGTAGCGGCGGTACACCACTTCCTGCATGGATTTGAAGTCGTCGGGCTTGCCTTCTGTGGACCGGAGTTTGTACCGGCGGTAGTCCTTTTTGCTGGGGCTGCCATTGCGAAACACCACCATGGAGGCCACGGTTTCCCGGCCCTGGTTGTGGGAAATATCGAAGCAGTCCATGCGCTCCAGGGGCTGGGACAGGCCCAGGGCCTTTTGCAGTTCTTCGGCGGCATCCAGGTCTGTCTTTAAGGACGCGTGGCCCCGGCGCAGCCGTTCTTCCAGGTTCTTTTTGGCGTTGTTTACGGCCATGAGCACCAGATCGTGCTTTAAGCCCCGCTGGGGCACCAACAGGTTCACGGTCTTTTCCGCCAGGGTGCTGAGATACTGGCCTAGCAGCACCCGGTCGCTGTCCGTCAGCTCCTGGCTCACCAGGACTTCCTTAGGCGGCTGGTGCTGCTTGGTGTAGTACTGCTTCATAAAGTCCGACAGAATATCCCCTCCGGGCTCCCCCACTTCCTGGTCCAGGAAAAAGCTGTCCCGGCCCAAAATCTTGCCGCCCCGGACAAAGAACACCTGAACGCAGACCCCGGTTTCGTCGGAAGCCAGGCCAATCACGTCCCGGTCCCCGCCTTCGGTGGTGGCCTTCTGCTTTTCTTCCAGCCGTTCCAGGCTCTGGAGGGAATCCCGGTAGTGGGCGGCCTTTTCGTACTCCATAGCCTCGGAAGCCTGGAGCATTTTTTCCGTCAGGTCCTTTTTCAGTTCCCCCACCTTCCCGTCCATCAGCAGCAGTACCTGGTCCACCAGTTTCCGGTACTCCGTAAGGGGCACCTTGCCGGTACAGGGCGCCAGGCAGCGATGGAGATGGTATTGGAGGCAGGGCCGCTTCACATTCATGTTCCGGCAATGGCGCAGGGGGAACATGGTGCGAATCAGCTTCATGGTGTCCCGCAGGGCGCCGGCGTCCGCAAAAGGCCCGTAGTACTTGGCCCCGTCCTGGAGCACCCGCCGGGTCAGCACCATCCGGGGGTACGCTTCCTCCACGGTAATTTTCAGGTAGGGATACGTCTTGTCGTCCTTCAGGTCAATATTGTACCGGGGCCGGTATTTCTTGATCAGGTTGCATTCCAGAATCAGGGCTTCCATTTCGCTGGCCGTAACAATGGTTTCAATAGAAGCCACGTGGGCATTGATGGCCCGGACCTTGGGAGAGCTCTGGGTGGACTTCCGGAAATAGCTGCGCACCCGGTTTTTCAGGATAACGGCCTTTCCTACGTAAATCACCTTGCCGGTACTGTCGTGCATAATGTAGACCCCTGGGGCCTCCGGCAAGACGGCCAGGGTATCGGCGATGGCCTGATTCATACTAAAACCTTCTTTACATACTGTCCGGTATAGGATTCCGGAATCTGGGCCAGTTCTTCAGGCGTGCCGGTGGCCACTACGGTGCCGCCCCGGTCGCCCCCTTCGGGACCCAGGTCGATGAGATAGTCCGCGGACTTGATCACGTCCAGGTTGTGCTCGATGACCACCACGGTACTGCCCGCATCTACCAGGCGCTGGAGCACTTCCAGCAGCTTGTGCACGTCGGCCATGTGCAGGCCGGTGGTGGGTTCGTCCAAAATGTACAGGGTCTTGCCGGTGTTCACCTTGGCCAGTTCCGTGGCCAGTTTCACCCGCTGGGCTTCGCCCCCAGACAGGGTGGTAGCCGCCTGCCCCAGCCGGATGTAGCCCAGGCCCACGTCTTCCAGGACCTGGAGCTTGCGCAGGATCCGCTGCTGGTTGCTGAAGTACTGGCAGGCCTCGGTAACGGTCATGTTCAGCACGTCGGCGATGTTCTTTCCTTTATAGTGGACTTCCAGGGTTTCCCGGTTGTAGCGGGTGCCGTGGCAGACCTCGCAGGGCACGTACACGTCCGGCAGGAAGTTCATTTCGATTTTCAGCAACCCGTCCCCGTGGCAGGCCTCGCAACGGCCGCCCTTGACGTTGAAGCTGAAGCGGCCGGGTTTGTAGCCCCGGAGCTTGGCATCGTTGGTGGTGCTGAACAGGGTCCGAATCAGGTCAAAGGTCCCGGTATAGGTAGCCGGATTGGACCGGGGCGTCCGGCCAATGGGGCTCTGGTCGATGTTGATGACCTTGTCGATGTTCTTGAGCCCCAGAATCTTGTCGTGGGCCAGGGGACGCTCCCGGGCGCCCATGAGCTCCTTGGCCAGGGCCTTGTAGAGAATGTCGTTTACCAGGGTGGACTTGCCGCTGCCGCTGACCCCGGTGACCACCGTCAGGGTGCCCAGGGGAATGGACACGTCGATGTTCTTCAAGTTGTTGGCCCGGGCCCCCTTGATGGTAATCTTTTTTCCCGTTCCTTTGCGGCGCACTTTGGGCACTTCAATCTTCTTCCGGCCGCTGAGGTACTGGCCGGTAACGGAATCGGGCACCTGGCAGATTTCTTCCGCCGTGCCCTGGGCCACGACGTAGCCCCCGTTTTCCCCGGCGCCGGGCCCGATGTCGATAATCTGGTCGGCGGCGTACATGGTATCCTCATCGTGTTCCACCACAATCAGGGTATTGCCCATATCCCGCAGGTTCTTCAGGGTTGCCAGGAGCTTGTCGTTGTCCCGTTGGTGCAGGCCGATGCTGGGCTCGTCCAAAATGTACAGCACTCCCACCAGTCCCGAGCCAATCTGGGTGGCCAAACGGATGCGCTGGGCTTCGCCGCCGGACAGGGTGGCCGCAGCCCGGGACAGGGTCAGGTAGTCCAGGCCCACATTGTTCAGGAAGGACAGCCGGGCCCGGATTTCTTTGAGAATCTGGGCGGCAATAAAAGCGTCCCGGTCGGACAGCTTCAGGGTATTGAAAAACTCCAGGCTTTCCCGGACGGGCATCTCGCACACCTGCTGGATGTTCTTATCCCCTACGGTAATGCCCAGGACTTCCGGCCGCAGCCGGGCCCCGTGACAGGTGGAGCATTCAATGGCGGTCATAAAGGACTCGTAGTCCAGCCGCTGGCTTTCGCTCATGGCTTCTTTCAGCCGGCGCTTCAAAAGGGGAATAATCCCTTCAAAGGGCGTATTGTGCTCGTGGGTTTCGCCCATGAGGTTTTCATATTCAAAAGTAAAGGTTTCGTCAGGAATCCCTTCCAAAAGCTCCTTTTGGAACCCTTTAGGCAGGTCCTTCCAACAATTGGCCAGGGAATAGCCCCGGCTTTTCAGCACGGAAGCCAGCTGGCACAGGAAATAGGATTTGACGTTGGAGCTGACAGCAGCAATGGCCCCCTGGTCAAAGGGTTTGGTCTTGTCCGGAATCACCAGGTCCAGGTCAAATTCCATATGCTGGCCCAGGCCCATGCAGTCCGGGCAGGCCCCGTAGGGGGCGTTGAAGGAAAACAACCGGGGCTCGATTTCCGGCAGGCTGATGCCGCAGTCGGCACAGGCAAACTTTTCGCTGTACACCTGGCTGGTACCGTCCATCAGGTCAATGGCCACGGTGCCCTCCCCCAGTTTCAGAGCCGTTTCCAGGGAGTCGGTAAGCCGGCTGCCCAGTCCCGGACGGGCCACCAGCCGGTCCACCACCACGGAGATATAATGTTTCTTTTTCTTGTCCAGGACAATGTCTTCGTCCAGGGTCCGGATTTCCCCGTCCACCTTGACCCGGACATAGCCCGCCCGGCGGACGGATTCCAGGACGTTTTTGTGCTCGCCCTTACGGCCCCAGATGACCGGAGCCATAATCATGAACTTGGTGCCTTCCGGCAGTTCCAGTACCTTGTCCGCAATCTGCTGGGGGGATTGGCGCTCAATGACCTTACCGCAGTTGGGGCAATGGGGAATCCCAATCCGGGCAAACAGCAGCCGCAGGTAGTCGTAGATTTCCGTCACCGTACCCACCGTGGACCGGGGATTCCGGCTGGTGGTCTTCTGGTCAATGGAAATGGCGGGACTCAGGCCGCCAATATAGTCCACATCGGGTTTGTCCATCTGGCCCAGGAACTGCCGGGCATAGGCGGACAAGGACTCCACGTAGCGGCGCTGGCCTTCGGCATAAATGGTATCAAAGGCCAGGGAGGACTTGCCGCTGCCGGACAGGCCGGTGATGACCACCAGCTTGTTTCGGGGAATTTTTAAGGAAATGTTTTTCAGGTTGTGCTGCCGGGCACCCTGGATCACAATATAATCATCGTTCATGACGCTTGGAAATTTCTCCTTTCAGCAAAATCAGCTGATCCCGCAGTTCGGCTGCCAGCTCGAAGTCCAGCTGCTTGGCCGCTGCTTTCATCTTCTTTTCTAGGTCTTTCGCCTGTTTCTCCAGGGCTTTGGTGCTGGCCTTGCTCAGGCCGCCCTTCCCATAGTTTTCGGCGCTGGTGTCGTCTTCGGCAATCTTGGTGAGCTTGATCAGGTCCACCACTTTTTTCTGAATGGTCTTGGGCACAATGCCGTGGGCCTCATTGTACGCTTCCTGCTTGGCCCGCCGGCGGTTGGTTTCCTCAATGGCTCGCTCCATGGAGCCGGTTATATTGTCGGCGTACATAATAACCCGGCCGTGTGCATTTCTGGCCGCCCGGCCAATGGTCTGGATCATGGCCGTATCGCTGCGCAGGAAGCCTTCCTTGTCGGCGTCCAAAATGGCCACCAGGGATACTTCCGGCATATCCAGCCCTTCCCGGAGCAGGTTGATGCCCACCAGGACGTCAAACTTCCCGGCCCGCAGGTCGTGGATGATTTCCGCCCGTTCGATGGTCACAATATCCGAATGGAGGTAACGGACCCGGACCCCGGAAGAAGCCAGGTATTCCGTCAGGTCTTCCGCCATCTTTTTGGTCAGGGTGGTGACCAGCACCCGTTCTCCCTGGGCCGAAACCTTATGGATTTCGCTGAGCAGGTCGTCAATCTGGCCGGCAATGGGGCGTACCTCAATTTTCGGGTCCAAAAGGCCCGTAGGCCGGATAATCTGTTCCACCACCTTGTCGGTGGTTTCCATTTCGTAGGCTGCCGGGGTAGCGGATACGTAGATAATCTGTCCCCTCTGGGCCTGGAACTCGTCAAAGGTCAGGGGCCGGTTGTCCAGGGCGGAGGGCAGCCGGAAGCCGTACTTCACCAGCTGCTCCTTCCGGGCCCGGTCCCCGGCGTACATGGCCCGGAGCTGGGGCAGGGTCACGTGGCTTTCGTCCACCACCGTGAGAAAGTCCTCCGGGAAATAGTTCACCAGGGTAAAGGGCGGTTCCCCGGGAGCCCGGCCCGTCAGATGCCGGGAATAGTTTTCGATGCCGCTGCAATAGCCCAGTTCTTCCATCATTTCCAGGTCGTAGTTGGTGCGCTGCTCCAGGCGTTCTGCCTCCAGGAGCTTTCCCTGGTCCTTGAGCACGGCCAGGCGGTCGTTCAATTCCTTGCGGATATCCTTCCTGGCCCGTTCCATATTTTCGTCGCTGGTCACATAGTGGCTGGCCGGGAAAATGGCCACGTGGGACCGCTTGTCCAGCACGGCGCCGGTAAGCACATCGATTTCCATAATGCTGTCCACTTCGTCCCCAAACAGCTCAATGCGGATACCTTTTTCCCCGTAGCTGGAGGGGATTACTTCAATCACGTCCCCCCGGACCCGGAAGTTGCCCCGCTCCAGCACCAGGTCGTTGCGGGTATAGCGGATTTTCACCAGCTTTTCCAGGATGGCGTCCCGGTCCACGGTCTGCCCTACCCTGAGGGACAGTACGCTGTCGTAGTAGTCCTTGGGCGCGCCCAAGCCGTAGATGCAGGAGACGGAGGCCACCACAATCACGTCCCGGCGTTCAAACAGGGCGGAGGTAGCCGAGTGGCGCAGCTTATCGATTTCATCATTAATGGAAGAATCCTTTTCAATATACGTGTCCGTGGCCGGCAGGTAAGCTTCCGGCTGGTAAAAATCGTAATAGGATACGAAGTATTCCACGGCGTTATTGGGAAAGAATTCCTTGAACTCGCTGCACAGCTGGGCTGCCAGCGTTTTGTTGTGGGCGATGACCAGGGTGGGTTTCTGGACCTTCTGGATCACCTGGGCAATGGTGTAGGTTTTGCCCGTACCCGTAGCTCCCAGGAGGACCTGGGTATGCAGACCTTCCTTGACCCCTTCGGCCAGTTCTTCGATGGCTTCCGGCTGGTCGCCTGCCGGAGCGAAGGGTGCCTTTATCTGAAATTCCATAATGATTCTCCTTATATATTGCAATACTTTATTTTATCATAACAAAAAGGCCAGCACCAATAGTTTATATAAACATCGGTGCAAGCCCGTTTCCTTCAATATTTTACGGTCAGCATTTTAAATAAAACCAATACTTCCGTTTTATTTTTCTGCCGTTTTTCTGCCGCCCATGCTTTCCAGCTTCTCGATTATGAGAGCCGCCGCCCATTCGGGTGGCTTGCGTATCCCCATTTCCCACTTCTCAATGGTGCTTTTTGGGATTTTCAGTAAATCAGACATTTTTTGCTGAGATAGCCCGGCGGCTTGCCGGGCCTCTTTGATGGTAGTCATATCAGTGCGCCTCCTCGACGTGGCGGAAGACCTCCTTACCGTCCTCCAGGATGATAAGAGCCACTGTATGTTTAGCGCCAAATTTCTTGTTCAGCTCATCCTTGGTAGGCTCGGCCGCTTTTACTTGTGCGGCCATCCACGGGTCTGGGTCCAGGATGGCTGTAGGCGGGACTGGGACGGTTTTAAAGGCGTCCTCCTCACCATTATCCGCATTTATAAAGCTGACAACGCACTTTAGGATTTTGGCCTCTTGGGCTAGCGCCCAATCTCCGTGCATGCTGGCAGCGTGTGCGTCCAGGTGGTCGATCCACCACCGGGCTGACGTCTCTTTTTTGAGCTCCGCCAGCCATCTAGCGGTGTCAGGCCAGTCCGGGTGCGTCTCGATGCAGCGAGTGGCCTCCGCTAAGATCCGGTTGCGGATGCCGTTTGCCCAGGCGATCTGCTTGGGGCTCCCAGTCAAATCCGGCAGGCCTGCCTCTTTAGCCTGGGCGGCTTGGGCGGCATCCCAGCAGGCCCGGCAGTCGATGCTTTCCAGGTATGCGATCTTGCGCTCTCTATCAGAGTGCTTACCAAAAAGGTTGACCTCCTCGGTGTGGCCGCAAGCGTGGGTGATCGTGTACTTTGCCATGGCATTGCGCTCCTTTCAAGTGGTGGCGGGGCCGAATGCCCCGCCCAGATCATTAAAACCAGGTGTCTGCGATAGCATTGAGGCTATCTGCAATCCAGTCTTGATAGGTCGAGTAAGTGATCGGGTCAACGCTCTCGTAAGGGGGCAGGTCTACGCCGTTGAGCGGGCTCAGCATCCAGTTGCTCCAGCTGGGGTCGTCCACTTTGTCTACCAGCTCAGGAGCTGCATCCTTGAGGTAGCTGACTACGTCGTTCCTGGTGTAGGTGATGGCCAGGACCATTACCTTCCCTCTGAGGTCATAGGTGGTTGCTGCCAGGCTCACGTTTTTGTCGTGGTCTACGACGATGTACTGGGGTTCTCCGATATTCAGGATGCTGGCTTCGATGGCCTTATCCAGGACGTTGTCAAGATTCTGTTCGCCAAACAGGGCTTTTGCTTTTTCGTTCAGGCTTTCGTTGATTTTCATATCGATCTCTCCTTTTCTGTAGGTGTGGCTTTCTTTTTTATCCCCTCTCCTCTCTTCTTGGCTATATTATACCTCCCAATGGGATACATTGCAAGCGATGAACAGAAAAATATTGAAAAAATTTTGCTCCCTAAATCAGCTTCGGGCGCAATTCACCATTCTGCCAGGGTGTATGTCAGCGAAGCGGCTTCCACCTTCCTCCCAGATCTGGTGTATACCATCCCTTCCCACTTCCCGGCCTGGAACCCCACACCGCCGTAAACCTTTCCGTCTGCGGTCAGAATCCCAGCCTTGATTTTATGATCCTTTCGCAGATTGATTTTATAAACGTCAACCTTCTGCTTATCAGTGTTCGCAGTGACCACGGTTCGGTCAGTTTTTCTGGTCGCTTCTTCCGGCAGGGCAGGGGAATCTTTTTTGATTTCCTGGGCCACCTTTTCCGCTCCCGTCTGTACGTCCGGGGCCTGCACATAGTACGTTACGTTCGGAGGCGTATCGGAAGATTGTACATGGTAGATTTCCCTGGTGATCGCTCTGGCTGTCTGATCAGATACACCCAGTTCCTTTTTTACCGCTCCCGGGTCGGTAGTCTGGCGGTACTCCATCACTTTTGGCTGCTCTTTTTTATCCTGGCTACAGCCGTAAATTGCACAGCACATGGCCACCATGGCAACGGCTCCAACCCCTGCCGCAATGGACTTCCATTTTTGTTGCTCGTCCATATTTCACCTCGCATATTCGCTTTTAAACGGTTTTTTCAAACTTCGCATATAAGTAATAGCATATGCAGAAAAAGCGGCGTACAAGGCCACTGTGGACCTTATACGCCGTATCTTCAGCCTTTAATCCCAAACAGGGCCTTGTCATACATATTATCGCCATCAATTCCGTATCCGTTGTAGTTGTCCGTGTACTGCCACACATAACCGGAAATATCATCCCCTGGCCCCCACTCAGCGTTCCAGATGGGGCACCCCAGGGACTGCCAGTCAATGACTGTGGTCAGCCAGTCGTAAGATGCATACACACCCCAGTTCAGGCCGATGTTCTTGCCGAAAGCCTTACACATAGCAGTGACCAACGCCGGGTCTTTTTCGAAGCCGTTGTCTTTCTTCCAATGGTCAGCATCTTCCATGTCATAAAAAACGGGCAGTTCCAGCAGGACACCAGATTCTTCAATCGCCGCCCGGCAATTCTTGGCGTTTTCCACGGCATCATCCACGGTTAAGCTGTAGTCGTAGTGATACGCTCCAACGAGCATCCCATGGGCATGAGCCTGGGCCACGTTTTCCCGGAACTTCTCGTCCCGTCCATGCTTCCCGTATGAGCTGCGCACGTAGCAAAAACGGACACCCTGGGCTTGCAATTCATCCCACGGAATGTTCCCGTTGTTCTCTGATACGTCGATTCCTTTAATCATTTTCCATTCACCTCTTTGTGAAAATCTTTCTTCGGCTCCTCTTGCCAGGGATCCGGAATCCCGTCCCCATCATCATCTACAAGGGATTTTCCAATAAATCCAATCGCCGCAATGAAGGACACCCCTGTTAACGTCTGTATCAGCATGTTGAGTGCTGGCAGGTCTACCCTGCCCTGGAAAGCCCAAAGCCAAACCCAGCCGGACAGATACAGGATGATACTGCCGATGATCAACAGCATCAGTATGATCACCAGGGCACGGGGCAGGCCCCGGACCTTCATGCGGCCAACCGAGCCCAGAAGATTCAGCAGTACACCTTGCAGCTTCTTCACTTTCGAACCTCTTCCGGCATCTTCAGCACCTCTTCATGCTTCGCATTCATGATGCCGTTGTCCGCCAGCCGTTCGTAAACCTCGTACATCTCTTCGAAAACCTGCTTTTCGTCAACTGTCGGCGGCGTCCGTTGGAACCGCACATACATATCGTTGAGGGAAGTCCGCAGAATCAGCTGCATTCCCTTTCTGACAGCTCTCAGCCCGGTAACATAGGCAACTACATACCCCACCAGCCCGCCTACGGCCAGGCTTACGGCAGTGCTCAGCCCTTCGATGACAATATCATTCACTTTTTGGTATCCTCCTTATAGTAACTTGAAAGGTGTGATTTTATGAAACTCCCGAACGGCTTCGGCACCTGCTATAAGCTCAACGGCAACCGCCGCCGTCCCTGGGTCGTAAAAAAGACCATCAACGGCCGCCAGAAAACACTAGGGTACTTTGCAACCTACGTGGAAGGTCTGAGCCACCTCTTTGCCGTCAATGATACAGACGTCATGCAGTCGGAAATTCCGTTCTCTGCAATCTATGAGCGATGGAGAAAGGAACATTTTCCGTCCATTTCCGTGTCCTCTCAAAAGGCTTATGAGATTTGTTTCAGGCATCTTTCACCCCTCCATTCCAGAGCATTTTCCAGTCTCAAATATAGGGATCTGCAAGAAGCCATTGACCAGGTAAAGCAGATTGCTGGATATGCCACACAAAAGAAAGTTAAAGGGTTGCTGGAACAGCTTTACGACTATGCCATCAGATACGACATAGTGACCACAGACTATGCCAGCCGTCTTTCCATCGACCCCCACATCCCGGTGCATAAGAAAAAGCCCTTCACCGTCCGGGAACGGAATCGGCTATGGGCTAATCTCGAAACGCCATTTGCAGTTGACGTACTTATACTGATTTATACCGGCCTCCGATGCGGTGAATATCTTAATATCAAGGCATCCGATGTAAAAATCCGCCAGCGTTGCCTGGTCATACGGAAAAGTAAAACCAGGGCGGGAATCCGGCAGGTCCCGGTCAGTAAAAAGATTTGGCCGTTTGTGCTGGACAGAATCCAGACATCCCCCTGGCTCTGCCCCTGCCGGACTTATGATTCCTTCAGGCGGCAATGGGATAAGACCATGAAAGCCTTATCCATGCACCACACACCCCATGAGACCCGCCATACAACCGCCTCTTTGCTTGACTCTGCAGGAATTAACGATACCGCCATAAAAATGATTTTGGGCCACGCCAGAAAAGGTGTGACGAAAGGCGTCTACACGCATAAAACCTTATCCGAACTCCGAAAAGGAGTGGATATTTTGTAAGTAACCAGGGCTTTTCTTTTTTCGGCAATCGTCCGTACAGCATTATCATAAGCCGCTAGAGAAGGTGTTTTACTTGTGCTTAACGTGGTGCAGTTACGGCCTTGTCAAGGGGATAAAGTGGGGTGAAATGGCATAAAATGTATTACCCAGGTATCCACCGATGAACTGGCGGCTCACAGTCACACATATAACCGGCTTCCACAGATGTATGCCAATACTGATTTCACAAAAAACGACCAAGCAAACTTTGACAGTAGCGTAAGAGCATCATCCAACGTCGAAACTGCATCTACAGCGTCAGCTGGTGGTAACCAACCGCACAACAATATCCAACCAGTAATTGCCAGCTACGGATGGAGACGGACAGCTTAGGCCGTTCTCAACCAGACATAAGCAGCCACAACCGGTGGAATATTGTTATGGGCAGCATCTCCACCAACTGGGTTGGAAGTCAAGTCCATTTCGATTGTCTGGTTAAAGGCAGTGCCAGTTCCAGAACCGGCTGGAATTTTTGCGGTATTTGTCCAGCTGTTACTGGCTCCGTTTCCGTTCCATGGCTCCCCTATACAGTAAGAATTGAATCCGGTCTTGAAGTGAGTTGTTACAGTATGCTTTGCCAGCTCATCGGTGGCACTATGCGGTACGTTTCCAACCATATGCGGCAACACTTAAGGGCATGTTATTATGTGCAACATTCCCGCCAAATTCCATGTGTAAAACGTCCGTGTTTGCCGTTGCACTTTTACTGCTAACGGCAATGGTTCCAGTCCATTTACTACCTGCTTGTTTCTGGTAATGAAAAACGCCACTTATGGAGTTGTCGTCGTTCTTATCGGCAATGATGTTCGTGCTTCCGTCCATCAGTCTAAACTGTGAATCGCCGGAAATTTTTGGCAATTCATCGGTGGTGAGCTTATGCATTCTTTCCCCGTATTTTGTGCCGGCTGTGTAGCTGTAACTCCCGAAATCATCAGTGCCGGAGCCTTGCGCAATCAGCGTATAACCGGCAGGCAGGGACTCCCAGGTGCCGCCGAAAAGCGTGGCAGGGCTGGTGTTGTCGTTGCTCCAGTAGTACGACCCGACGGGGTGGGCGTCCAGTTTGGCTTGTTTGTAGATTTCATCTTTAGCAGTCTTTATGGCATCAGCAACAATCGCCTGTACCCATGCCGTAGACGGAACGTGACTGTCATTTGCCCCTGCATCTGGGCTGGCCACATACATGGCCCCCCACTTCTTTTCACCGGTTCCGATAGACCCTTCCCCGTCAGAATTGGGGACATAAGCTCGTGTGGTCATTCAGACACCCCCTTCCCGTTGGTTTCATTGGCATCAGTTCTCGTGGTGTCCTCAACTTCTTTCGGGGGCACGTAGGCAATACAATCTTTGTTCACGCATTTCCCGTTAGCATCCAGTTTCCGAGCGCAGAACGGGCATCTTTTCGGGAGTTGGAATTTCATTTCAACGCCTCCATTTCTGCCTTGTAGGCTTCCTGCAAGTCACTGAAATCCTGCTTGATACTTGCCTGTGTTTCAGTATCCCCTCTCAGAACGGCGATATTGTAAGACTTGGTGAGTTCTTCCACGCCGCTGTTATAGTCGGCTGTGAGGGCCGTTTTCTTCTCTTCAGCGGTCGGCTCGGCAGGGGGTACATACTCCCTTTGGGCTTTTGCGTCCAGATAGTCCTGGAGTTTGGACAGATACCCTTCGTATGTGTCGTTTGGATAGTTGTAAAAAAGGCTGTCCACGACACAGCATCTTTGATTTTCGTCATACAAGACCATACCGGGAAGATCATCCACCCCGGAGTCGGTCTTGAAGTTATCCAGGGAGTCGATATATACCTTTGAACCCTGGATGATTGTCACTTGTTCGTTCAAAATTTGAAAGACTTTCATTTTTCCTCCTTCACTGTCGATGAATTGGCTCAACACGGGCATAATGCGGCTATTTCCACCGCTAATCTTACGGGTGAATTCAGCGTTGTGCGGCGTGGTGGTTCGCAAGGTAGTGTCCCTTACGGTAACGGAATCGTTTCGTCTGACGGAAACTTCAACGCCAATAACGGAAGAGGCGATTCCGATGACTGGGGAACCACCTACAAAATTAATGCTACTCACGCTCATACAATTACCATCGATAAATCCGGTGGCAATGTACCGCACGAAAACAGACAGCCGTACAAGGTTGTCGCAAAGTGGCTCAGGACGGCCTAGGCGGTTCGACACCATTTGTTCACGACCTTATATGGCTGGCGGTTCTCGTGCCCAAGTCCACTGCCTGTAGACTCAATGGTGATTGTGTGTGAATGGGAACCAGCGTAGGAAGTAGTCATGTCTTCCCAGTGCCCAGCGTTGGAGCCTGTTGCCGCATGATCCGGATTCGCCGGATTCGTTCGGCTATAGCCGTGGTTGTGATTGCCATCTGTGGAGCAGATTGCTCTATGAGTATGAGCCGCCAGCTCATCGACAGTGAGTTGGTGCTTTACTTCGCCCCCGGTATTGCCCAGTGTATAGGTGTATTTCGTCCCATTTTCCCAGTAATCCCCGGCCCCCACGGCAACCTGGCCTTTCTGTGTCACAATCCAGGTGGTGCCAGGGAATACAGTGTTCGGGTCCGTGCTGTTTTCAAACTCCACGACAATCCCGACAGGATAAATCAAGTCGTACAGCTCCAACGGGCTGTGTCCGGCCCTTTCCCATCCGCCAGTTGCTGAAAGGAACTTCTTCCCGTCCCCCTTAGCTGGTGCCGGGACAAAGCCTCGCACTCCGGGAGAAATATCAGAACACCCCATGAAATCGCTGTGGGCTTCCGGGTCAGTCAGATGGTATTCGAAATCCTCTTCCCGAGCATAGGTGTCGGAATGGATTTCCACACCTACCGAGGATGCATTACCCACGGAAGTGTAAACCGCAAATTCCTGGATATCCATTTTGTGGGTTTTGTCAGGAACCCATTCCCCATGAATGGCGTCAATCGCATAAGCATACCCATAAAAGGTTTCTTCTCCTTTATAGTCTCCCCAGCCGGTATCAGTGTAAGATTCGCTAGAGACCTTTGCGTACACACCAATTTCCGTAGCAGAAAACCCACCGCCCTCTGCGATTCCGCTATTGGAGTATGCAAAATAAAGCACTGTACGCGCTTCGGACGCATCCGCATTAACCACCTCAGCTGTTTTCGTAATTGACGCGTCCAGCTTCTTACTGATCAAATCGGTTCTTGTGGAACCATCGCTGATTCCATCCCCAATTTCAATTTTCGTAAACACCAGAGGCTTCCCCATGGTTGCAGAAAGCTCAATCAGGTGCATCCCTGCTTCCCCGACATTAACATTACTAAATTCGCTCATTGATTCACCTCATTCCTTTTGTCGGATATTCCCGTCAGAATCGATATAAAACAGGTCGTCCGAATCCCCGATTTGAGAAGTTGGGGACGGGCTGACTTCCTGCTCGTTGCGGGCCATCACCGCTGACGGCTTCAACCCATTCAAAGTTATTTCAATGTTTCCGCTGGAGTCTACTTCATGAATTCCCCTGGCCACATTGAAACTAATTGATTTTCTGTTGATCTTGTCTCCAGCTAGTCTGCCCACTTCTGTGCTGCAGTGTTTTCTCACGATTGATCCGGCATACATAGGATTCGCAATAGGTACAATTCTAGCTGCCTGGATAATCATATTTGCAGGAATAATCAGCCTTGCATATCTTCGTACTTCATTGATTCTTTCAGACATATCAGTGTCAAGATGAAGGATAACCGTGTAACTGTTTGGATCCACGCTTAGGGTTACAGCACCTTGGTGATACATTTTAGCAATCAATGCCTCGAAAGATTTTTCGGTATATGGCCTTGTTCCGTTGACCATCAGAAAGATGGCGGCTCGGCGGTCAAAAATGGAAGCACCTTCCGGGGGATAAATCCCCAGCATCTTTTCCCATCTTTCCACCCCTACAAGGTCAGTGCTGAAAATGAAGGTGTTTGCAAACCATCTCCAGATCTGGCCATACAGGGTGTTGAACTCCTGGTTTTCAGCCTGGCAGATTGCCAGGATTTCCTTTGCATTTTTCAGCACCCAGGGGGTGTATTTTTCCAATCGCACATTGCGGCTAATCTTCTTCATCATGCGCCCCCAGAAACATCAGTGATTTTGCCGATAGTGGCCAGGGCATTGTTGGCCAGCTCCACGTTTTCCTCGGTCCCGTTCAGCGTCGTGTGGCTAATATCGGCCACATACGGACGGGCCAACAGCCGACTTTCAATCTGACTGATACGGATAACGATGCCACGATTCTCGTACCTGCTGGTAGTCACCACCTCGGTGTCCTGCCACCCCTTGTTCAGCTCGTCAAAATAGGATTGGATGGTAGCAGTAATGTCTGCCAGGCAGGTGGAAAAGGTATCCGTCCCCAGGAATTTGATGTTCAGTCCAATGTTGACTGCACTCTGGGCGGCGGCCTCCACGGTCACACGATGCCCGATGGGGGCAATCCCCACACCATGTTGGTGATACGGTACCGGGTCCAGGGCTTCCTGCACCTCGCTCACGAATTCGGGCTCCGGTGGCTTATACTCGCTTGTCATGAATACGACTTTCACCGTTCCGCCGCCATCCCACACGGGATAGACCTTCACGCCACCCACCCCTTTGATGGCGTTCACCTTCTCTTGGTAGTCAGCGATGTTCCCGCCGTAAGCCTGGGTCTGGAAACTTTCTAGATACCTTTTCCGAAACGCTTCCGTCTCTTCCTCATCTTCCCCAGGCACGATTACATTCACGATGTTGGCGGCCTGTAATCCTGCCACATAGTCAATGGGGATTGCCCTGCCGCTGACCTTGTTGCCCTCAGTCCCGGATTTTTCGCATCTGGCCATATACTGATTGCCCCCGGCAGTCAGCCTTTTGGTGACTACATAATTCAGCTCGTCAACGGAATAGCGGCTCCCAATGGGGAGTACAGCCGTGGCCGGGGTGGCCTCGATGGTCACATAGGCATAAGTCGCTTCGTAAGGTTCCAGGCCCCGTTCTTTGGCTCTCTCAATCAGATGTTCACGGTCGGCAGTATCCCCGAATGTATTGGTCATGAAATAATCCAGGGCCGCATACATCAGCATGAATTCAATGGCTGCCGGTTTCGTAGCATCGAATGCGATGGAACCTTCACGTTTATCAATATCTTTAGACATGACCGAAAGCATCCGCTTCTCAATCACGTCCTCGGTTTGTCCCTCATACATTGGCGATTCTCACCTCTTTCTGGGCTTGCAGATTCCCATAGATGGTTATCACGGTGAACTTTGCCAGGACGCTTCCGCCCTTGTCATAGCTAAGGTCGAAATTGTTCACATCGGTGATGCGGTCGTCCTGGGTCAGTGCTTCCTTGATTCTTCTAGGGATTTCCGGCAAAACGAAAGGGATGGGCTTGCCGAAAAGGTCGGCCAGCTCAACCCCATAATTCCAACTGTAGATGATGTATTGATACCGCTCGGTGTTCAGCACTTTGTACACTGCCTGTTCGATGGCTTCCAGGTTCCCTGTTACTGTTCCGCTGATGCGATCATCATCAATCATCATCCGATACGTCTTGTTCGGGTATACCTCAGTCGTCTTGATGGCCACAGCCCCAACAGGCCGGGCCGGGTCCACAGGTAAAAGGCTCATTCAATCACCCCCACTGCCCACTGATGTTGGCGTGCATCCCGTACCGGCACAGCACCAGGTACTGCTGTGCTCCAGCCTGTCTCAGGAGTACAACCACTTCCCCTACGCTCAGCCCATTATGAACAGTAATGGCTTTTCTGCCCACATAGGCGTGGTTATGAGAAGCATACTGCGCATCGCCGTTGCCTCCTGCCGCATCTTCAGTCTTGTGGTTGACGGTAATATCCACCTGGTAATCTCTGACCATATCCGTCAAAATCAGAAAATCAGCTGAAATTACATCTTTGTTGCTGATTCTCACAGACAACGGAGAAACCGTTTCTACCGTGCCCAAGATGTAATCGCTCAATTTCATATCCTGGACATTCTGAGCAATTACTCCCTGCAATGCCTGATAAAATTTTGCATTCATTTAACCACCTCAGAATCTCGATGTTTTGATAATCTTGGTCGGCGTCATGCCGTCCATCTCCCAATAGTTGCTCCCATTGACCACCATATCTTTGCTAGATGAATTGCCCACATAGCCGCCATTGCCATCATAAATAACCGCGTGGTCATTATCATCATAGATGATCACATCCCCCTCCTCTAATTGAGAAGCATTAAAGGGAATGCAGTTGCTGCCGGCATCCCGAACCATATCATCGCATCTGACCACACCGGCCTGGGATTCCTGCTGCAGGAATGGGGAATACCAAGAGCCGACCTTTCCTACCGCTTCCGCGCAGCCTTCCGGTCCGTTGTCCATAGTGGCGCCTACCCAGGCATCCGCCCCTTGGCTAAGGCCCTCGTGGACGGAGCTGGCACTATTGGAAGAATTTCCCGAACTGGATGCTGCGTCAGAAGAATCAGAGCTCCCATTGAGGAAAGAACCTACCAGGTCCATATCCATGAGATGGCAGTTGTTCGTGAATTTGTGCGTCACATTGTCCACGATCACTTGATACGCCTGCCCCTCTTTCTTTTCTTCCATGTCGTCCTCGCCGATGTTCACGTTCAGCCAGGCCATGGAGCCGCCTCTGATGCTCAAATCTCCAGCCTGGTCTTTCAGCTTGAAGGTGCGCCGGACGTGGTTCTTCATTTCCAACAGTTTGTTGGCCAGGGACTGGGGCGCAATGGTCATTCCGGACGGATTCAGATTTTCGTAGTATTGCAAGACACCCCACTGCTTCCGGGTGGGCGATTGCTGATAGTCGGCATTGCTGGCAGGGGCATATATGACCTGGTGGCCATCCTTCCCACTGTCCAGGTCGAGCTTGATCAAGTTGGCGGTTTCCTTGTCGATTGTGCCGGTATAATCATAGTCACCGGCGGTTTCTCCATCGAAGTAGAGATCCGTTTTGAGTTTCGAAATCTCCTGCAATGTCAGCTTGCCACAGTCGTCATAAATCACATACATTTTCCCGGTCTGCATCAGAGTCATGTCTAACGCCGTCTGGCACATATCCAGGATGGTTGTATCTGGGTCCCTGTGTTTCGGAATCACATAGCCGGTATCGTCCAGTTCGCCTACTTTCAGTTCGAAGTCCTCTGCCAGTTCCCGGATCACCTGGGTGGCAGTACGGCCCACATATTGGAAAGTGTCCTTGTTCAGCAAATACCGCATCTGATCATAGGCAGTCACGCTCCACAGATCATCTTTGGTTTTCTTCTTCTCGAAAATGAACCCATGGAAAAACTGTTTACCTTTCCACGTCACATCTATGGTGTCCCCGTATCCCATCTTCAAGACTTCATCTCGAACAACCTTGAAAGTCATTTTTCCAGGGGCACCCTTTCGATGAAGTTCCAGCCGCAGATCATCCAGGACAGCCGGGACGAAGAATTCATCCGTCTTTTTTACGTGTACAACCATGGTCAGCCCCTCGGTGTTTCCCCCGGAGTAATTGACCACGCTGTTCGTGTTGGGCTGTTGAGCTGTTTCCGTCATAGCTTCAGCACCTTCCTCGCCATGGATTGAAGCGGATTGGTCACCAGGTTACTGGTCAACACAGACCGCCAGTTGACTTTCCCTCCTGTCAGCATCTTCACGGCCTCATAGCAAGTCACATTTTTGGAAATCTTGGCCAGGGACGGGATGCTTTTACCTACGGTAGGCCGGTTGTCCTGTACCACCAGTTTTTCGTTTCCGTCCTTGTCCTTCTCAATCTTGGCTGTTTTAGTTCCGAAATAACGGTATTCTTTCAGCTTCAGCGGTACGACTACATCAGTACCCTCGCTGTCAGCATCTTCTACGATGCTGTAATCTTCCAGTGTTACCGTCATGTTCGTACTAAACAGGACGTTGAACCCCAGCATCCGGCAGACTATGAACTGAAAAGGTTCCTTGGAAGTTTTCAGCGTCTCGAATTGGTTGAGGAAATACTCAGCCTTCTTGTACCCAAAAAAGTTGTCTATCCCGGTGGCTCCGGCAATCAAAGAGTTGGCCACGCCACCCAAAAGGCTGGAATCGTACTCAGCCCATGGGTAGCGGTTGTTGGGAAGCCTTGCCTCGAACTCAATCTCAGATAGGCCAGGGCTTTTTATCAAACTGGCCTCGCCCTCGTTAATGAGATTGATTGTCCGGTTCTTCCCTTTAATTTTCAGTTCCATCCTGGCCGGGGGCACGGGCAACTGCACCATGCCCAGGTAAAAATAGTAGCTCATGCGTGCACCTTCCTTGCCCCTGCGGCCATGCTCTGTAGCAGGCCCTGGCTCAATACATCCACAACCCCATCGATGTCCATTTCGTTGCTGATATTGTTGGTCATACCGCCCATCTCGATAGTCACGGATGCCGTGGTGTACTTGTTGATTGCTTCTCGTTCGGCAATCTCACGCAGGTATCTTAAATCCTCCTGGGCACTATCCAGGGCATCAGCAGTACGTTTTGCCGCATCGGCCCCTTTCCCGGTGTTCCCAGCAATGTTCCCGGCCTGGTTTTCCAGTTTGGACGGGTCGAAAGCAGGGGTGCCAACTTGCGGCACGGAAATCTGACCGATGCTTGCACCTTGCTCATATCCCCACTGGGCCGCACTCGTCAGATCGCTATACTCAACCGGGTTGGCAATCCTCCCCGCAATCTCCCTTGTTTGCACGGTCCAGTCAACATGGCCAAAGCCCCCAGACTTTACCTTGTCGATGCCGGGAATTTTGTTGATCATGTCGATGATGTTGTTGATAGCGGCGGCAACCAGTCCAACGATGCCGTTCCAGATATCAGCAAAAAGGTTATAAATGGCATCCAGGGGATTGTTCCAGACGCTGGCGAAGAAGTTGGCTACCGCAATAGCCATGTTGATGAAAAACACCAGGATATTACGGATAATGGCGAACGCCCAGGAAAAGGCACCCACCACAATACCGGTCGCAGAAATGGACGTTCCTGCGAAGTGATTAAAGGCCGCTACACCCAGATACAAAGCCCCAACAATTAGCACAATCACAGCCGGAATGATGAACAGGGGGCTGGCGAACATAGTAGCATTGAGCCCCATAAAAGCGGCTGTCAGGCCCTCAGTGGCGGCGGTCATAGCGAAGATGGCAACTGTATCGGCCACGCTTGCGGCGGCGTGCATCCCTGCGGCAACAGCAGCCGCAATGGACCCGGAAGCCGCCCAAAGTGCATGGGCCGCAAATATCCCCAGGGCCGTAGCCGCCAGGATCAGCCCAGCACGGACTGCAAAAGAGTGCCGTTGGATGAACCTGGATGCCGCAGAAAAGGCACCTACCGCCATATTAATCCCCCGGTTGATCAGATCCACAACGTAATAGACTACCGGGGCCACGCTTGTAATGGCCTGTTTGATACCACCCACAGCTGTTTTAATAGCCGGGCTGTTGGCAATTCTGGATAGATACGAAATCACAGGCCCGAACGCCCTCATGGCCGTGTTCTTAATATCCGTCATGTGGTCTGCCCAGGTTTTGGGCATCCTCGCAAACCGTTCTTCGATTTCGTCCGCATTGTCCAGTACGGCCTTTTTGATAATGTCGGCAGTAATTGCGCCCTGGGTGGAAAGCTCTTTCAGTTCACCCCGGGTGATGCCCATAGTCTTGGCAATCATGTCTTGCAGGATAGGGGCGTTTTCCGTGATGGACCTGAATTCGTCTCCCTGCAATTTGCCGGATGCCAAGGACTGCTGTAACTGAAGAAGGGCAAATTTCTGGTTCTCGGCAGATGCCCCGCCGATTACGAATAGCTTCTGGAGTCCTTCTACAAATCCGACGGTTTCACGGGGATCCGGAAAGGCATCCCTAGCATTGACAGACAAGCTGGCCACGGTATCTGCCATGGTCATGTACTCCCCACGGGCTTTCTGGGCAGATTCGAAGATCATGTTGTTGAGCGCTACCACGTTTTCCTGGCTCCCGGAGATCATCTGTAATCTCGCATTCGTCCCGGCTACATGGTCTGCCAGTTCCACGACTCCCATGATCTGGTTTTTGATCATATCCAGGGCACCAGTGGCCATGTTGGCCAGGAAACTTCCTGCGAATACATTTTTCAAAGCGGAAAACCTGCCCACAGCATAGTCGGCAGAATCAGATACAGATTGAGTCGCCTTCCCGATGCTCTGCATCCTGTTGGCATAGTTTTCAGCCGCACTTGCAATTCTTGCGAACGTTGGGGAAACTCCATCAATAAGTTCGATGGTGTCTGTTATTTTGGCCATTTTATACCTCCTTTCCCCTAATTGCCTTTCAGCTTTTGCATTTCTTGCCGATAAACATCGACGAACGCATAGATCACCGCCTGCTCCCACACGGGCAATTCGTAAAAAACGTGCGGCAGAATGTGCAATTTGATGAACATCAGATACAGCACATTAGCGTCTACGTCATTGCCCTTTAAGAGTTTTTTACGGTAGTAATTTTTTCGTCCATTTCGGTGCTGTATCCAGCCGCAGACTGTACAGCGTTTTCCAAGTCAACGATTTCGCCCGGAGTCAGCATCGCTTTCAGCAGGGCTTCGGCACCGACCACGCCCCAGGAATCCTGCAGATCAGCGTCATTCAGATCCGGGAACACGATGGATGCCAGCGTCATTTCCATGGCGGCCTCTTCCGCATTGGTTCTCTTTTCAGCTGCCCCGGTAACCTTGTTGGGGACGTTCTTGGTATTCCGTTTGGTGATTGCCTTGATTTCGTCGTACCCCAGTACACGCAGTTCCCACATGACAGGGTTGCCTTCTTCGTCCTTGATGCGCTTGGAAGCGGGGAAAAACACAGATTTATTTTCTTCAACGGCGTCCCGGTAGAACGCACGCATATTTTTTTCGTTAGCCATTTTTTATTCCTCCTTGGGAAAATCTATAAAGGAAAAGGCAGGGTTTCCCCTGCCCTTCAATCAAGCGTTCATGCCGTCCAGTTCGTTGAACTTCTGGGCAATCCGGAAGCCCTCGAACGTGAACTTGATAGAATCGGACAGCCAATCGCCGTCCACGTCAAAATTGGCAATCGTCCCGGAATCAATATTGCAGTTCTGGAGCACGATGCTTCTTCTTCCGGCATCGGAAGTCGGGTCCTCGTTGATAACTTGCATGTCGAAGTAGGTGTCAACGCCATTGTCCACGAAGTTCTGAATCATCTCATCGAACAGGTTGGTGTTCTTGTAGATTTCCAGAGTCCCGGAACCTTTGGCAGAATAAGCCTTGTTGCCTTTCTGCACCCGGCCCAGAATGGACACTTCTTTCTTTTCTTTTTCGATAGTTGCTTCCAGCTTCTTGGCCTGGAAAAGCAGGTATCTTTTCCCGTTCACGGTGATATAAGCCGTGGCCAGCTTGGCGTTGATTACGTCCTTGGCCAGCATAGTTTTAATCGCATCCGGCATCTATTTCACCCCCCCTTACGCCACTACCACGGTGGCGTACAGCTTCTTCATGCTGACCACCGGCTGTTCCTGGAACGTCCACACTACGGAAGATTTGTCGTCCCCCTGCACGGGTTTCGCCAGGTCGCTTTCCACAAACCCGGTAATTGCCCCGACTTTCTGGTACTGTTCGAGGATATAACACCCATCGGCCCACAGGGCGTCCCGGCCATCGTCATTGTTCTGGGCTTTCCCCAGATACACCTTGTTGAACGCATGAGCCAGGTCGATTGCCGTGTTGTCCAGTACCCGGATGACCTGGTTCAGCGCAAAGTCACTGTTCTTCGTCTTTGTGAACTCGGTGAAAGAGTTGATGTCTTCCAGCACCCGTACGTCCCCAGTCACATCACCATCGACAGGATCAGTCACAACGTGGAAGGTCAGCAGACCATCGTTGATGGCCTGTTTCAGTTCGTACTGCTTCAGTTGGGTTTTGACGGTAAACTCGCCATTGTAGATGGTGTTGGTCAGATCAGCATTGATGGCGCAGGATGCTTCCGCACCAGTCACCCAGTATGCCAGGGAACCCTTTTCCTTCCCGGAGTCGGTCACCTCGTTGGCCTTGTTGATATTGATCACACCTTCGTAGTTAGGTTTGTCAGCCCCGAAAAGAACAACCTGGAACTTGCTCCCTTCATCGTCCCGAAGCCGTTTTACAAACGCCAGCAGAAGGGACTGCACCTTGGTATCGCTACCGGCATACCCCATGACGTTGAAATAGTACGGTTCGATTAAATCCAGGTAGTTCTGATAGTCTGCCGTGGTCACGGTTTCCCCGTTGGTTCCCCCGGTCATCTTCACAGCCGCCGCAACGGTCAGTTCCCCAGATTTTTTGAATACCACGTAGTCGTTGTCCACCAGGTCCGCAGAAGTCTTTACGCTCTGCTTGTCCACGGTTTTCAGAACCCCATCAGTGGTCAGATAGGTATAAACCACCTTGTTTCCATCCGTATCGGGATCATCCTGCACCCCGACGGAAATATCATTGCCACGGGTACCGGCATATTTCGCAGTCCCCAGAACGCAGGTCGCTTTCGCACCGCCACCGTTCAGCCGGTAGAAATATCCGGTTTTCAGATTAAGGAACAGGTCACGCAGGCCTGCCAGTTTGTCGCTGCCATAATCATAGCCAAAAATCTTCTGGCATTCCGTCTGGAATTCGTCAGCTTCCACTCTGAAGATCTGGTCACTAGGGCCCCAGTCAAGTTCGAGTGCCATGGTCCCATAGCCCCGGTCGGCAATCTCAGCTTCGGCCCGAACTTTAGATACAAAATTAATGTACGTGCCCGGCAGCACTTTATTCTGAAACAGCCACGTACCTCCACCTAAAGCCATTGTTCATTCCTCCTTTATTCGTTAATGTCTTTGGTCACCACATGGGCCTGGGCTTCCTGGATCATCTGATCCACCTGGCTTTCGGTGTACATCACGCCGTCATCCAGGATTGCCCACAGCAGATTCACGTGCGGTGCATATTTCTTGGATGCCAGGATGGTCTGGGCATCCATTTTCTTTTCGTCAGTCACAGCCGCAGCCGTTCCCATCTTTTCTTCGTCCATTTCCTTCATCCTTTCGCCTTGCCGGATACATCAAGATGTTCCATGACATCGCCAGCCGGTTTAATTCTCCGGGTGAACGTGGCATAGGTCACGAACACGTGCAACACCCCATCGGTGATGCGATAGTGCAGATCACTTCCCCGCAACTTTGTTCCATCGTCCAGGGCAATCAATTCCAGGTCGTACATAAGGGATTCAGCCAGGGCGATAACCTGCCCCCGAACATCATCAATTTCCCCTCTCTCGTTGAGGATCATCCAAACATCGAATGTGGCTTCCTGCTGATACCTGTCCCCGACTACCAGCTTCACACTGGCATCGTCCAACAGCTTGATGCGCCAACATGGAAACTGCACCTTGTTCTTGATTTCGTCCACATAAACGGGATAAGCCCGGATGCTGTACAGCTTCCGGGCCAGTCCGTTGATTAATTCAGTTGTTATGCTCACTTGAACAACCCCTTTTCTACGGCGTTCAGATTGCGCCTTATGACCTTGGGGGAAGCCTCACGGACTGCTTTCTTGGCTTTCTCGGTGATGTTCAGCCCATCCACCCAGGATGCAACCAGGCTTTTCCCCAGCAGAGGGACATACCGTCCCGGCCTCTGCCTATGCCCGTCATTCACGTAGGACGCATAAGAGGCGGAGTTGAAAACCTGTTGACTGTACCCCAGGGCTTTCTTTTCCACCTCTCCGACGTCCCACGACCTGCGCATATGCTCAGATTTTGACCGGTAAACCTTTCCTGTTTTCGGGTCCTTCCGCACAATCTTCTTGCCTACCGGCGTGTTCTTCTTTGCCGTCCTCAGATACACCCCGGCAAGGGTGGCCACAGATTTTTCCATGGCCTGCTGTACTTCTCCATTCCCCAGCTTGAGGGCGTTCTCATAGATTTTCTGGCAACCTTTCAACGAAACTCTCACTTTGGCCATTAGTACACCTCACGAACGGTTAGGATCACCTCCTGGTGGCTCCCATACGAGGCAGGTACAGAAGCCGCCTTATACCGCAGTGTCTTGCCCAGATGATTGACATCGATGTCAGCTCCCGGTGTCACTGCTACATCGGGAGACAAAAAGAGTTTCGTGGTTTGCTCCATCTTGGGAACCCCGTCGTTTTCCGTTGCCGGGAAGCTGGAATAAGAAAGCCGACAGGGAACGGGATCTGTCTTGACCTCTTTCGTGGTCACGATTCCTGTATCCTTATCGGCTTCTGTTTCTTGTGTGATGATCACGGCAGTATCCTGATAAAAATTTTCCAGGGCCGTCCTCACCACCGAAGGCGTCTGAAACATGTAAGATCACGCTCCTCGGTCCATACAGCGATGAGGGAATCCAGCCGTTCCTCCGGAGTGTTTCCACCCAGTTGAACCTCGGTATCCCCCTCTTTGATAGACGTTGCCACAGATACCGATGCATCCCCCAATACAGCGGCTTTCCTGGCTTGCAGGAATTTCCCGGCCACTACCTTGTCCACATCTTCCGCCAGCTCCTGGGGCATCTCAACCAGGTTGCAAAAGTTCAGCACGTGCTGGGCCTCGGCCTTGTAGAGGATTTCCACCAGGGCGGCATCATCATTGGTGACAGTGTAGCCGGTGGCCAAACTGATTAAAGCCTTAATGTCATCGGTCATGGCCTACCTCCTATTCCTTCTTGGCAGCGGTTTTCTTCGGCGCAGGGGCTTTCTCTGCGGCTTCTTCCTGGCCATAGCCGGTGACTCGCTCGTATCCCTGCATTTCCAGCATTTCAGCCTGTTCCTCGCTTTCGACAAGCCGGAACACGTTAAGATTACGCAGTGCGATCATATCCTCGCCCCCTTATGCGCCGATATTCACGAAGCCAGAACCCAGCTGGTTGTACGGAATCCACAGGTCGTGGAATTTACGATAATCCAGCTTCCAGGCATCTGCCCCCTGGTTCACGTTAGGTTCGAAAATGCGGATTTTATCGGTTTTGGAAATAGCAATGGGAACGCTGGTAGGGATGATGATCCAGTTAATCAGTTTGGCCGTTTCGGAAGGTGCAAAGCCCCCGGCTTCCTGCCCGCTGGTAGTACCGTCCTTAATGACGTATTCGGTCTTCATCCGGGCGCTGGGAACGGGCAGAATGGGCAGTTCATTGTAGATTTTCACCCGAGTTTCGATTTTTCCGGCGGTGAAATTGCCCACATCGATGCGTTTTTCAATCCCGTCCGCATTGTCCAGGATGGTACGGATTTTAGGGGACATGATGATAACCAGGCCCCGGTTTTCGCCGATGATGTCTTCCACTTCGTCAATTTCAGCATCCAGTTCGGCCAGGATGGTGGAAGCGGTCGGAGTGAAAGCGTCCTTCACCTGCCCGGCACCTTTCAGCAGGGCGGAAATTTTGGAATAGCGATACGCATCCACTTCGGGGATAACGCTGTCCCGCTGGAATTTCCCCATGACATTACCAGCAGCGGCAACGAAGTTGGATTCGTTCACATCCATGGCATCAAGATGGAAGGTACGGCCACGGTCCTGGGTCATCTTGTAATCTCTGTATTTCAGAGTCACAGCACCCTGCACGAAGCCTTTGTCACGGTCGTAGTTGGCCAGGCCACTAGTGCTGATTTCAGGCATCTTGACGGTATCGCCGCCGTTGTAGACAACTTTCCCGGCATTGGCTTCCATCCAGCCGGAGGTGGCCCCTACTTGCATCTGTTCATCTAGTTTCGTCTGGAAGATTTTCGTCATTTCAAGCGTGTTAATAGGCATTTAATGCTCCTTTCTTACAGGCCGAGGGCGGCACCAAACTCTTTGGCAATGCTTGCTTCGTCCCCGGTTCCAGCATCGTCTTTCCCACCAGGGTTTCCAGGTTCGATTCCCCCAGCTTTGACGGTGCCATCTTCGAACATATAAGCATCAGATTCCTTGATGGCCTTGATTTGTTCATCCAGGCCGCTGACCGTTCCGTCCTCGTTGAGTTTCAGCTTCCCGCCATCGAGCAGGGAGCGGACAGCCTTCGGGTTCCGGGCCTTGGCAGTAGTCAGTGCCATTTCAATGGCCGAATCCAGCTTGAACTGGTTCATGCTTTCCTGGTACTGCTTTTCCCGTTCCTTTGCGGCCTTCTTCATCTCATCGATCTGGGCGGCCAGGGCTTCGTTGTCCTTGTTGGCTTTTTTCAGCCCGTCCACTTCCTTGACCATGGCTTCCTTTTCGGCCTTCGCCGCTTTCAGCTCCTCCAGTTTCGTGTTGAACTGGGACTTGCTGACGTAATTTTTGCCATAGTCCTCGACAATCCGGTCGGCCACATCATCTGGAATCCCCAATGCTTTCAGTTCTTCTTTGGTCATTTTTCGTTGTCCTTTCTTCTCGCTTCGCTTGATTTTCGCCAGCCACACCTGGCGTTTGCAGTCCCGTTCTTTTTCGCCTGCGGTACTGGAAAGGCATGAAAAAAGCAGGTTCGCAAGAACCTGCTCTACAAACCTGCATTCATTTTTCAGTCATTCCTTGTGCGGTTTCACGTACTTTTCGAACCACTTTTGATATGTCAGATCTCCATGAACAAATACCGTCTTGCCGGTTCCCTTTTTCCTTGCGGCTCTGGTTCCCTTTTCTTCGTCGGTCACTCCATCGATGTATGGGACCGTGGTAGACCTGCAATAGCAGTGAAATGGGGGCATGGTCAGCCCAGGCTTTGCCCCCTTCTTGTCAAAAACCTTTCCGTCCATGTGGCGGCAGATTTCTGACGTTCGGGTGTCCAGGGCTGCTACGATTTCGTATTTATCCACCCCCAGTCGGTCGTATGTATCCAGCATAGCCGATTCCTGTACATAGGCCGTTTCTGTCTCTACCAGGCGTTCGGCACTATGATACGAGACGTTGAACTGCTTGGAAATCCTCTCAGCCATAGGCCCCGTACCTTCTTTCAGTAGCAGAGACCTCGAAATTTCAGTTCTGAGCGTGTTTACCAGCTTGTCCTTATTCTCCCATATCCTTGAAGAAAAGTCCTTTCCATCAGCCGCCCAGCGTGTATTGATGGCCTTTTCAATCTGGGTCTCCGGAACAGCTGAGAAGGTTTCGAATTTCCCCTTCATCCGTTGAATCTCATACGCCGCACGGTAATTGGAATCCTCGTACACATCCCTCAAGGTATCACTGATGTTAATTTCCTGGGCCTTTGCCACCTTTTCGCAGTACATCTGCGTTTTAATCAGCAATTCCTGGGCCTTTGTCAGCCTGGCCCGGATGGACGCCTGGTCCAACATCTTTCTGTATTCTTCAGACAGATTCTCCTGTTGTGCCAGCCGTTTGTACTCCCGGAGATCCATTTTAAAGGCTTTCAGCTCCCTGGCGTTGAGAATCTTCTGGGCATCAGCATAACTGATTCCGTTTTCGTCGGCATATCGCTGATACCAGGATTCCACATCCTTCAAGCATTTTTGCAGGGCTTCCTCGTAAACCTTTTTCAGATCTGCCTTGCAAATATCAGCCTTCTGCATCTCCAGGGCTTTCATGCGCTCGAAGCGTTCTCCCCAGTAGCTCATGATCATTCACCCTGGGGCTGTTTATCCTGGCCAGGTGGTGCGGCATAGTCACCGCCCATTAAGTCGTCCATTGCCTCCTGCTTTTCCTTCTTCAGCCGTTCCAGCTCCTGCTGAGTGTCCTCGGTCCACGGGTGGTTGGCTACAATGGTTTCATTGCTGATGATCCCCACGGAATTACGACAGTTGTTGATTGTCTCACTCTCGTTGGTCAGCATGTCCCGGTTGAAAACGAAGGTAACATCAGAAGTCGGTGCCACCCCTTTGACAGTCTGCAAGTAGGTGTTGACGAACCACATCAGGTTCCGCAGGGAAACTTTGAACTGGACCTCCATCTGGTTGGCATCCAGGTCGATGTCACTGTAGGCCGCCTGGATATTCATTTTGTTGGCATCCCCAGAGGTAAATCTTTCGTCCTTGGCATCAAACCCTCGCCCATTCTCGATGATTGCTCTCTTGAGTAGCTTCTGAATCAGTTCGAAATTCTGGGGATTCACCTCGATGTGCAGGGCTTCCACGCCACCGTTCTGTCCATCGTCCCGTCTAATCTTAATGGCACCATAAGCCATCAGATTTCGCCGAAAGTCACTCAGCTTCTCCCCATCGTAGTTATACAGCACCAGGATGGTACTGCGAATATCCTCGCTCGTAGTGTCTGCGAACCAGCTTGTCAGCTGATTGAGGGCATCTTGCAAGCATTTTACTTTACAGATTAGCGGCTGTTCATGACGTTCCCGCTTAAAGGAAATCAGCGGCACCCTGGACCAGTTCATAGGCTGGCCCTCGATGGTCATATAGGCCGCATCGGTTTTGTCATTGTCTGGAAGTAGCTTATCGTTTTCAAATACGAAATACCGAACTCCGTTAGTCGTGTAGTATTCGCACTTGATCACCGTATCCGGGGTTCTCCCTCGGTAAACGGTAACGGGATATACGTAAAGGGCGGCATCGAGTTGCTTATGCTCATCGTCCTTCCAAAAGGCCAGAACCCGGTCACCACGTAGCATCCGAACTCTCAACTGCCCTTCCGTATCGATGTAAACGAACTGCCATGAAATCCCGCAGTTCAAAGCATTTTCGCCGGTGGCCTGGAGTGTTTCGGCGTATTCATCATCGAAAATCGTGTCCAGCTCGGCTGTGTATCGGTCATCCTGGCCCTCGGTTTTTAATTCGACCGGCTTACCTAGCAAATAGTTGCATTTCTGGTCCACCAGGATCCCGTATTGGTTATCCATGATCTTAAAATTCGGCAGATTGTGGACAGATACCCTGCCCCCATCCGGCCCGATCATCATCCGTTCTTTTCGCTCGATGTCCTGCCGATCACCGTAGTAGGCCATGCCAGTGAGCATATCAGCCCGTTTCTTACTGGTCAGCCATCGGCGCAGCTCCTCTTCGAGAAATTCCACTTCGTTCATGCCGCTCTGGGAACCCTGTTTGATAAGCCCATCCCAGAAAGCGTTGATTGCTCCCATCAAAAACACTCTATCACCTCACACCTCAATCAAAAGAAAATCCATCGTCCCGGACAGCATCCATGACCGCATACCGCATTGCATCCATCAGATGGTTGTTGTAGTCAACCGGCTTGTTGATGAGCTGGTCTGTCTGCTTGTCCCGGTCCCAGCAGTAGGTGGAAATCTCCATCAAAAAATTTACACACCTGGGGTGGACGATAATGTGGTAATCCTGTATCCTCTGAATCCCGTTGTTGATACTGTCCTTGCCCTTCCGGCTCGGGTGTATCCTGTACAAACCGGCTTCCCGTAGTTCGGCAATGCTTTTTGGCTCGGCAGAATCTGCGATGATCCTTTCCTTGACGTACCCCATGCCCATGATTTTCTCGGCAATTCTGGCGTTGGTCAGCCCTCGTTCGTACATCTCATCGAACACATAAATACACCGGCTTCCCTTGTCCACCAGCCCGCAAAACAAGGCTGTAGGGTCGTTAGTATAGCCAAAGTCAAGCCCGAAGGCAGATCTCACGCCTTTCCGCTTCCGAACCTCGTCGATGTTGAACACCTTTTCTTCGTAGCTGTCGTACACGAGTCCATCAACCACGCCCCAGTCACCCAGGCCAGCCACACGGTAACGCCGTGGATTTTTTTTCATCTGTTCGAACAACGCATGGTCGGAATCCGATAAGAATTCGTTCATCATGTAGTTGGTCGTAATTGCCAGGACGTTCGGGTCCTTTACATCGAAGAACCGTTTCTTAATCCAGCACTTGTCTGACCACGGGTTGAACGTCAGCGTCAGCTGGGTAAAAAGCCCCGGAGGAAGCTGACCACGGATTGATTCATCCAGCCTGTCGAACGCCTCCTCGCTGGTCACCTCGTAGGCTTCTTCGAGCCACAGCCAGCACAGAACGCCTTTGGGAACACTGATTGACGTAATCTTCAACGGGTCATCCAGGCCCACGAAAAGGATCCTCTGCCCTGTTGGGATATAGACCAATTCCAGCGGGCTTTTGGTAACCTTCCAGTATTTTTCTACTCTCAGCCGTCGAATAGCCCAGCACAGATCTGAAAAGCAACTGTTTTGCAGAGTTCTATAAACCTTCCGGACCACCAGCAAATTGGCATCGGGGTACTTCATGAGATTGTAAATGTACCATATGGCCGCCGTCTTGCTCTTCTTGCTGGCCCGGCTCCCCTTGACGATCCTGTACCGTCCTCGGAACCGCCAGAACTCCCCATAATGGCCTCCCACCACATCGGGAAGGCGTACTATCGTATTCATGGCTGAATTTCATCCTCCCCTGTAATAATCACTGGGCCATCACTGGAGCTTTCCACCTTGTTCGGATCATCGCTCTGCCCCAGGTAGTTCTTGCCCAGGAAAATGGCCATAGCGGCAGACCTCTGGGCCAGTTGCCATTGAGTTCGGCGCAAAGAAATTTTCCCGATTCCCCTTTTTATCTTGAAAACTTCGGAAAATTTCAATCCATACGTTTTCTGGCACCATTTCGCCAGCGTTTTATCGGTCACATCAAAAAAGCCACAGATTTCTTCTTCGGTCGCCTGCATTCCGCAAAGTTTTTCGAATGTTTTCTTGTCGATTGGTTTTTCCGGTCTTCCTGCTGGCACGGCTTCACCCCCTTTTCATCTCTTTCCGTCCTATTTTTTCCACTTCTCGTTTAAAATCTTCGGAACGCAGTTTTCCCAACTGACCTGGTGGTGTATCCTGGCATGAGTCGAATTCAGCCCGGCAATCTTAACGCAGTCAGGGCACCATCTTCATGCCCAGTTTCTTTGCCGCTTTCAGTCTTGTATGCCCGGCCACGATCACCCCGTTCTTGTCGATGATGATGGGAACCTTGAACCCGAACTGCTTGATGGAGTTGGCTACGAATTTGACTGCCTTGTCGTTATTCCTGGGGTTGTTCTCGTAAGGGACAACTTCCTCGATTTTCTTTTCTATGATTTTGTCAGCTATACCTTTCATTTCGAACCCCTTTTCAAACACGAAAAAAGGCACCCCAGACCCATCTGAAAGTGCCTTTTCCCTATGAAGTTGTCCGTTGGAGTGATGAACACGGAACCTGCTGTCCCTGCCTTCACGATTACTAGTATAGCACCGAAATTGCGGCTATAGTGGGTGTAATTCGGTCATTTTACAGTAAAAAGACGGTAATAAAACAGAAATTACGTTTTGTTTTAAGTTATCCACATTTCCGCATAGTTATCCACATTGTAAAAAAATGGAGGCTGTCAGCTAACCGACAACCCCATGGGGAAGAATTTCAGATTGGTTTGAGATGGACCTGCTTCCGCATAGACCATCCTGGAAATTTTACTGATTGCCCTGTGAGCCTTGTCCCTGCACGTTTTCTCATTGCACCCGGCTCCAATGGCTACGGCTTCCCACTTCTTTCCGTAGATGAATCTGTCCTTTACGATTTGAGCTTCCGTCCCGGTCAGTGCTTCCAGGCAGTTATCCAGGATTCTGATCTGGCTTTCCAGCTGCTTCACCTGCATCAGCTTGACTTGGTAGCGGTGTTCCTTCTCGTCCTTCTGCGATACGTACATTTCCTCCTGGCTGGGCTTGTCCCATCCTCCGCCCCCGGCATCAAAGCCGAACTTGGTTGTTTTAGGAACGGGTTCCAATGAGATTTCCATCCGCAGATTGTTCAAGACCTCTTTCTGGTTCTCGACGAACACCTTCCACTCGACGTAGTGTTGAAGCTGGTGCTTCAAGTCCATTTCGTATGAATTGTAATAGATTCCCATTGGATCCCCTCCGCATTTAGTCTTTTTTGCCGTACAGATACTCTTTTAACAGCCTCGTATACTCCATGGCCTTGTTCAGATCATCTTCCTTGTTCTTTTCCTGGTACCGATAAAGGTACTTGAAAATATTTCCCTCGTAGTAGGATTTCGGATCAGAAACAAACTTCTCGATGAAGTCCTTACATTCCATCCCCCGGAAGTTGTAGTGCCCTGGGTGGTGAATCATGTCCGGGGCACTATCTTTATGCCGGTGGTTAGGCATTACATCATGAGTACATTCCCCATTGTAAAGAGACGGGTGAAAGTTTGCCATGTTTTGAGTGGAAATGCAATTTTCAACGTCATAATCCGCTTTTTCATCCATCACTTTTTCCAGCTTCCAATCCACTAGACACCTACCGCCGTGTTTTTTATCAGTACTAAATTCGCACTTGGAGCAATCATCAGTTCTTCTGCACTCGTCCTGAATTTCTTTCATGTTCTCCAGGATTTTCAGAATCTTATTTTTGTTCATTTTCCCTTCTCGACCTCTTTCTTCGATTTCTCGCTCGATCTGTCTTGCAAAAATCTCTTGGTTAAGTGCGGCGGCAACAATTTCTGCACGATCTCTGGTGGAAAACCACAAATCCCTTGTTCCATCGCCATTCGGTGAAAGGCAGGTGAGCCTGTCAATATCATCGATGCCATATAGCTTGGCCACGCCGTACCTTTTTCCGACAGGAATAGCCTCCCAAATCGGGGATTTTCTTTCATCGAAGTGGTCACAATCTTCAACCAGCTCAATCGGCTTTGGATATTTTCCATGGCAACAGAAATTCTCGACATAATCAACGGCAAGTGTTTCCCGGAAGCACTTGCACTGCTTGCATATATCAAACCTCATCTCAACCACACTCCATTCCTCACGAAACACAGTTCATACGTTTTTCTTTTAGCTTTAAAGCGCATTTTCCTACCGTCCCACAAAGGAAGCCGAGAAGCAGAAAGCCATTTCTTTGAGCGTTTGTACTCCTGCCTCAGTTCCTTGATTTCTTTTATCGTTGCTTCTCCAAAAAGCAACTGGTTCTTGTGGCGTTTCCACTTCTTCCATGCTCTCATTTCTTCCGTTTCTCCCTTCTCCGCAGGGTTTGCAGGTCATCGTAATCAATCCACCCTGCATGGCCCCACTTCAAGCTCTTGGCCACCCATTGCAACTCGATAGTTGGATACTTCCATTGAAACAACTTCCGTTTCAGCTGAGCGTCTTCCATGGCCCAACCTTTCACGTCCACGGCAACCCTTCTCCCGTCCCGGATATAGTCGAAATCCAGGATATAGTTTATTGCCCTCTGACGCTTTCCCTGAAAAGTTGTGACAGCCGGAATCAACTCATATCTGGGGTGGCATCTAAGGTTAGAGATAGCCCCAGTTTTTTCCTGGTAACGGAGGAAGACATAGTAGTCTGCCTCCGTCTTGGAATCAAAAAGAATCCCGTCCACCGTTACTTTTTTTGACCGCATCTCAATCCCCCGTCTTTTGATAGGCCAGCAGACAATGCCACGAGCACAGATAAGCAGTCCGTTTTTTCTTTCTGCTGTAACTCCTGTATGCCCACGCACCAGGGTCGAGAACATAGAAAATTTTTCCGCAAATTGGGCAGGTTTTTGTACAGAGAAAGCCGCCCATATCAGCATACTTTTTTGAACTCATGGATCCTCCTAGTCAAGCTATCGATCATCCGATACAAAACATCCAGCTTCCACGACAATTCTTTGACCTGTTTCCGCAGTCCCTCATTCACCAGTTCCAGATCATCCATCTTTTCCCCGTCCATCCAGATTTCATGACGGAGAAAAGCGTTTTCGTCTTCCAGGTATTTAATTTCTCTTTCGGTATCCATCTTTACCACCTACAGAGCAGTTTCGTCAGTCATCAGCCCGAAAAGGTTGATTTGATCATTATCTTTTTTCGGTTCCTGCATCCACCACCGCATCAAAGATTCGACATCTTTGAAGTTCTTCATTCCGTCCTCGTTTCTTTTCTTCCATGCCAGACGGGCACCTTTATGCCATTCGTTTTCCCATATTTGCGGCCATCTGTTTTTTTCTTCCAGCTTCTTCTTCATATTTACAAAAGGACAGCATACACAGCCGATTCTTTTTAGTCCTTCGTCGTATAAAGAACAGTACGGAACATGGAACTTATGAATATATTCCCATACCTCACTCGTAGACCATTCAAGAATCGGGTGAATAAGGCTCTTTCCCTTGCTCCCTCTACACGGTTCCACCATGTGCCGCTTTGCCCTTCTTGAACTTTCTTCCCTTCTAATTCCAGTTACCACGGTTCTTCCCTTGCCGCCTCGCTCTTTAAACATCTGACAGCAATACCGGACAGTCCTGGTCGGTAGCATTTTATGCGCTTCGACAGCCTTCCACATCGGCATATCTGGGCGTTCGAATTTTACTTCTGGATAGCTGTTGTGAACAAATCTAATCACTTCGGGAGGGTCAACGGTCGTAACATTGAAGTGGGCGTCGAACTTGACCTTTGCCCTCTTGCAGAGATCAAGAACAACGCAGCTATCTTTTCCACCAGAAAAGGCTACGTAATATCCTTCCGGGGGTTCATTTAGCTGTAATCGCTTTACCGCAAGAAGAACTTTGTCTTCCTTGCCGTAAGGCGTATTTTCAATCAGCATTTTCTTTCCTCCTTCCCATCATCAGCACCACGATTGATGAGAAAACACGACATAATCAGTACGGCAATAAAGCCCCAGAACATAGCAGAAAGAACCGCTATAATAACGTCTTCCATTTTCTTTGCCCCCTCAGAACGGAATTTCTTCATCGAATTGGCTCGTCACATCCTGTCCCATGCTTTCAAAGCCGTTCCCTGCCGCAGAATTTTGCGTATGAGCGTCTTTTTCTTTCCGCTCGATGAATTCCACTCGGTCTGCAATTACTTCGCTCACAGTCCGATTTTGGCCTTGCTTGTCCTGGTATTTGCGAATCTGTAACCGGCCTTCAACAAGCAGCCGTTGCCCTTTGCTGACGTAGTTCCCAACCGTCTCCGCAGTCTTGTTCCAGGCAACGATGTTGATAAAGTCCACTTCTTTCTGTCCATCTTTCCCGGAAAATGGGCGGTCAACAGCCAGGGAAAACGAAGTTGTCGTTTTCCCTGTGCTGGTAACCTTGACTTCCGGGTCCTTGGTCAGCCGTCCCAGCAACACAATCTTATTCATTCTTATTTTCCCCCTTATCGTTGAAATAGAGATTCATAGCGCATTTTTTGTCCTGGCATCCTGCACAGTTCGGAAACGCACCTTTGAAGATCAGCGGATATTCCTTTTCCAGGATTCTTTTGATTTTCCATGCCACATCTCGGTGTTCTTTCATCGCCCGCTGGCACATCCGCTTGGGAAGATACTCGAGCAACGCCCGGAAATTCCCGGTCACGTAGACTTCGTACATGGCTGCTTTGGGGATGCAGTACAATGCGGCTTCCGGGCCGCACAGGTTGAGCATGGCCGCATAGCTTTCCATTTCATCCTCTATGGTTCTGTCGATCACCTTGTTCCCGGTCTTGTAGTAACTTTTCAGCTCCGTGTTCCGGGACGACTGGACGGTAAAGCTCAGATGCCGATGTCTGGTGATTTGTAGCAGACAGGCCAAGGAGATTTCCAACCGAAAAGTCGCCTGGCAATGTTCAAACACACTCCAGTGTCCCATGTCCCGGATTTTCTCTATGACCGCTTCCGTGGCTTCCTTCTGGTAGCAAACCCCTGCTTCCCTCTTGAAAAGCTCCATGGCGTTCGGTGTGATGTTTACTAACTCAACAGTTCCCATTTTTAACCCCTTTCAGTTCATCCTCGACGATGACGATTATGGTATCGCTATCTTCCTCATTTGGAACATTATCCGAATTGTCATAACAGTAAATCATAACTACCTGTCGATTCTTGATTTTTTCAACCTTATCCCAGGGCACTTTCTTGGTTCTTCCATCGAATAGGATTTCCATGTTCCTGGAATAGACTTCAATGTTCGTTGCCGTGATCAGCGGAAACAACTTCTTGAATTTCATTTTTGCCCCTTTCTCTTTTCGTCCCGGTTTAAGGTCATGGCATGTTCTTCCGCAAGCACCCTGTTGGGAAACGCTCCAGTGTCGTATTCATCAACGATCATGATGAACTTGTGGGGCCTGATCACTCTGTAATCGCCTTCGCCCACTTTTTTCACCTTCCATGACAAGATTTTTTGTTCTATTTCCTGTTCCATCATTTCACATCAGCCCTTTCGATTTTTCGAAATCCGCAAGATCACAGAATGCCATAATGCTTTCAATCATGCTTTTTCGATTAACTTTCATATGCCCTCTTCTGGTGTATACTTCCATCCAAGATCTGACTTTCCATTTTTTGTCGCATTTAAAAACCATGCACTCAGTTTTCCTGTATGGATTGTAGCTCGACGTAAGAGTTGTCATATCGAACAGGTAATTTTTACCATCCAACACCAGGATTGCCCTGGCTGCAGGTGCGCCATTACGGAACCCCTGCCGATAATTAAGAATCACGGCCTTCCGCATTGCGATCACACTCCTTGATTCTAGTCGCCCACCGAATCCACTTCGAACTGATGGTGGCATGGTCCACGCATTGATACAAATCATCCGGCCCGTTCTCGGTCAGAACCTCCAGGCACATCAGCACGTCGCAGAACTCTTCGTTCAGATCCGAAAGGGCCTTTTTGTAGTTTAAGGGGGTTGGGTTTCCATTCCACCCTGCCTCCCGAATTAACTTCAATGCGGCCTGGCTCATTTCGTTCAGTTCCTCGCTCAGCTGTTCCAGCCCAGTACGGGGATCAATATGCCCCATCACATAGGCTTTACTTTGAGCGATTTTCGCTATTCTTTCCTTCTCCATGTTCAACCTCTTTCTTGATTTTCCCGGCCCGGTCCAGCACCCTTTCCAGACGAACCTTTCCGAAACCGAACTCCCTATGCAGGGCTTCCAGGATCAGTGCCTTTTCAGCCACAGCACCCTGGAACTGAATTTCATTGCTGTACTTAATCAGCCATTCCCGGAACAGCGGAACGGGCAGTTCTTTGATTTTCTTCAAATCCTGCCGACTGACTCCGGGAATCCATTTTCCGTCCATAATCACCGCCCCCAGAAAACCAGGGCATATAGTGCCACCAGGTCAAGAATCAAGATTCCGCCCAGGAAAAGGGCGACAACGCTGATCATAACCATCTGAAAAACAGCTTTCCGAATCATTCCATCCTCCGATCCCTTCCGCTCAGCGGAATGGTGACTGTCATGGCCATGATCCTGGACGAAATCCGTTCCCCAGTCACCCGGTCACCATGCCCGGATATGTGTTCCGCCAATTCGTCCAGGCTGTAGTTACTCGTAAAAATTGTCTGCTTCCGGTTGGAGTACCTGTAGTTGACCAAATCCATCAGCTGCTCAGCAACCCACGCTGTAGCCCGTTCTGCGCCGATGTCGTCCAGGATAAGCAGGTCAGCGTCCCTGGCAATCTTTGCCGGGTCTTCTTTATGCTCATCCCGAATCGCTTCCCGAAACTTGGAAAGCAGTTCGGGAACAAACACGAACATGGTCGGGATTCCGGACTGCAACCTTTCCCTGGCTATCAATGATGCCAGCATGGTTTTGCCGGTCCCTTTCGGTCCGGTGATATAAAGGCCACGGTCCATTTGACCGCTCGCCACCGCTTTTCCGGCATCCCTGGCAAAGTTTTCGTCCAGGGAATCCACCTGGAAGTCTGACCATGTTTTTCCTTCCAGATACGGGGGAAGACAACTGTTCTTCATGAGCCTGTCAATCTTCTCCTGCTTCCGTCTGGCTTCTTCTACCCGGCACATCCTCATAGCCCTATGGGGCTTCCCATTAGACTGGACAATGAGCGGATAAAAGCCTCTGGTGGGCTGTCCGCAGTGCACCCCGTCGCATTCCCGGCAGGGGGCTTGTTCTTCCTTCACCTGTTCTTCAATCGTTTTTGATGATGCCCAATTCTCTAAGGACTTGCTGGCGCTTGCGTTCTGCAGCTTCGTCATAACCCCCGGGCAATGGGCTTTGAGGAAGTCCAGGGTTTCCTTGCTGATTTCCATTCCGTACACCTCTCTTTTTATTCGCCAGGATACTGGCCACGTACTGAATTGATGTTCCACGATACCCAGATGCCTTTTGTATCGCTTCCATGACATCCATGGTTCCATAGGTTTCGATTAGATCAAGCAGATTTTCCCGTTCAGTCAAATTGGCCATGGGATGAATCTTACTTTCGAATTCATGGATGACCTCTTTGGTCTGATCGCCTATATATATACTCTTACTCTTATTATCTTTACTCTTACTCTTATGTATATGGAAAGTAGAAGGTACATTTTTTTCCGTTCTTTCCCCATTTTCATCGAAAGAACGGAAATCAGAAGATACATTTTTTTCCTTTCTCATTTCCGTACTTGGATTAGAACGGAAAGTAGAAGGTACATTTTTTCCCTTTCTTTCCACTGATAAGAGATGAAGAGTATAGACAGCAGACCGAAGCCCTTTTCGTGACTGGAAAGAAATCAGTCCTTCATCCTCCAGCCTTTTCCTGGCGTTGCGAATCGTCCGGTCGTCCATCTGCCCGCATTTGGTGCTGAGCAAACTCAACGAAGCGTTGAACACTGTTTTTCTGCCCAGGGAGTTGCTGATGCGCATCAAGGCGAACCATAGGGCGATTGAAGAAGGTGGCAGTTCGTGATACGTCAGCCACGCATCAAAAGCGTTCAATTCGCTTATGTAACTGAATGTTTCCATCTGCCACCTCCTTGTTTATCCAATCAACTTCATGCTTCCAATAGCCTTTTGACTTCCTGCTTCATCATCAAACAGCGCTTCCTGGGCACGCTTCCCGGAAACGTACAGCTCAGCTTCCTTCAGTACCTTCCGCAGTTTTCGTTCGGTAGAATCAGAAAGATATGCCCCCAGAGGCGCATCCTTTGGACGGGTCCCGATGTTCGGCGTGTTGATGGCAACATCAGCATCAAGCCACGGAACATAAATGGTCCCCTTGATTACAGCGTTGAAATTTCCATCCCCTGTGTGCTTAAAAGAACACCCCAGTACGTTAGTTCTTTCGTCGGCTTTGTCTCCATCCGTAATGGAAATTCCGATGATTCCCATCAGATCTGGTGCCAGGGAACACATTGCCTGGATGAATTCGGGACGTGGTGCCTCGTTAGAGGACACCACGTATTCAGTTACCTTCCCATCATCCGATTTGATAAAAGACACCTTCACATCGGTGTTTCCTTTCATTTTCACGTCTTTAACTTCGATCATGCTTGAGCCTCCGCTTCTTCCAGCTTATGTTTGAGGGTGTTAAATGTACGCCAGTACGTTGTCATATCCATTTCTTCAACGGATTTGATATTGTAGTGGGTCAGCATATCCTGGATTTTTCTACCGTTCTTCTGACAAAGGATTTCCAGGTCGTTGGCCATTTTCTGGGTGGGGTGTTGGGGCGGCTGTGGCTTTGCTGGCTTGTAATCAAACTCGTTTTCACTCGCATAGCTTTCCGACTGCCGTTCATACTTGGTCCTGTAGGTTCCCCGGTAGACGGAAGCCGCAACCCCCACCATCTTGGCTGCGGTCCCCAGGGCATCGGTGGTGGCCATCTTGAAGCCCTCATCGTTCCCGTGGATGCCGTTCTTGTCCTTGACGATAAGGTAGTCACCTCCGCTTCCGGGGATGGGGGCCGACCATCCGTCCGGCCCCTTAATGTACAGATTGACGAACACATATACCAGCAGTTCCCCGGTAGCAGGAACAGGAACCTGGATGGTGTTAGTGATTTCGAACTTCCAGCCCTCACCACATAGCCCAAAAACGTCGGTCAGTGCTTCATATCGCCATTGTGGGTTGATGTCACTCTTTCCTTTCAGTTTCCCGAATGAAATCGGCTTCGTAGCATCGCTTGGAACCTGTGAAAGGCTCATATATCTGGAATCCATCGTACAATCCTCCTTTTAACGAATAGAAAGGTTATTCCGTTCCACCAGCTTGCACCCTGGAACATCTTCCCCGGCCTTCAAAGCCTTCTTGATTCCGGCCTTGTCGACTTTGGGCTCCTGGATGATCAGATAGGGTGCAGGGATTTTTCCTGCATCCATGACTTCCACAGCCTGGGATTTCCGATAGGACGCTTTGAAGTCCGTACACTCGAACTTCTTTCCGGCCAGGATCATGTTCATGTAGTCCATCAGCTGTTCGGCCTTGTTTTCCTTGGCTTTCCGTCTTTCGACCAGGGAAATTTCCCGTTCCCGGATGGCCTTTGCATCGGCTTTCAAATCAAGAATCCATCTGCCGATGTTGGTCAGCTTTTCATCACGTTCCATTTGCAGGGCATCCAGGGCCGCCGCATCAATGACTTCACCGGTTTCGGTGTCCACCACCATGTCTCCGTCCTTCACGCAACGGAGAATCTGTTCGTTGATTTCGTACAAAGTGCTCATTGTTCATCCTCCTCAGAACCATGCAGTTCCTTGTAGTTGGCGGCGAAAATCACGCTGTCCATATCCACCTTTTTCCGTCTGAACCCGTCCATCACAGCGGAAATCGTTTTGGCTTCTCCCATGTTTGAAACCATATCCTGGATAAGTGCGGAAAGACAGGCGAGAATATCCGACGGGAACCCCATCATCTGGCATCCCACATGCTCATCGTCAGCAAAAGCAGAGAAACCAGAAATTTTATTTTTCTCCATAACAGGGGAGATGTCTTTCAGAAGCTCGTTTACTGTTTTCATTTTTCGTCCTCCTTTTCCATCATCTTGAAAGCCTTCACCAGTCTGGCGGCCCCTTTCAGTTGTTCTGTCAGCGCCACAATCCGCTTATCACGGTCACTGATTTCCTTTTGCAGGTTTTCCACCTGCTTCCGAAGGTCATAGCACTCGTTGGAGTAGTGTCGATTGGTTGCCCTATCGTCAACCAGGAAACGGTATTCGTTCAGCGTGATAGTTACGAGCAGTTCGCCATCGGCTTTGAAATCCCTCAGCATACTGCTGTAGTCGTCCATTTTCTTTTCCAGGATCTGATTCCGAACCTGTTCGGTGTTTTCCATTTTTAACCCTCCGTGATATAATGGAGGTGGAAGCATTTTTCAAAAAATCTCCACCTAATCCCCACACGGCCATGTGGGGATTATTTTTTTACTCTGATCATCAGCACCTTGCCGGGTTGTAACGCTCCCGGGTCAGTCACGTCGTTATCAGTCCTCGCCCTGTCTATCACCTCCCTTATATCCTCGCTGGTATCCAGCTTCGAGCAAATGTCCCATAGGGACTGCCCAGGAAGCACTACACGGGAATAGCAAGTGTACTGCTTCGGCTGCTGAATCTCGTTGACAGCAGACACAGCATGACTGGCCAGGGTGATTGCTGACAGGGCAATCACAAGTGCGGCCCCTCTAGCTTTCCAATTCATTGTTTTCACCTCCCTTCAAAATTTCGGCCATAGCCTGTGAACCCAGCTGACCGACTTTAAACATCAACGCCATGAGGCGTTCATTCTTTTCTTTTTCCAGTTTCAGTTCTCGTTTCAGCCGGGCTACTTCGTGCGGCAGAAGGGAATCACCAGGCATCTTCGCCACTTCCAAGACTTCACTCCTGGAAAATCGAACCCCAGGGAGATTGACCAGCTGATGAAGTTTCCCAGAATCCCTCATGTCATAGACAGCCTGGGGAGTGCATCCGTAGTAGTCGGCTACATTCCGGGTTGTCCATATCTCACGGTCGAAATCCTCTTGTTTCATCCCTCCACGCCTCCTTCATCGATAAATTCTTTTTGCTCCAACTCCCGTGGCATATTTTGCCAGGAAACGCTTGGCATCTTCTTTTTTCATTTCCCATCGTGAGCCTTCAATTGGAATCCACGGAAAACTATTCCCACACTGGTAGCAAGCCCGATATTTTTTTATACCGTCAACCTTTTTGGATATAACGGATAAGGTGTATTCGGTCACATATTCTAAAAGATATTCCATCATTTCACCGCCTTCACAAATTAAATTGGTATTTACGGTTGAAAAAAAAGCTCGTCAACGGTCATACCAGCATCTCTGGAAATTTTACGCATGTTCTTCGCAGACGGCGTAATATCGCCCCGTTCCCACGCAGACCAGGTTTGCTGGTTGACGTCGTAGAGTTCGCCCATCTCTTTTTGAGTGCGATCCCCACGATATTTAATTAAGTTATCTCTCATAGTCTCACCACCTTTACCAATTTAACTTGTATTTATTATATACCATTTAAAATGGTAAATCAACAGGAAAACCGATTAAATTATAATTTATTTTTACCATTATTTTTAGTACAATAAGGCCAGAACTACCATTATAAATGGTGAAAAAAAGGGGGGGTGCAGAGAATGGGAATTGGTCAGATAATCAAAGAGAAAAGAACAGCACTGAAAATGACCCAGAACGAACTGGCAGAAAGGCTCGGAGTTAGTCAACAGTCCGTGACCGGATGGGAAAATAACGCCGCTGTACCCCGTGAATCGGCAGTTCGTGGCATGATGGAGATTTTCGGATTATCCAGAAATGAACTGTTCGGGGAACCAGAAGCTCCTGCCCCTTCTGCCTCTAATATCCCCGTCCTTGGAAGTGTCATAGCCGGCCAGCCTGCTTATGCCGCCGAAAACATTATCGGCTGGGAAGAAGTCACCGCAAAAATGGCCAAACAGGGAAAACTTTTCGCCCTTAAAGTCAGAGGTGACAGCATGATCCCGGAGTTCAAGGAAGGGGACATTGTAATCGTAAAAGAACAGCCGGACGTGGAATCCGGGGAAATAGCCGTTGTCCTAGTCAATGGGGACGAAGCCACACTGAAGAAAGTCAAGAAAGACCAGAATGGAATTTTCCTATATGCATTCAACCCGGACGTATACGAGCCACACTTTTACAGCAATCATGACATTGAAACCCTTCCGGTTAGGATAGTCGGGAAAGTCATTGAAAATCGCAGGGAATGGTAAAGGGGGCCTGAAAAATGAACATCACTGGTGTAATCGCAGTTGTCGTATTCTTTTGGTTCGTACTGTCACTGATCAAACCGCATAAATTTGCCCCGTTCTTTAAATCCGGGGCCAGAAAAAAGGCTTTCCTGCTCTTCCTGGCGGTGAGCGTAGTCTGCGGCCTTCTGGGCGGAAAACCAGCAGGGCAGAATCCCCAGGGCGGAACCGGAACAAAACAAGAAAAAGTGTACAAAATTGGGGATACATTGAAGGACAAAAATTTTGAAATCACGGTCCTGGATAAACAGACAGCCAAAGACGTATACGACGACAGCGGATACTTAAAGACAACGGCCAACGGAAAATATATCGTTCTCCACGTGAAATTTAAAAACATCGCAAAAGAAGCCAAAAGACTGAACAACGGGGCTTTCAAAATTAAGCAGGGCGATACCACCTATTCGCCGGTAACCCTAGCGGTGCGAACCGACAAAAACATTTTCCTTACGGCCTTGAACCCGGGCGTGGAAAAAGTCGGGGAACTCTACTTTGATGTTCCAGATTCAGTAGCAGGTTCTAATGACCTGGTACTGACGATGAGCGGATTTTCCTTCGGATCAGACAACGGGGACGGAAAGATACTTTTGAATAAGTGAAATGAAAATAAAAAGCCCTCCCGTTTGGGAGGGCACTTTTAGAAAGAGGGTAACATGGAATATACGTTTTCAACCAGGATGAAAAATGGGTCGGTGTGTCTGATCCTGGCATATAAGATTGGGAAAAAATGGAAGCAGAAAACGAAGCAGGGGTTCCGCACCCAACGGGAAGCCAGGGCATACCAGACGGAGCTGCTTAGCCAGGCGGAGAAGGAAGCTGGTCTGACCTTTGACCCGACACTGAAAGATATATCCCTACGGCAGTTTTGGCCTATCTTTAAACGGGACCGGGAGAAAGAACTGTCATATACATCCATCCAGAATTACCGGGCCTGCCTTAAACGGCTGGATCCTATCCTGGATACGCCTATCAAAGATCTGGCCATGCCCATGATACTGAACCAGCTTAACTCCCTGCCGGTCGCAGTCGCAACCAGGAATTTGACTCTCCGGGCTTTGAAGATCATACTGCAACACGCCGTACTGTATAAGATCATCCAGGAAAACCCGGCCAGGATCATAAAACAGATTTCCAACCGGGAGAAGCCGCCATTGAACGCCTTTACGGTCAAAGAAGTATCGGACATTCTTGCCCACTTCCAGGGCCGGAAGAACCGGACACACTACCTGGTGTTGTTCATAGCCGCCAGAACAGGACTTCGGATTGGTGAAATTCTCGGCCTGACCTGGGATGCAATAGACTTCCGCCGGAACCAGCTCCGGGTAACTCAGCAGTGGGGACAAATAGGTCGTGGGAAGTACGGGTTGAAGCCCTGTAAGACAGCCAACAGCGTCCGGGCGGTTCCTGCTCCGGAAGAGGTCATGGAAGAACTGCGGAAATATAAGCAGGGAACCCCATTACAGCTGAATGGCCTTGTCTTCCCTCCAAAAGGTATGCACGCTCTGACAGTGAATCTTAATCTGTGGCTTCGGAAACATTATGGGCGCTCCATCCACTCGTTCCGGCACACCTTCGCCACACTCCTGTTGTCCAAGACAGGCGATATTAATTTAGTCGCCTCGGTCCTTGGTGATACCGTTGCAATCGTATCCAAAACTTATGTAAATTATACACAAGATATTCGGGATAAAGCCGCCGAAAGTATCGCAGATTTATACTCTTTTGCCTAAGTTTCTGCCGTTTGTCTGCCGTTAAAAGAAAAAAGCTAGGTAGAATCAATATCTACCTGGCTTTTTTAGTGTATACTTTATTATATCACAAACCTCCAAAGTCTTTATTTTCTGGTTCAGGATAGTGTATAATAACTGGTATGCAAAAAAGGAGGACTCCATGAAACGTTTTTTCCAAATTCTCTTGGGAAGCGGACTCCTGGCCCTGACCCTGCTTCACCGTCAGGCAGCAGCCTCTCCCAAAATCTTGTATATTCCCCTGGACAACCGTCCGGTGTGTTTGGAATATACCGTTGACACGGCCAAAGCGGCCGGTTATCCTGTAACGACTCCTCCTGTAAAATACCTGTCCGATCAGTCCAGTCAAGGGGACAACGAAAAACTTTGGACCTGGCTAGAACAAGAAGCACCCCATGCAGAAGCCGCGGTCATTGCCACGGACAGCCTGAACTACGGCGGTCTGGTGGCATCCCGCACCCATGACCATCTGGAGAAGTACCTGAAGAACAAGGTAACCCGGCTGGAACGGCTGAAAAAGGACAACCCTGGGCTGAAGATTTATGCCTTCAGCACCATTATGCGCACGCCCCAGCAGAGCATCGGCAAGGTGGAGCCGGATTACTACCAGCATTTTGGGCCCACCATTTTCCGACTGTCCCAGCTCCAGGACAAGGCCGACCTGGAAGGCCTGTCCGGCAAGGAAATCGCCGAACAGCAGACCCTTTTGGCCCAGATTCCCAACAGCATCTGGCAGGACTGGAATACCCGCCGGCTGATGAACTTCCAGACCAACAAGCGGTTAATCCGCCTGGACCAGAACGGCGTCTTCCACTACTTTGCCCTGGGCAAGGACGATGACTCCCCCCTGTCGGCAACCCATATGGAAGCCCGGCACCTGGCCTACGTGGGCAGCGGCATGAGCGACAAACAGTTCCAGATTCTTCCCGGGGTGGACCAATTGGGACTGCTCCTGGTCACCCGAGCCATCAATGAAGCCCGGGGGGACAAGCCCTGGGTCTACCCGGTCTTTGCCCCCGGAGTGGGCGGCGCCACCGTGCCCCAATACTCCGACGAAAGCGCAGCCCAGTCCGTCCACAACCAGATTATTGCTGCCGGCGGCCGGGAAACGGTCCACGAGAAAAAGGCCGACCTAGTGCTGGCAGTAAACACCCCCGACGACGGCGTCTGCCGGGATTCCACCAGCGATGACAACGCCCCCTACAGCAACCAGGCCAACAAGACCTTTGCCAAGGAAATTGCCCAGCTGGAAAAGCGCAAACCCGTTTCCGTAGCAGACATTTCCTACAGCAACGGC
>OOCN01000313.1_pt1 | contig 46624 bp, 38 predicted proteins | sample 1671361 | NCBI WGS metagenome assembly OOCN01 (sample SAMN06348149, study PRJEB24527) | human gut metagenome | biome: human gut; feature: ankylosing spondylitis patient; material: feces | host: Homo sapiens | place: China | collected 2015-10
TGTATATTATATCCTGTCCAACCAAAAATGTCAATAGGGTTTTTAAAAGTTTTTTAATTTTTTTGAAGGCTGTGTGGTCACGCACAATTCTTTACAAAGCACTTACACATTTCCCCTTGATGTGACAAAGCTTATGGTGTATACTATAAGCATAAGAACGGTTCTTTCCTACTATATCTTGTACCAGTTATTCCCATTCTGTTGCCTGATCTGCCGAAAGGAGCGTGTTCTCTATGCTGCCTTGCCAAAAAGGCTGTCATGCCTATTGCCCCGGTTGCCACAAGTCCTGCCCGCATTTCCGCGCGATGCAGGAGGCCCAGCGCCGCGACCTGGCCCGCAAAAAGGAGTACTTACGCCGCGCTGATGAATCCTGCCGCACCGTGCTGCACCAATGCCGCGCGGTGGGCGGGTATCTGGGGCCGCTGCCCTATTGAGCTTTACAGCGTACTCTGCCTGCGGTATACTACTATAAAATAGCACACGCAGGAGGTTTCCCCCATGGTTCGACCGCTTATGACCGATACCGTTTTCCTGGCGCAGAAAGCCCAGCCCGCTGACGCCGGGGATGTTGCTGTTGCCGATGATTTGCTCGACACGCTGAAAGCCCACGAGGACGGCTGTGTCGGCATGGCCGCCAACATGATTGGCGTGAACAAAGCCATCATCGTGTTCGACAACGACGGCACACCCCTTGAAATGTTCAACCCGGTCATCCTCTACCGCAAGGGGCTGTACCTGGCTGAGGAAGGCTGCCTGTCCCTGCAAGGGCAGCGCAAGACCAAGCGCCACCGCACCATCAAAGTGCAGTGGCAGGATCGCACCATGCAGACCCACGTAAAGAATTTTACCGGCTGGACGGCGCAAATCATCCAGCACGAGGTCGACCACTGCAACGGCATTCTTGTATAATAAGGTAAGGCGATGCGCTTTTCGGAGCGCATCGCTTTTTGTTATCTCCTATCCAATTCAACAAATATCCAGTCTGCGTCAAATTTGTTACAAAATGTGTTGACTTCGCAACAAACGCTATTGCCTATTCGTGTGGATAACAAAAATTCACGAAATATCCTCATTTTTGTTTTCTTCCAAATATTGACAATGTTTCCAATAGCTCGTATAATAGAGACAACAAGTCCGACTGTACGACAGGAACGGACACCGTTTTTCGGCATTTGTTATGTCGAAACGTAAAATAGGAGGCTAGAAAGATGATTTCTACCGGCATCGTCCGCAGTATTGACAACCTGGGGCGCGTGGTATTACCCAAGGAGTTGCGCAACACCTACAGCATCACGCCCGACACCCCGCTGGAGATTTTCACCGATGGGGAATCCATTGTGCTGCGCAAGTACCGTGCCCAAGGCGGCTGTGTATTCTGCGGCGAGATTTCGCCCGATGCAGTTTTGCTGCACGGGAAGTATGTTTGCCCGGCCTGCCGCAAGGCGCTGGGGAAATAAGGCATCGATAAAAAGTAAAGCAGGGCATCCGCGTTGGATGCTCTGCTTATTTTTTGTGTCCGTTTTGCTGGCTGGCGAGCCATGTTCGCCCCCTACATTTTCTATGGGGCAACGGCTTCATTCTCCCTTTTTCAGCCCGCGCATGGATTCCTCGGCGTTTTTGACGAGGTTGAACAGGCTGGTGGCGTGGCGCGGGTAGTCCCGGGCCAGCTGGTCGGTACTCAGGGCCAGGGTGGCGGGTTCCAGGCTGTCCTTCGTGCCGTCCTCGCCGGTCAGGGTGGCCGCCAGGTCGCCCTCGGCCATGTGCATGGCGGCGTCGGCGCTGCTGTTCCAGCGGGCCGAGCCGACGCGGAACATACCGCTGATATTTTTCGGCGATGCCTCGTACATCTGGCGGAACATCTTGTAGACAGCCAGCATCAGGTAGTTGCTGACGCCCACGACCAGCTGCTTGTCCTTGCTCTCCTGCAGTTTATCGTAGAGGATATCCAACGAATTTTCGATCAATTTTTTGTACATTGTGGGCAGGACACTGCCGCGGTAGACGCTGCCGCCGGTGGCGGTGTTGCCCTCGGGCAGGTCGTCCACGTTGATGGTCTGGCCGCTGCGCTCGGCACTGCGGCCCAGCAGGTAGTCACAGCTGACGTCGTAGTAGTCCGCCACCTGCACCACGAAGGCCAGGCCGCACTCGCGGATGCCTTTTTCGTAATGGGAAAGCTGAGCCTGGCTGATGCCAAGGTCCTGCGCCGCCTGCTTTTGGGTGATGCCGCGCTCTTTGCGCAGCAGCGTGATGATCCGATTAAATTCGATCCCCATGATCTATCCTGTTCCGGGGCATTGCCGGCTTGCGCCGGGCCGCAGTATGCCCCTGCTATGTTTTCTACACGCTGTATATTATAGCGGGTGGAAAACGCTTTGTAAACCCGAAAATTCGACAGATTTTCCGCTGAAAAAGCCGTCAAAGCGCCGAAGTGCAGGACTTTTCCCACATCTAGTCATTATACAGCGAGTACAGCTATAAATATTGTGGGCAAATTTTGGCAGTTGGGCGCAGTCGGCGCTGGCTGTAACCAAATTGTAACAATTTATGGTTGCGCAGAACACGATTTTAGGGTATGCTGATAGGTAGACATTTACGAAAGTGAGAGCTGCATAGTGAAATATTACAAACTGCATTTGATCCGCCACGGCCTGACGGCGGGCAATTTACAGGGGCTGTACATTGGCAGCGGCAGCGACCTGCCGCTGTGCGATGAGGGCCGCGCCCAGCTGAAAACGCTGGTGAAAGATTTTGATTACCCCCAGGTGCCGCTGGTGTTCACCAGCCCGATGAAGCGCGCCACCGAGACGGCGGAGATTTTGTTCCCGGGCGTGCGGCAGATCGAGCTGGACGACCTGCGCGAGATGGCCTTTGGCAAGTTTGAGGGCCGCGCCGTGCAGGAGTTGGTAAAGGACCCGGAGTTTGCCCAGTGGATGGACCCGACGAGCCGCACGGTGCCTGAAGGTGCCGAGGACCGGCAGATGTTTTTCAACCGCACGTCCTCGATGCTGATGAAGATGTTTGAGTATATGCTGCGCACTCATACCGAGGAGGCCGCCTGTGTGACCCACGGCGGCGTTATCATGAATATGCTGTCCCAGCACGCGCTGCCTTTCCGCAAGCCGGAGGAGTGGATGACCGACCCGGGCGCGGGGTACAGTGTGCGGCTGGACGCCGAAATGTGGATGCGCGATCATCTGGCCGAGGCGTACGATGTCGTCCCCCACGGGTATCTGGACGGGATGGAATAATGCGGGGTTTTGTTCCTTCTTTACAAAGAAGGAAGCAGAAATCCCAAACAAAAATGCACCTGCTTATGGTAAGCAGGTGCTTTTTTATTGCAGGGGGCGGCGTCCTCGACGCCCCGCGGGCGGATGCAGGCATCCGCCCCTGCAAGTCGTTTTTATTCTGCCGGGGTCTCGGACTCGGATCCCGATTCTGCCGGTTGTTCTTCCTCGGGGGCCGGGGTTTCCTCCGGCGCGGCGGCGTCGAGGATGGCCTGATTGTCAGCGATGGTCTGATTCAGCTCGTCGATTTTGGCCTGAACAGCGTCGCGGGCAGCCAGCAGGTCGGCATTCTCACTGTCGGCATCGCAGGCAGCCTGAGCCTCCTGCAATTCGTCCAGCGCGTCGGCCAGATCAGCCTTGGCCTGATCCACGGCAGCCTGTGCGTCGATGATCCGCTGTGCCGCGCTCAGTTCTTCCTCGGCGGCTGCGGCGGCCTCATCGGAGACACCGCTTTCCAGCAGAACGGGCTTTTCCGGCAGAGTCTGCTCGCTGCCGTCGGCGGCGGTCAGGGTCAGGCCCTGACCGTAGTAGCCACCCCAGATAGCGATAAAGCTCTTGCCGGGGGCCACAGTCAGCGGCGCACCGTCGGCATCCGTCAGAGCGAACGGCCCGGTGGCATCCTCTTTCGTCCAGTTGATCTGCTCCCACGCGCCGCCCTGCAAGTACAGGCCGGTGCCGCCGGTCATATCGTACTGGCGGGTGTAGCCATCGTCCTTGATGCCGCTGGACGCGTAGAGCACGAACACGTTGGTAAAGCCCACCTGTTGGCCGTTGTCGGCGTCGGTCATCGGGCTGCCGTCTGCGTTCAGCTTCTCATACAGGCCGGTGCCGGTGTTGTAGTTCAGCTGTTCGCTGTCGGTCTTGGAGAAGGTAACGGTCAGGTTCATGCCGTTGCGGTTCTCGGGGTTGACTTCGGGCCGGGTGCCAAAGCGGAACAGCGGCGTGTTGTCGCCCTCAGCCGATGCGCCGTAGTTCGTCAGGCCGGTGCGGATCAACTCACCGGTGGTATACCAGCAGTTTTCCTCGCGGTAGCCTGCGTCCTGGCGGCCCTGGTCAAAGGCGAAGGCTGCCTTGCCGATGTGGTAGCCATCCAGGTCCTGATAACCCAGCGTGTTCAGCAGGTTGGAGGCGTAAATGTTCTTGTCGATGGACACCGGCACAGCGTTCAGCGGCAGGGCCACCTGCAAAAACAGGTCGCGCCCCGCCCCGACCGGGCCGACTTTGCTGATGCTGTCCACATCGGCAAAAATAGCGGTCAGTCCTGCGGTGCTGCCCTCGGTCACGCCCTCGACCAGCACGTCCGCGGAGGCAACGCCCCACTGAGGCTGTGCGCCGTCCAGCGTGCGCAGCGTCACGGCCACCGGGCGCTTGCCGGTGTAGTCTCCGTCGTCCAGGCCGGTCAGCGGGTTGGTGCTGGGAGCCGGGGCGGGTTCCGCCGTGGCTTCGGGGGCGGCGGTGGCCGCCTGTTCAGGCGTGGCAGGCGCAGCCGTCTGGCTGCAGCCGCCCAGCAACAGTGCGGCCAGCAAAGCCGCCGCGCCGCCCAATGCCTGCAATTTTCTCATACAAAACCTCTTTCACAAAAACAACGCGGCCCGCCGCCGGGCGAGCCACGTTGTCGGGGTAGACCTGTTTAGCCTACGTTGTTTTCCTCTGCGGGGGCCTCGGTGTTCTCCACGGGGGTTTCCTCAGCCGGGGCCCCTTCGGCGGGCGCCTCTTCCACAGGGGCTTCCTCCTGGGCAGGGGTCTCGTTCACGGTGGTCTCCTGGGCGGGTGCCTCGGTGACGGTCTCAGCCTCGCCGCTGCCGGTGGCGGCTGCGGTCAGGTCGTCGGTGGAAGAGCCCAGCGTCTCACCGGCCTTGGCGTCGTCCTCGACGTAGCTGCGCTCGTAAGTGACGGTGGTAGCGCTGGACAGGTCAACACCGTCCAGGCTGCTGTGGACAAAGTTCTCGGCAAAGTCAACGTCGGTCACGGCCACATAGCTCTTGCCGGTGTTGATCTCCAGCGGGGTATCGCTGCAGGTGCCGTCCTCGTTCAGGTAGTACAGGCGCAGAGCCTCCAGCGGGGTGCCCTTCTGCCAGTAGATCTTCTCGCACTTGCCGCCGTAGCAGTAGTAGCCAACGCCGCCCCAGGCGTACTCAACATACTGCAGGTCCGTTTTCTCATGGCCGGGGTAGGTGTGGATGTCGGTGTAGAGCACGATGACGTTGGGGAAGGTCAGCACCTTGTTGTCGGCAGCCTCGTCGACGGTATCGCGCCACTGACCGTCGGAGTAGTTCTGCTGCATCTTGTACTGGTTGGTGCTCTCGTCGTAGATGAAGCGGGTCTTGTAGGACTGGCTGTGGACGATCTCGATATACTGACCGTCGGAGACGACCGGGCCGTACTTATCGCTGTAAGCGCTGTCCATGCTGTTGGACAGGTCGCGGGTGGTGCCCAGGCGGTAGTCCACAAAGTTGAAGAAGGTGGAATTGTAGGCGCGGTTCATATCCACGTTCTGGCTGGTGATATAATTCGCGATGTTGTCGGAGTTCGTGTACATCGTGTGCTCCAGCGCCAGCGTGCCGGCGTTGTAGCTCTTGCCGGCCCAGTTCACGCGGCCATAGTCGCGGTAGCCGTTGGCACCGTCGTTGTTGTTCAGCTTGCCGTAATCGTAGTCGATAGCGTACTGCTGCATGACGACGGACTGGCCCTCGTGGATATACAGGGCCTGCCAGGGCAAAATCAGGCGGAAGAACTGGTCACGGCCGGAGCGGACCGGGCCAATTTCGCCGATGGTCTTATAATCGGTAAAGACCGGCATAAAGCGGGTGATGCCGCCCTCGACCTTGATTTCAAACAGGATGTCGGCTTTGGACAGGCCGCGCTGGGGGCGGGCCGCCACGATGTTGTTGACCATGACCGCCGTGATGCGCTGGCCTTCGGGGTAATCGGCCCCCTTCGGCTCGCCGGTCAGGACGTTGGCCTCATAGGGGGGCAGTTCGGTGGGCGCGGGGGTCGCCTCGACCTGGGCAGGGGTGCTGCCCGGGTCAGTGGCTGCAGAGGAGGTATCGTCGCTCTTTTTGCAGGCTGCCAGCAGCACAGTCAGGGAGAGCAGCGTCGCGATCACAAGCAGAAGACGTTTCATTCCATAGCTCCTTTTCGGGTTTCCGTATCGGTTTAGTAGTTATTTCTTATTGTATCCGTTTTGGGGGCATTTGTAAAGGTAGGCGGGGAGATTTTACAAATTAAAAATTCCTGCCTTCCCTTTTGGGGGAAGGCTCTTCTCCCCGCGTCTTGAGCCAGTATTCTCCCATGCTGCTGCCGGGTTTGCCGGTGCATTCATCGTGGAGGTAGTCGGCCAGGCCGCAGGCAGCCGGGTCCCAGGCGAGGGCCTGGGCTTCGGTTTCGTACTCGACCTCGGCATACCAGAAGGCGGTGGGCAGGTCGGGATCCACGCAGTTGACTTCCAGCGTCAGCCCGCCGGGCAGCCGATAGCCGCGGCGCTCCTTGTGGATGAGCGGCTTACCTATTAAATGTTCGAGCTTGGCGAACAGTTCGGCATTGATTTCCGTTTCGATTTCCTCCCGGCTCAAACCGCCCGCACCTTTAAAGCAGAGCATCAGCGCCGTGCGCCCGCCCTGCAAAGCCTCGCACCGGATGCGCACCGTGGGCCGCACGCTGATGTAGCCTTGATCCATTTTATACACTTCGGTCTGTTCCAGCCCTTCCGGCCAGCCGACGACCATCCATTTGCGTTCGATTTCCATGTTGATCCTTGCCTCCCCTGTAGGGGCCGGACATGTCCGGCCCTCAACCTATCCGTTATCGCTGCAATGCCGTACAGCTGCGGGCCGGGCCTGCCCGGCCCCTACGGCGTCTATTGTCACAAATTATACCACAATCTGTTCCCCATGCACAGTTTACAGTGTTGCCAGTTTTCCACCAAAAATCCCGCCTTTCTTTCGTCAAATTGCCACTTGCATTTTGCGGGCTTACCCCGTATAATAGAGACATAACAGCAAGGGCGCTGCGAATGTGTTTTCGCAGCGTCCTTTTTCTGTAAATAGAGGAAATAAAGGAGTACGAAGTATGGCAGCAACCGTTATGGAACTTTACGGCAGCAAAGTCTTCAACGAGCATGAGATGCGCGAGCGTCTGCCTAGCTCGACCTACAAGAGTCTGAAAGCGACGATTGAAAAGGGTCAGCCGCTTGACCTTGAGGTCGCCAATGTCGTGGCCAGCGTCATGAAGCGCTGGGCCATTGAGCAGGGCGCGACCCATTACACCCACTGGTTCCAGCCCCTGACCGGCATCACCAGTGAGAAGCACGACGGCTTTGTCAGCCCCCAGCCGGACGGCACTGCCATCATGGAGTTCTCCGGCAAAGAGCTGATCAAGGGCGAGCCGGATGCTTCCTCCTTCCCCTCCGGCGGCCTGCGCGCCACCGCCGAGGCCCGCGGCTATACCGCCTGGGATCCCACCAGCTACGCTTTCGTGAAGGACGACACGCTCTGCATTCCCACAGCGTTCTGCTCCTACACCGGCGAGGCTCTGGACAAAAAGACCCCGCTGCTGCGCTCGATGCAGGCCATCTCTGACCAGGCCTGCAAGGTGCTGCATCTGTTCGGCAAGGATGTTGACCGCGTGGCCACCACCGTCGGCCCCGAGCAGGAGTACTTCCTTATTAAAAAGGAAGACTACGAGAAGCGCCTTGACCTGGTGCTCTGCGGCCGCACGCTGTTCGGCTCCGCCCCCTCCAAGGGCCAGGAGTTGGAGGAGCACTACTTCGGCACCATCCGCCCCATCGTCTCCGGCTTTATGAAGGAGCTGGACGAGGAGCTGTGGAAGCTGGGCATCCCCGCCAAGACCAAGCACAATGAGGTCGCCCCCTGCCAGCATGAGCTGGCCCCCATCTATGACACCACCAACGTCGCCATCGATCACAACCTGCTGACGATGGAGATGATGAAGAAGATTGCCGACAAGCACGGCCTGGTCTGCCTGCAGCACGAGAAGCCTTTCGAGGGCGTCAACGGCAGCGGTAAGCACAACAACTGGTCCATTGGCACCAAGCACGAAAACCTGCTGGATCCCGGCGACACCCCGATGGAGAACCTGCAGTTCATGGTGTTCCTGTCCGCTGTCATCAAGGCTGTTGACGACTACGCCGACCTGCTGCGCACCTCCGTCGCCACCCCGGGCAACGACCACCGCCTGGGTGCTAACGAGGCACCCCCGGCCATCATCTCTATCTTCGTCGGTGAGGAGCTGGAAGCTGTCATTGATGCCATCTGCACTGACTCCCCCTATGCGGGCCCGATCAAGATGAAGATGGATCTGGGTGTTGACGTCCTGCCCAAGTTCAGCAAGGACACCACCGACCGCAACCGTACTTCTCCGTTCGCTTTCACCGGCAACAAGTTTGAGTTCCGTATGCCCGGCTCTGCCGAGAACCTGTCCGACGCGAACACCATCCTGAACACCGCCGTGGCCAAGAGCCTGAAGGAGTTCGTGGCCGAGACCGCCGACGCCGCCGATTTTGAGTGCGCTGCCGCCGCCTGGGTCAAGAAAACACTGAACGCCCACCGCCGCGTGATCTTCAACGGCAACGGCTACAGCGATGCGTGGGAGCAGGAGGCTGAGCGCCGCGGCCTGCCGAACCGCAAGTGCACCCCCGATGCTATGATTGCCCTGAAGGACGACAAGAACATCGCCCTGATGGAGGAGTTCGGCGTCCTGACCAAGACCGAGATGCTGAGCCGCTACGAGGTCGAGATGGAGCATTACTCCAAGATCCTCAACATCGAGGCCCGCACGATGCTCAAGATTGCCAACAAGCAGCTGATCCCCGCCGCCACCGCTTACATGGGTGAGGTCGCATCCAGCGCCGCCGCCAAGACCGCCGCAGTCGAGGGTATCTCCACCAAGGCCGAGACGAAGGTCCTGACCCGCCTGAGCAAGTACACCGACGAAATGTCCGACGCTGCCGACACCCTGACCGAAGTCACCGACAAGGTCAGCGCCATGGACGACGAGGCCGCCAAGGCACACGCCTTCCACGACGAGGTCATTCCTGCTATGGACGCCCTGCGTGCCGCCGCCGACGAGGCCGAGAGCCTGGTCGACGAGGATTACTGGCCGCTGCCCTGCTACTCTCGTATGCTGTTCTATACGGAGTAATTTAACTGTCACCCTCATGTTGTAGGGGTCGATGCCAGGCATCGGCCCGCACCCCCGCGGGCGGATGGCAAGCATCCGCCCCTACGACCAATCGCGGTTCCTACCGCATTTTACAATCGCCATTCTCCTTTTCCTATTTCTTACACCAGCTCGAAAGGCCCGCCTCGCACAAGGTGGGCCTTTCGAGTATCTGCGCATGTAGGGGCGAGGTATGCCTCGCCCTCCGCCTTCCCATTGCCGCTCTATTACGGCACCGTTGCGGGCCGGGCATGCCCGGCCCCTACAATCCCACAGGAGGTCCCCTATGAAACGCACCGCACAGGACATTCTCAATTTTGTTGAGGACAACGACGTCAAGTTTGCCAAACTGACGTTCTGCGATATCTTCGGCAACCAGAAAAATGTCTCCCTCTTCGCCAGTGAGCTGCCCCGCGCCTTTTCCGAGGGCGTCAGCTTCGACGGCTCGTCCATCGCCGGGTTCATGAACGTGGAAGAGAGCGACCTGGTGCTCTGGCCCGACCCTGACACCGCCACCGTGCTGCCCTGGAGGCCTACCGAGGGCCGCGTCATCCGTATGTACTGCGATATCACGCTGCCCAACGGCAAACCGTTCGAGGGCAACTGCCGCGGCTACCTGCAATCCGTCGTCAAGCGCGCCCGCGCCATGGGCCTGACCTGCAATGTGGGCTGCGAGTGCGAGTTCTATCTGTTTGAGACGGACGAGAACGGCAACCCCACCCGCATCCCACTGGATATGGGCGGCTATTTTGACATTCCGCCGCTGGACAAGGGCGAGAACATCCGCCGGGAGATCTGCTTTGCCATCGAGGAGATGGGCCTGCATCCCGAGCACAGCCACCATGAGAGCGGCCACGGCCAGAACGAAGTCTGCTTCCGCTACACCACGGCGCTGAAATCCGCCGATAATCTGAATACTTTCAAGAGCACGGTCAAAGCCATTGCGGCCCGCAACGGCCTGTTTGCCAGCTTTATGCCCAAGCCCCTTGCCAACCAGCCGGGCAGCGGCCTCCACGTCAATGTCTCGCTGCTGCGGGACGGCAAGAACCTGTTTGACGGTGATTTCACCCCCGACAGCGAGGCCGGGCATTTTGTGGCGGGCATCCTTGCCCACGCACGGGAGCTGACGGCCTTCTGCAACCCGGTTCCCAACTCCTACGCGCGGCTGGGTGCCAACGAGGCCCCGCTCTACGTGAGCTGGAGCCGCCAGAACCGCAGCCAGCTGGTGCGGCTGCCCAGCGCCCACGGCGAGTTCTGCCGCGTGGAGCTGCGCGGCCCGGACCCTGCGGGCAACCCGTATCTGGTCATCGGGCTGATTCTGGCAGCCGGCCTGGACGGCATCCAGCGCCAGCTGCCCCTGCCTGAGGCCGTGAACCGCAACCTGTTCCACCCCAGCGCTGCTGCCGGTCTGGAAAGTCTGCCCCACACCCTGCGCGAGGCCATCACCGTAGCAGGCCAGAGCGAGTTTATCAGCACCGAGCTGCCGGTCGCGCTGCAAAATAAATATTTTGAGTACCAGACCCAGCTCTGCCACGACGCCGAATCTGCCCCCGACACCGACAGCTGGGAAAGAGCGCATAGCTTCCTGATTATTTGACCCTACGACCCACCCGGAAATTTTCCGCCGCCCGTAGGGGCGCAATGTACATTATCAGGAAGGGAGGGCGGCCCATGGCCAAAGCATTGATCGTTTCGGCCGGGAACAACGCCAATGAATATTTAGCGCGGCATATCGGGGAACTGGGCTACACCCGCCCCACCATTGTCGCCAGCGGGGGCGAGGCGCGCCGCCGCATGGATTCCAACGACTATGAGGTCATCATCATCAATACGCCCCTGCCTGACGAGTTCGGCCATGAGCTGGGCACGGACGCGGTGCAAAAGACCGATGCCGGCGTCATTCTGCTGGCCAAGACCGGCACCGCCGAGCAGATCGCCGACAAATTGCAGGATTTCGGCGTGCTGGTACTGGGCAAGCCGTTCACGGCGATCCAGTTCCGGCAGGCCGTGCAGATCGCCGCCAGCAACTACAAGCGTTTGGCCGTGCTGCGCACCGAGAACGCCAAGCTGCTGGATAAGATTGCCCAGCTGCGGCTCGTTGACCGCGCAAAGTGCTATCTGATTGAGAAAAAGGGCATGACCGAGACCGAGGCCCACCGCCTCATCGAGAAAGGCGCGATGGATACCCGCCGCAGCCGCGGCGAGGTCGCGCAGGAGCTTTTGGAGGCAGAAGAGGATGAGTAACGCCTCAAGCCTTCCCCCTTCGGGGGAAGGTGGCCGAAGACAGGATGAGGGGCGGGTTTGCCGATATTGAGCCGCAAAAGGGCAACAAGGCAAGCTCACCCCTCATCAGTCCGCTTCGCGGACAGCTTCAGTCTCCGCGCTAAGAGCCGCCTCCGGCGGTTGCGCTTCGACACGCGCCTGCGGGCGCAGTCCCCCGGGAGAAGCCTTTTGGCATAAAAAAGAGGACGCTTTCGCGTCCTCTTTTTTACATATACCCATATTTTCGGCGTCCCTGCACAATAAATCCAGCCGTACACACCAGCGCCATGGCCTCAGCGGCAACGACCGCCAGCCAGATGCCGTCCACGCCGATGATGAGCGGCAGGGCCAGGATGGACACCACCTGGAACAGCAGCGTGCGCAAAAAGCTGATAGCCGCCGACACAGCGCCGTTGTTCAGCGCCGTGAAAAACGCCGAGCCGAAAATGTTGAACCCGGACAGAATAAAGCTGATAGAATACAGCTTCATGCCGTGGGTCGTCAGCGCCAGCAGGCCTGCATCGTAGCCGACGAAGATTTTGGCCAGCGGCTCGGCCAGCAGTTCACTGGAAGCCAGCATCGCCACCCCGGCCACCGCAATGATGGTCACGCTGCGGCGCAGCAGGTTTTTCAGTTCGTCCTTATTGTCCGCGCCAAAGTGGTAGCTGACAATGGGCGCTGTGCCCTGAGAATAGCCGATGAACACCGCCGCGAACACAAAGCCCACATACATAAGCACGCCGTAGGCCGCAACGCCGTCCGCGCCGAACAGCTTGAGCAGCTGGATGTTATACAGCGCACCGACCAGCGACATCGAGATATTCGTCATCAGCTCACTGATGCCGTTGGTGCAGGCTTTGAACAGCTCCCGCAGACTGAACAGCGGCTTGGTGAAATACAAGCGGCAGCCGGGGCGGCGCTTGATAAAGTAGAAGATGGGGGCCACGCCGCCGACCATCTGGCTGATGACCGTCGCCAACGCCGCACCGGCCAGCCCAAGACCCGCCACGCCGACGAGCACGAAGTCCAGTACAATGTTGGTTCCGCCTGCCGCGATCGTAAAGAACAGGCCCAGCTTCGGCTTTTCGGCTGCGATGAAGAAGCTTTGGAACAGGTATTGCAGCATGAACGCCGTCTGGAACGTCAGCAGAATGCGGCCATACAGCAGGCAGTTGGGCAGCAGTTCTTCCGTCGCGCCCAGCAGCACGGCTACCGGTTCCAGCAGTGCAAGACCGATGGCGGTAAAAATCACACCAAGGACCGCCGCAGCCACCGCCAGCATACTGAACAGCTTATTTGCGCGCTTCTCGTCGCCGGTGCCCAGCGTCATAGCGACGAGGGCACTGCCGCCTGTGCCGATCATGAAGCCGAGGCAGCCCAGCATCTGGATATAGGGGTAAATGAGGTTCAACGCCGTAAACGCCGTTTTACCTGCATAGTTCGAGACAAAGAAGCCGTCCACAATGGTGTAAATCGACGTAAAGATCATCATGATAATGGGCGACGCCGTGAATTTCAGCAGCCGCCCCGTGGTAAAGTGGTCGGACAGCTGGATCTGGTTTGATTTTGACATAAATGCTCCTGTTTTTGCAGTAAACACGCACGCAGCGGGCCTACCGCGCAATTTTTTCAAACTCCTGCCGTAAGCATTCCAGATACCGCTGAGTCAGGCGGCAGTTCTGCTCGACCTCGGCAAGGCCCTGACGGGTCATGGCCTGCTGCTCGGCTGCGATGACCGGCCCCACTGTGCGGGCGGCCAGGGCACGCCCCTCGTCCGTCAGGGTCACGATCTTTCCGCTGTGTGCGCCTTTTCCCGGGCAAAGCTCCACCAGACCCTTTTTCACCATGGCGGCAACGGCAGAGTTCAGCGTCTGCTTGGGGATGCCCCAGTCCGTCGCAATGCGGTTCTGGGTCTGCGGCTCATGCGTAGTACACAGCGCATACAGCACCCAGAATGCTGCGTCCGACAAACCGTACCGCTGCGCCACCGCGTGGTACAGGGCGTTGCACTCATTGAACTGGCGGTTCGTTATTTCAAGCAGGTCATATACCTGCCGCTGTTTTTCCTGCATAGGGCGCCTCTTTTCAAAATCCGATTTCGGATTTTTATTATAATCCGAAATCGGATTTATGTCAAGCCTACAAATTTTAACGCAGTTTTTTGTACACCTTTGCCATTGTGTGTCCGTTTTTCTGCTTTTATAATAGGAGTATAAAAGGGGGTTTTTACCATGTATCAGGCATCCCAGAACCGTTACTGTGTCCTGCCCTACCGCCGCTGCGGCGATAGCGGCCTTATGCTGCCCGCCGTCTCGCTGGGGCTGTGGCATAATTTTGGCGACACGGCACCCTACGAAAATATGCGCGCGCTCTGCCGCACGGCGTTCGACAACGGCATCACCCATTTTGACCTTGCCAACAACTACGGCCCCGAGCCGGGCGCGGCCGAGCGGAATTTCGGTAAAATTCTGCGGGACGACCTCGGCGTCTACCGCGACGAGTTGATCATCTCCACCAAAGCCGGGTTCGAGATGTGGGACGGCCCCTACGGCAACTGGGGCAGCCGCAAGTACCTGTTGGCCAGCCTTGACCAAAGCCTGCGCCGCATGGGGCTGGACTATGTGGACATTTTCTACCACCACCGTATGGATCCGAACACCCCGCTGGAAGAGACAATGGGCGCGCTGGCACAGGCCGTGCGCAGCGGCAAAGCGCTGTATGTGGGCCTGTCCAACTACGACGGCCCGACACTGGAAAAGGCGGCGGCCATTCTGGACGAGCTGCACGTGCCGTTCGTCATCAACCAGAACCGCTATTCGATTTTCGACCGCACGGTGGAAAACAATGAGCTGAAAGAAACCGCCGCGAAGCTGCACAAGGGCATCATCACCTTCAGCCCGCTGGCGCAGGGCTTGCTGACGAACCGCTACCTGGACGGCATCCCGGCCGACAGCCGCGTACACACCGACGGGCGTTTTTTGAAGGAGAAGGACATCACGCCGGAGAAAATCGCGAAGATCCGCGCGTTGAATGAGATCGCCGCCGCCCGCGGCCAGACCCTGGCCGAAATGGCGCTGGCCTGGCTGCTGAGCCACGAGGAGATCACGACCGTTTTGATCGGTGCGTCCAAGACGCAGCAGATTTTGGATAACATCAAGGCCGTGCAGAACATGAAGTTTACAACCGAAGAATTGGCGGAGATTGATAGGATAAGCAAATAAACAGCAACGGGCGACCCTGTTCGGGTCGCCCAATTTTTGTATGTTGTAGGGGGCGGCGTCCCCGACGCCCTGCGGAGGGGTCAAGACCCCTCCCTACAAATCCCTTTTATAAAGGGCGCACCAATAAAAAAATCCCCCATCGTCCGGAGCAGAGAACGATGAGGGCAAAACGCAATAAGCAGACCGCTAAAAAGGCGCAGAGCAAAACGCCAAAACGGAGGCGCAGCCTGTTATTGGCAGGAACCGCACCGGCGAGGCAAACAGCCGGTTGACGGTTCGAGGTTGGTTATGGTTAGCAGTTCCTAACCACGAGTATACTTTACCATATCGAAGCGCTGATGTCAAGGGCTTTTCAAAAATAATTCCCACTATTTTTGTAGAAATTAGTCTTTCGGGGCATCGGGGTAATCCTGTACGTGCAGCAGCTGCTCCGCCGCAGCGATTTCCTCCGCCGTGGGCACGCGCACGCCGTCCAGCGGATAGGGAATCCCCAAATTCTGCCACTTGAACAGCCCCAGCGTGTGGTAGGGCAGAATTTCCACCCGGCGCACGGTGGGCAGCGTCTTGATAAACGCATCCAGCTGGCGCAGGCCGTCGGCATCGTCGGTCAGGCCGGGCACCAGCACATGGCGTATCCAGAGGTCAACGCCCCTGGCCGCCACATACTGCGCCATGGCCAGGATGTTTTTGTTGCTGTGTCCAGTCAGCTTCTTGTGCTTTTCGTCGTCAATTTCTTTTAAGTCGAGAATCACAAGGTCTGTGTTTTCCAGCAGTTTATCAAAGCGAGCCATCCACTCTGCGTCGTCAGGCGCAAAGGGCTGGGCGCTGGTGTCCAGCGCGGTCTGCACCTTTTTGGCGTGGGCCAGGCGGAACACCTCGCTGACAAAATCCATCTGCCGCAGCGGTTCGCCACCGCTGATGGTCAGGCCGCCGTTGTTGCGCCAGTAGTTGCGGTAGCGGTAAGCGGCGTTGAATGCCTCCTGCGGGGTCTTGGCGGTGTCCTTGGTAAAGGCCCATGTCTCGGGGTTGTGGCAGTATTGGCAGCGCATGGCGCACCCCTGCAAGAAGATGATATACCGCACGCCGGGACCATCGACCAGGCCGAAGGTCTCGACAGAATGGATGTAGCCTAAGGTTTCGGACATAAAGTGCCTCCGTTTGGAAATGGATTGGGGTCCGGGCCGCTCGGCGGCCAGAGGACTGGCCGCCCTACGGGGCTGTACCGGATGTAGGGCGGGCAGTCCCCTGCCCGCCGGGGCAGCGGGGACGCCCCCTTGCAATAATAGTATACCACAAAAAAGGCCCGCAGCCGCAGCTGCGGGCCCTATTGGGTTCAGAGCTTACAGGACCTTATGGCAGGTACGCGCAATAACATCCAGCTGCTGCTCCTTGGTCAGGTCGATGAACTTGACTGCGTAGCCGGAGACACGGATAGTGAAGTTGGCGTACTCTTCCTTCTCGGGGTGCTCCATGGCGTCCAGCAGCTTCTCGGTGCCAAAGACGTTGACGTTCAGGTGGTGGGCACCCTGGTCAAAGTAGCCGTCCATGACCTGCACCAGGTTGTTCACACGCTCGCCCTCGCTGTGGCCCAGGGCATCAGGGTTGATGGTCTGGGTGTTGGAGATGCCGTCCAGCGCCCAGTGGTAGGGCAGCTTGGCAACGGAGTTGAGGGACGCCAGCAGGCCGTGGGTCTCGGCACCGTAGCTCGGGTTGCCGCCGGGGGCAAACGGAGTGTATGCCTTGCGGCCGTCGGGCATAGCGCCGGTGGCCTTGCCGTAGACGACGTTGGAGGTGATGGTCAGGATGGAGGTCGTCGGCTCAGAGTTACGGTAGGTGTGGCGGCGCTTGATCTTCTCGAGGAAGCTGCGCAGCAGCTCGACGGCGATATCGTCGGCGCGGTCATCATCGTTGCCGTACTTCGGGAAGTCGCCCTCGATCTCGTAATCGGTGACGAGGCCCTGCTCATTGCGGATGCACTTGACCTTGGCGTACTTGATGGCGGACAGGGAGTCGACCACATGGCTGAAGCCGGCAATACCGGTCGCAAAGGTGCGGCGGACATCGGTGTCGATCAGGGCCATCTCGGCAGCCTCATAGTAGTACTTGTCGTGCATATACTGGATGAGGTTCAGGATGTTGACATACAGCCCGGCCAGCCAGTCCATCATGACATCGTACTTGGCCATGACCTCGCTGTAGTCGAGGTACTCGGCCGTGATGGGCGCGTAAGCGGGGCCGACCTGCTCGCCGAGTTTCTCATCGACGCCGCCGTTGATGGCGTACAGCAGGCACTTGGCAAGGTTCGCGCGGGCACCGAAGAACTGCATCTCCTTGCCGGTCTGGGTGGCAGAAACGCAGCAGCAGATGGAGTAGTCATCGCCCCAGACAGGCTTCATGACATCGTCATTCTCATACTGGACACTGGAGGTGTCGATGGAGATCTTGGACGCATAATCCTTGAAGGTCTTGGGCAGGGCGCTGGAGTACAGCACCGTCATGTTCGGCTCGGGGGCGGGGCCCATATTCTCGAGGGTGTGCAGGAAGCGGAAGTCGTTCTTCGTGACCATGGAGCGGCCATCCATGCCGATGCCACCGACCTCGAGCGTCGCCCAGACGGGGTCGCCGCTGAACAGCTGGTTGTAGCTGGGGATGCGGGCGAACTTGACCATGCGGAACTTCATGACCATGTGGTCGATCAGCTCCTGTGCCTCGGTCTCGGTCAGGGTGCCGTTATCCAGGTCGCGCTGGATGTAGATATCCAGGAAGGTGGACACGCGGCCGACCGACATAGCCGCGCCGTTCTGGGTCTTGATGGCGGCCAGGTAGCCGAAGTACAGCCACTGGACAGCCTCCTTGGCGTTGGCAGCAGGCTGGGAGATGTCGAAGCCGTAGGCGGCAGCCATCTCCTTCATGCCTTTCAGGGCAGAAATCTGCATTGCAATTTCTTCGCGCTGGCGGACGACCTCCTCGGTCATCGTGCCGTCACCGCAGTTGGCAAAGTCATTCTGCTTGGCCTTGATGAGGTAGTCGATGCCGTACAGGGCTACGCGGCGGTAGTCGCCGACAATGCGGCCGCGACCGTAGGTGTCGGGCAGACCGGTGACGATGTGGCTGTGGCGTGCCTTCTTCATCTCGGGGGTGTAGGCATCAAACACAGCCTGGTTATGGGTGCGGGTGTACTTGGTGAAAATCTCGTGCAGCTTTTCGCTGGGCTGGTAGCCGTAGGTGGTGCAGGCCTGTTCCGCCATCTTGATGCCGCCGTAGGGCATGAAGGCGCGCTTTAGGGGCTTGTCGGTCTGCAGGCCGACAACCTTTTCAAGGTCCTTCAGCTCGGGGTCGATGTAGCCGGGGCCGTAGGCGGTCAGGCCGGAGACGACCTCGGTCTCCATATCCAGAACGCCGCCCTTGGCGCGTTCCTCTTTCTGCAATTTCTGCAGTGCGCCCCACAGCTTGTTGGTAGCGTCGGTCGGGCCTGCGAGGAAGCTCTCGTCGCCATCGTAGGGGGTATAGTTTTTCTGGATGAAGTCGCGCGTGTTGACTTCCTCTTTCCAAATGCGGCCTTCAAAGCCTTCCCACTGTTTGAAATCTGTCATTATGCACCTCTTTTAAGTTATGGACAGCCGGGTTTTCCCACCCGGCAAAGATACTATACCAAAAAATCAGGGTTTGCGTATGTTGTCTCGGCAACATTACAGAAATTTTACAAAGCTTCTTGCGCCAAAAACGCGCGATCTTTTCTACAAATGCGTAGGGGCGGGGCTTTGCTCCGCCCCTACCGCACGCTTTTTGTCGAGCCCGGAGATTTTTCCCTGTTATTACTTCTTAATATTAAACGCCCCAAATCCCGGGTACTGCGCAGCGCCGCCAAGCTCTTCCTCGATGCGGAGCAGCTGGTTGTACTTGGCAACGCGCTCACTGCGGCTGGGGGCACCGGTCTTGATCTGGCAGGTGTTCAGCGCAACGGCCAGGTCGGCAATGGTGGTGTCCTCGGTCTCGCCGGAGCGGTGGGACGCAATGGCGGTGTAACCGGCCTTGTGGGCCATCTTGATGGCCTCCAGCGTCTCAGAGACAGAACCGATCTGGTTCAGCTTGATGAGAATGGAGTTACCGCAGCCCAGGCTAATTCCCTTGGACAGGCGCTCGGTGTTGGTGACAAACAAGTCGTCGCCAACCAGCTGCACCTTGCCGCCCAGCTCCTTGGTCATGTGCTGCCAGCCTTCCCAGTCCTCCTCGTCGAGGCCGTCCTCGATGGAGTAGATGGGATACTTCTCGACCAGTTGCTTCCAGTGCTCGACCAGTTCCTCACTGGTAAAGACCTTGCCGCACTTGGGCAGCTTGTACTCGCCCTTCTTGCTGCCCTTCCACTCGCTGGAAGCGGCATCCATAGCCAGGACGAAGTCCTTGCCGGGCACGTAACCGGCCTTCTCGATGGCCTCGAGGATATACTGAATGGCCTCCTCGTCGCTGGCCAAATCAGGCGCAAAGCCGCCCTCGTCACCGACGGAGGTAGCCAAGCCCTTGCTCTTCAGCAGTGCCTGCAAGGCGTGGAACACCTCGGTGCACCAGCGCAGGCCCTCTTTGAAGCTGGGGGCACCGGCGGGCATGATCATAAATTCCTGCACATCCACGGTGTTGGCCGCGTGTGCGCCGCCGTTCAGAATGTTCATCATGGGCACCGGCAGCTTATTGCCGGACACGCCGCCCAGGAAACGGTACAGGGGCACATCCAGAGAGATGGCGGCTGCGCGGGCCGTGGCGATGGAGACGGCCAGGATGGCGTTTGCGCCGAGGTTGGACTTATCCTTGGTGCCGTCGGCTTTCAGCATAGCGTCATCGACGGCGTAGATGTCAGAGGCGTCCATGCCGACAAGGGCCTCGTTGATGGTGGTGTTGATGTTCTCCACGGCCTTGCTGACGCCCTTGCCGCCGAAACGGCTCTTGTCGCCGTCGCGCAGCTCCAGGGCCTCAAATTCGCCGGTGGAAGCGCCGCTGGGGGCAGCACCGCGGCCGATGGTGCCGTCCGCCAGCCAAACCTCGGCCTCAACGGTGGGGTTGCCGCGGGAGTCGATGATCTCGCGGCCAATGACTTTCTCAATTTCCAGATAGCTCATGATGCAAAGTCCTTTCTCTATAAAATACTTTTTACAGTATGCCCGGAAGGGGACAAAGCGATACCATTTGGTTAGTGTTTTCTAACCAGCCATAGGATAGCATAAACTAACCGCATTTGTCAAGGGGTATAAAAAAGCAGCCGTCCGGCACATCAAACATCTGAAACCGATAGTAAATTTGGCACAGCGAACATTTTGCCCTGTATCACGCTAGTTGTAGGGGGCGGTGTCCCCGACGCCCCGCAAGTTGACACGCGGTTTCCTCAGAGATTGTAGGGCGGCCTGCCCTCAGGCCGCCGCGGAGGGGTCAAGACCCCTCCCTACAATGGCAGCAGATAAATGGGTAGCCACCTCAAGGTCGCAGGCCGGGCATACCCGGCCCCTACGGAGGTATAAGGCAAATCGGGTCACAGCCTTCCACGGCGCGGGCGAACAATGTTCGCCCCTACATCCTCTGCTCCGATTCATAGAGTAGCCCTACGCCTCTTCCCGTTTCAACACCCTTGCCACCATAAACACACAATACGCCAGCGCAACCACACTCTTTTTCCAAGGTGTTTGCCGCGCACTTGACAAATTTTGCGCCGTGCAGTAAGATAGTCTAAGCTAACAGTTAATCTATGCTAACTACAATCACTGGAAGGGAGACGCGGCTATGGCAAACCAGACACAGCGGCCGGACACCGCGCTGCACAATACAAGCCATCTGATGCAATATCATGACCTGATCGAGAGCATCGTCGCCGCCATGGACGCCCGCGATGCCTACACCGCCAAGCACTCCGACCGGGTAGCCGACATGGTACTGGTGCTGGCCACCGCCCTGGATTTGAGCGAGGATGAGACGACGCTCCTTCACATGGCCGCCCACCTGCACGATATCGGCAAGATTGCCGTGCCGGATTCCGTGCTGCGCAAGGCCGGGCCTTTGACCAACCCCGAGTGGGAGGAAATGCGTCGCCACCCCGTCACCGGGTATGAAATTCTGCGCAAGGTCGATGATTTCAAAGAGATTGCCGTGCTGGTGCGCCACCATCATGAGCGGTGGGACGGCCGCGGCTACCCCGACGGCCTGCGCGGCGCCGATATCCCGCTGGGGTCGCGCATTCTGGCGGTGGCGGATTCCATCGACGCCATGATGAGCAGCCGCAGTTACCGCCCGGCCATGACCAGCGCCGCCTGCCGCCGCGAAATTGAACGCAACAGCGGCATTATGTATGACCCCTGCGTGGCCGCCGCCGCGCTGGAACATTGGGACGAGCTGGTCAGTCGCTATGCCGAGGCCGACACACCCCAGACGCCCTACTTTGACCGGATGCAGCTGGAGCATACCCGCCAGGCCCACGACTACCTGCTGACCCACCAGGGCAGCCGTATCACCTTGCCCGAGCTGGCCGCGCGGTTTCATCTTTCCCAAAGCTCGCTGAAGATCTGCTTTAAGGCGCTGTACGGCGTGCCGGTGGCCAGCTATCTGCGCGGGCTGCGCATGGACACCGCCGCCCAGCTTTTGCAGGAGAGCGACCTGCCGGTGGCCGAGATCGCGCACCGTGTCGGCTACGAGGACCCCAGCCGGTTTGCCGCGGCCTTCCGCCGCCACACCGGCCGCCGCCCCACAGAGCTGCGGCGGGTAGCGTGCCCGACGACGCAGCGGCCCGCCAGCGGTGTGTAATCCACACATAAAATCCAATCTGCACATCACACGTCTTTTTGGTCTAACCCAGTCATAACTAACTGTTGTAAAATTATGCTTAAACCTTACAGGTTCGCCCTTTAGGGCACAATTTATATAACTTTTTGTAAAGGGGATTTGAACTATGAATTGGGCAAAGATTGGTTTGTTTGCAGGCGGCGCACTGTTTGGTTCCGCCGGTATTGAGCTTCTGACCAGCAAGGACGCGAAGAAGGTGTACACCCAGTGCACCGCCGCCGTGCTGCGCATGAAGGACCAGGTCATGAAGACCGCCACCAGCCTGCAGGAGAATTGCGGTGACATCCTGGCCGACGCCAAGGAGATCAACGAGCAGCGCGCCGCCGAGGATGACGCCGTTGTTGAGGACGCCGCCGACAAGGCCGCCGAGTAATTTTTGACAGATTACTGCAAATGTAGCCGACGCCATGTAGGGGCGGCATATAGGCCGCCTGCAACCACACGGCGGACGACTACTAGCGGGTAGGCTGCGGGGCGCATATATGCGCCCCTACACCTCTACTGCGTTTTAACGCTTGCTAAAAAGGCCTTCCCCACCTACCGGGGAAGCCTTTTTTATTTCTTGGGAGAGTAGCTTATGAAATGGAATATTCTGCACGAGAGCCGCGGGCGGATGCGCCTGCACCTCAACAAAAAGCGGATGTCTTTAGCCGAGGCAGACCAGCTGCAGGACTACCTGACTGCCCTGCCCGGCGTGCGCACTGCCGCCGTGTATGAGCGCACCTGTGACGTCGTGGTCGTCTACACCACTGACCGCGCCGGGGTCGTCAAGGGGCTGGCCGCTTTCAAGTTTGATGTGGAGGCCCTGGCCGAAGTCCCGGCCAACAGCCCCCGCGCCGTCAACCGCGAATATCAGGAAAAGCTCGTCAATATGACGATCTTCCACTTTGCGCGCAAGCTGTTCCTGCCTGCACCGCTGTGCATGGCCTACACACTGGTGCGCAGCGTGCCCTACGTTTTCCGCGGTCTGCGCTGCCTGTGGCGGCGCAAGCTGGAAGTCGAAGTGCTCGACGCGCTGTCCATCGGTGTTTCGATGCTGCGCGGCGACTTCTCGACCGCCGGGTCGGTCATGTTCCTGCTGCGTCTGGGCGAACTGCTGGAAGAATGGACCCGCAAGAAGTCCCTAGGCGACCTGGCCCGCTGTATGTCGCTGAATGTCGACCGCGTCTGGCAGCAGACCGCCGAGGGCGAAGTGCTGGTGCCGATTTCCCAGGTCCGCGCAGGCGACGCCATCGTCGTACACACCGGCAGTGTCATCCCGCTGGACGGCAAAGTGCTGGACGGCGAGGCCAGCGTCAACCAGGCATCGCTGACCGGCGAGGCCGAGCCTGTGCGCAAGTCGAACGGTGCCGTCGTCTACGCCGGCACCGTCGTCGAGGAAGGCCAGATCACCGTGACCGTGGAACAGCAGGCCGGCAACGGCCGCTATGACCAGATCGTCAAGATGATCGAGAACTCCGAGAAGCTGAAGTCTGCCAGCGAGACCCGCGCTGCGGCCCTGGCGGACAAGCTGGTGCCGTACAGTCTGCTGGGCACCGCTGTGACCTACGCGCTGACCCGCAACGTGACCCGTGCGATCTCGATTCTGATGGTCGATTTTTCCTGTGCGCTCAAGCTGTCTATGCCGCTGGCCGTGCTGTCCGCCATGCGCGAGTGCGGCAGCTACCACATCACAGTCAAGGGCGGCAAATATCTTGAGGCCCTGGCCAACGCCGACACCATCGTGTTTGACAAGACCGGCACGCTGACCCACGCGACCCCCACCGTCGTGCAGGTAGTACCTTTCGGCACCCGCACTGAGGACGAAGTCCTGCAGATCGCGGCCTGCCTGGAAGAGCATTACCCCCACTCGATGGCGAACGCCGTCGTCCAGGCGGCCGCCGCGAAGGGCATCCGCCACGACGAGATGCACAGCGAGGTGCAGTACGTCGTCGCCCACGGCATTGCCAGCCAGATTGGCGGCGAGAAGGCCGTCATCGGCAGCCAGCACTTTGTCTTTGAGGACGAGGGCTGCTGCATCCCGACGGCCGAGTGCGATAAATTTGACGCATTACCGCCGGAATATTCCCACCTGTATCTTGCCATCGGCGGTGTGCTGGCCGGTGTCATCTGCATTGCCGACCCCCTGCGCGAGGAAGCCGCCGAGGTGCTGCGCCAACTGCGCAGCTTAGGCATCCGCAAGGCCGTCATGATGACCGGCGACAACGACCGCACGGCGTCGGTGATTGCCAACCAGGTCGGCGTGGACCGCTACTACTCCGAGGTCTTGCCCGAGGACAAGGCCAACTTTGTGGCGGCCGAAAAAGCTGCCGGGCACACCGTTATCATGCTGGGCGACGGCATCAACGACTCCCCTGCCCTGTCCGCCGCTGACGTCGGCATTGCCATCAGCGACGGCGCGGCCATTGCCCGGGAAATTGCGGATATCACGATTGCCGCCGACAGCCTGCGCGAGCTGGTGATTTTGAAGAGCATCGCCAACGGCCTGCAAAAGCGCACGAAGGCGAACTACCGCTTTATCATGAGCTTCAACAGCACCCTGATCGTGCTGGGTGCCATGGGCATCCTGCCTCCCGCCACCTCCGCCCTGCTGCACAACGCCTCGACCCTCGGCGTCAGCTTAAAGAGCATGACGAATTTGCTGGGGTAAAATTTCCCAGCCTTTCTCCGAGGGGGAAGGTGGCCCCGCAGGGCCGGATGAGGGGCGGATGTGCCGGTGTTTCCCGGCAAAGGGGTTGCCACGGCGTGGTTCTGCGGGCGAACAATGTTCGCCCCTACACGCTCTGCCCCGGTGCCCACCATCACAACCAAAAATTTTTCCCGCCAAGAGCACCGCCTGCTCTTGGCACTTTTTTATCCTCACCGACCATTTCGTGCTTCTAAATCGCGGTTTCGTGCGGAATCGCTTGCAATTTCCGTGTGCGAGGCCTACACTTTTCGTAAAAATGCGAAAGGATGTCTCACCGTGAAAACCATCCCCCAAAAACTTGCGGCACTGGCGCTTGTCTGTGCGCTGGCGGTCAGCCTGGTCATTATGCCAACATTCTAACTCCCGGTTACACACGAATGGGCATTGGCTGCACATACAGTTATGAGTACGGTGCGGCGGTCTGGTGCGTGACCTTCTCCTGAATTTTCCCCATAAAAACCACCCCGCCCGGGCCATCACGCCCGGGCGGGGTTTCTGTGTTATCCTCGTTTTTCCACATTCTTGGTTGCGATCACATCCACGCCGGTGTCGGCGGCATTGGGCAAAATCACCTGCCCGATCACCACCGGCGCAGCGACCTCCACTGCTTTCAACGCGCGGATGATATCGAAAATCTTGCCCTTCGGGATATCGCCGCGGGTCTTGCAGCTCACGGCGGCCACCGCGCCGCCTGTCACGCGCACCGTCGTGGTCACGATGCGGGTGGGGGCCGTCACTTCCTTGCGGGCGTAGGCGTCGCCCCGCGGGCAGGTGTTGCCGCGCACCGACACCACCGCGCCGCCGTCCAGCTCCACCGTCAGGGCGCAGCCCATCGGGCAGCCGATGCAGATCAATTCACGTTTTTCCATCGTCAGCCCTCCTCCAAAGTCACGGTCACGGCGTCGCCTGCACCGCGCAGCAGGTCGGATTTCAGCCGCACAGTCTCCATCTCACCGGGGGCCAGCACAGGCCGCCGGCGGCTGAAAATGCAGGTATCGCCCAGGTAGACCGCGATTTTTTTGTTTTTGTACACGCCGCCCACCCGGAAGCGCAGCGTCACGGTGTCACCCGCGCAGTCGGGGCGGATGGCCGTGGGCACGGTGTAGCGCACACCGTTTTCGCAGCGCACAGGCAGTGTACGCCCGGCTGCGTGTTCGCTTTTCAGAATGTACGCGGCGGCGTGTTCGCCCGCCGCCCCCGCTTCCTCGGAGACATAGTCCACCAGGTCATGTACGTGGAGCACGTTGCCCGCCGCAAACACGCCGGGGATGTTCGTCTCCAGGCTCTCGTTCACGCTGGGGCCGCCGGTGATGGGACTGAGCGCCACCCCCGCCGCGCGGCTCAGCTCATTCTCGGGCAGCAGCCCGCAGGAGAGCAGCAGCGTGTCACAGTCGTAGTGTTCCTCGGTGCCGGGGATGGGCTTGCCGTTTTCGACCTGCGCGATCGTGATGCCGGTCACGCGCTCTTTGCCCTGGATATCCACCACGGTATGGCTCAGTTTCAACGGGATGTTGAAATCATCGAGGCACTGTACAATATTGCGCTTCAAACCGCCGGAGTAGGGCATCAGCTCGGCCACGCAGAGGACCTTTGCGCCCTCCAGCGTCATGCGCCGCGCCATGATAAGCCCGATATCGCCACTGCCCAGGATCACGACCCGCCGCCCGGGGAGATACCCTTCCATGTTGACGAGCCGCTGCGCCGTGCCTGCGGTAAAGATGCCCGCCGGGCGGTAGCCCGGGATGTTCAGCGCACCGCGCGGGCGCTCACGGCAGCCCATGGCCAGAATCACGGCCTTGGGGTGCAGCTGGAACAGGCCGTCCGATTTGTTCATGGCCGTCACGGTCTTATCCGCCGCCAGATCCAGCACCATGGTGTTGAGCTTATATTCGATACCCAGCTCTTGCACCTGCGCGATGAACCGCGCGGCGTACTCGGGGCCGGTCAATTCTTCTTTGAAGGTATGCAGCCCAAAACCGTTGTGGATGCACTGGTTCAGGATGCCGCCCAGCTCACTGTCGCGCTCCAGAATCAAAATGTCCTGCACGCCGTTTTTGCGTGCCGCCACGGCTGCCGCCAGCCCGGCAGGGCCGCCGCCGATGATGACCAAATCTACATTTTTCATTGCCGCAGCCCCCCTTTCAAAACGCATCTTTATTTGTGCCGACGATGATTTTGGAGTCGCCGCCGGATTTTGTGATTTCACTTTGGGCCACGCCCAGCTCCCGCGCCAATATCTCCATGACGCGGGGGCTGCAGAAGCCCGCCTGGCAGCGGCCCATGCCCGCGCGGGTGCGCCGTTTGACACCGTCCAGGCTGCGTGCGCCTGGCGTGCGGTGGATGGCGTCGATGATTTCGCCCTCGGTCACGCTCTCGCATCGGCAGATGATTTGGCCGTAGGCCGGGTTTTGTTTAATAAGTTCGGCCCGCGCGGCAAAATCCAGCGCCTTGGGATCCAGGATACCCTTGCGTGTCGGGTCAAAGGCCGGGTTTTCCTTTAGCTGCAAGCTGTCCCGCACGATGCCCGCCACCATCGCGCCGATGGCCGGGGCGCTGGACAGGCCTGGGGACTCGATGGCCGCGCAGTCCACAAAGCCGGGGGCGATCTCACCGATGAAAAAGTCATGCCGTGCCTCGTGGGCGCGCAGGCCCGCAAAGCTCGTGATGGTCTGGCGCAGCGGGATATCCTTGACCGCCAGCCCGGATTTTGTGCGCACCTCGTCCAGGCCCGCCGCCGTTGTGGCGGTAGCCTCCTTGTCGTCCACATCGATGGCCGTGGGGCCAACCAGCAGGTTGCCGTGGACCGTGGGCGTGACCAGCACGCCCTTGCCGTACTTGCCCGGCAGCTGGAACACTGTGTGTCGCACGTGTTGTCCGGCCGTGTGGTCCAACAGGAAGTAATCCCCGCGCCGCGCGGTAATTTTCATCGGGTGGGCAGCGTCGGCCAGGTTGTGCAGCGTGTCGGCGTAGACGCCCGCCGCATTGACGATGCAGCGCGCCTGGCAGCTGCCGCGGTCGGTATCGACCTGCCAACCGCCCCCGGGCAGTGGGTGCAGACCGGTGACTTTGGTGTCAAACCGGAACCGCACGCCGTTTTTGGCTGCGTTTTCGGCCAGGGCGTAGGTCAGGCCAAAGGGGCAGACGATGCCGCCGGTGGGTGCCCACAGGGCGGCGACAGCAGTGTCGGCAATGTTCGGTTCCATCGTGACCAACTCGTCGCGCTCGACGATGCGCAGCCCTTCCACGCCGTTGGCGACGCCGTTCTCGTAGAGTTTTTGCAGCGCGGGGCGGTCGTCCTCACTCAGGCAGACGACAAGACTGCCGCACTGGTCGTAGGCAAAGTCCAGCTCCTTGGCAAGGGCAGGCATACGGCGGCTGCCCTCGACGTTGAGCTGCGCCATCAGGCTGCCGTTTGCGGCGTCGTACCCGGCGTGAACGATGGCGCTGTTGGCCTTGGACGTGCCGCAGCAGACGTCCTCCTCTTTCTCCAGCACCAGAATATCCGCGTTATAGCGCGAAAGTTCCCGTGCGCAGGCACACCCGGACACGCCCGCGCCAATGATGATGATATCGTGCATATATTGTACCTCGTGTTGTTTGTTTGCAGAGCATGTAGGGGCGACCATTGGTCGCCCGCAGAGAGTGTGCGGTGCTGGAAGCCCTCCGGGTCGATGCGAGCATCGACCCCCACAGCGTAGGGGCGGATTCCATATCCGCCCGGGGGCCTTGCCACTGCCGCAGGTCAGGCCTTTCCGCAAGCGTAATTTTGCCTTTTGGCAGAGGGCCGGACATGTCCGGCCCCTACCGGGAGGCACGTTTTTAAAAGACCTCTTCCGTAAGTTCTCCCCTCATCCGGCCCTGCGGGGCCGCCTTCCCCCTAAGGGGAAGGCTTTGGGTCAATCCTCCTTCGCCCAGCCGTAGCTGCAGCGCACGGCCTTATTCCAGCCCTGGATGCGCCTGGTGCGCTCGGCTTCGGTCAGGGCGGGCACAAATTCGCGATCCACCGACCAGTTTTTTAGTACGTCGTCTGTGGACTGCCAGTACCCCACCGCCAGCCCGGCAAGATAGGCCGCGCCCAGCGCCGTGGTCTCCACGCAGCAGGGCCGCTTGACCGGCCGGGCGCTGATGTCCGCCATCGTCTGCATCAAATAATTGTTAGCGCACGCGCCGCCGTCCACCTTCAGCGCGGTCAGCGGAATGCCGGCATCCGCCTGCATCGCGGTCAGCACGTCGTTGATCTGGTAGCACAGGCTGTCCAGTGTCGCGCGGATGATGTGGTTTTTGTTCACGCCGCGCGTCAGCCCCACGATGGCCCCGCGGGCGTACTGGTCCCAGTGGGGTGCGCCCAGGCCGGTGAACGCAGGCACAACGTAACAGCCGTTCGTGTCCTTGACCTTCTGGGCCATGTACTCGCTGTCGCGGGCGTCCTCCAGCAGATGCAACTCGTCCCGCAGCCACTGGATGGCCGCGCCGGCCACAAAAATAGAACCTTCCAGCGCGTAATTCACCTTGCCGTCCAGTCCCCACGCCACCGTCGTGACCAGTCCGTTGTGGGAGAATACCGGCTTTTCCCCGGTGTTCATCAGCAGAAAGCCGCCGGTGCCGAAGGTGCTTTTCGCCTCGCCCTTGGTAAAGCAGGTCTGGCCGAACAGTGCGGCCTGCTGGTCGCCCGCCGCGCCCGCAATTTTGATCTCGCCGCCAAAGTGCATCGGGTCGGCGTACTCGTAAAATTCGCTGTTGGGCACAGGCTTCGGCAGCATACAGCGCGGTATATCGAGGATTTGCAGGATCTCGTCGTCCCAGTCCAGCGTGTGGATGTTGAACAACATCGTCCGGCTGGCGTTGGAGTAGTCGGTCACGTGGATCTTGCCGCAGGTCAGCTTCCAGATCAGCCAGGTCTCCACCGTGCCGAACAGCAAATCGCCCCGCTCGGCCCGTGCGCGCACGCCGGGGACGTTATCGAGTATCCACTTTAGCTTTGTGGCCGAGAAGTAGGCATCAATGACAAGGCCGGTCTTTTCGCGGAACTTTTCGGTCAGGCCGCGGGCTTTCAGCTCGTCGCAGTATTCGCTGGTGCGGCGGCACTGCCAGACAATGGCATGGCAGACCGGTTCGCCGGTGTCACGGTCCCAGACGATGGTCGTCTCGCGCTGGTTCGTGATGCCGATGGCGGCGATATCCTCCGCCGACGCGCCGATCTGGTTCATGGCCGAGAGCGCCACGCCGAGCTGGGTGGTCCAGATTTCGTTGGCGTCATGCTCGACCCAGCCCGGTTTTGGGAAGTACTGGGTAAATTCCTTTTGTGCCACACTGCACATTTCGCCCCGGGCGTTAAAGAGGATGCAGCGGTTCGACGTCGTACCGGCGTCCAGCGCCATAATGTACTTTTGGTTAGCCATCGCAATTCTCCTTTATCCTTTATAATAATGGAAAACCGATATTTGCCTTTATTATACAGGATGTTCATCTTTTATGCGCGTGGCAAATGTACCAAATATTTGTGCAGATTTTTGGCATTGACGACACCAAAAGTGAAAAATCTTCCCTCTGAACGCCTATGCCATGAAAATCACTTTCTTAATAATCATTGATTTTTTAACATTTTTGGGCAAAAATCAACGGTCTGTTTGAATTATGCACAAAGAATCCGTCGAAAATTCAGCTTTTCGCTGATTCTGCGAAAAACGCTTTCTTTTTTGTGAAGAATATGTTAAGATGAGATTAACAAAGTGCGCTGTTCGCAGAACCAGGCGGCCCCGCACCGAGTTGGGAAAGACCCACTCACAATTTTTGGAGGAATGCTTTTATGATGAAGTATCTGCAGAAGCTCGGCAAAGCTCTTATGCTTCCCGTTGCTGCACTGCCCGTCTGTGGTATCCTGATGGGCATCGGTTACGCTTTCGCTCCCGCTGTTATGGGTGCTGAGGGCGCAACTTCCGGTTTTGCTTACACTCTCGGTTTCCTGCTGATCAAGGCCGGCGGCGCCCTGATCGATAACATGGCTTGGCTGTTCGCCATCGGCGCTGCCGTCGGTCTGTCTGATGACCACGACGGCACGGCCGGTCTGGCCGGTCTGGTCAGCTTCCTGATGATGCAGCAGCTGCTCAGCCCCGGCGTTGTCGGTGCTGTCCGCACGCTGGAGGAAGGCTCCGTCGATTACATTGCTTTCAGCAAGATCGCCGGCAACTCCTTCATCGGCATCCTGGCCGCCATCATCGGTGCTGCCTGCTACAACAAGTTCAAGAATACCCAGCTGCCTGACTGGCTGGCATTCTTCAGCGGCAAGCGCAGCGTTGCTATCGTGACCGCCGTTGTTTCCATCGTGGTTTCCGTTGTCCTGCTGTTCGTCTGGCCCATCATCTTCGGCGTTCTGGTTGCCCTCGGCAACGGCATTGCCAAGATGAGCGGCATCGGCGCCGGCATCTACGCTTTCCTGAACCGTCTGCTGATCCCCACCGGCCTGCATCACGCTCTGAACAACGTGTTCTGGTTCGACACCATCGGTCTGGGCGATCTGAAGCACTTCTGGGCTGGCGATGTCACCGGTCAGAATGGTGTTAATTGGGACCTCGGCATGTACATGTCCGGCTTCTTCCCCTGCATGATGTTCGGTATCCCCGGTGCTGCTCTGGCCATGGTCCAGACTGCCAAGAACAAGAAGGCTGCTATCGGTCTGGTTGTTTCCGCTGCTATCTGCGCCTTCGTCTGCGGCGTTACCGAGCCGTTCGAGTTCGGCTTCATGTTCCTCTGCTTCCCCCTGTATGTTGTCTATGCTGCTCTGTACGGCATCTTCACCATCATTACCTACTACACCGGCTTCCGCGCAGGCTTCTGCTTCTCCGCCGGTGCTACCGACCTGATCTTCTCCGCCAGCCTGCCTGCTGCCGCTAAGACTTGGATGATCATTCCTCTGGGCATCGCTGCCTTCGTTGTCTTCTACCTCGTCTTCAAGTTCGCCATCACCAAGTTCGACCTGAAGACTCCCGGCCGTGAGGATGAGGATGCCGAGGCTGCTGAGGCCAACATCACCCTCGCTAACAACGACTTCACCGCCATCGCATCCGGCGTTCTGGCTGCTGTCGGCGGCAAGGACAATGTTGCCAACGTTGACTACTGCGCCACTCGTCTGCGCTTTGAGGTCAAGGACAGCACTGCTGTCAACGAGAAGGCCGTCAAGGCTGCTGGTGCTGCCGGCGTTATCCGCCCCAGCAAGACCGCTTGCCAGGTCGTTATCGGCCCCAAGGTTCAGTTTGTCTACGACGAGCTGAAGAAGATGCTGTAATTTCCGACATCTTTCGGTAAAGGTCTGGTTCCCTTTATCAAATCCGCCGTGGGCGGGCGTAGGCCCGCCCACGGCCTTTTGTTTGGAAACGAAATTTTGGTATAAAATTCAAATTTAGGTCATGGTATACCATGGCGCAGTGTGGTATAATGCAAATAGGAATAACGGAGCGCGCCCGCTCCGAACGATCAGGAGGTATTTTCTTATGAAGATCATCCGTGCTAAGGATTATTACGACATGTCCCGCAAGGCCGCCAACATCATTTCGGCGCAGGTCATCATGAAGCCCAACTGCGTGCTGGGTCTGGCCACCGGCGGTACCCCCGTGGGCACCTACAAGCAGCTGGTCGAGTGGTACAACAAGGACGACATTGACTTCTCCGAGGTTACGACCGTCAATCTGGACGAGTACCGCGGCCTGCCGAAGGAGCACCCCGAGAGCTACTGGAGCTTTATGCACCGCAACCTGTTCGACCATGTCAATGTCCGCCCCGAGGCCATCAACCTGCCCGACGGCACCAACATGGACGCCGACGCCGAGTGCGCCCGCTATGACGCAGTCATCCACAGCGTGGGCGGCGTTGATTTGCAGCTGCTGGGCATCGGCAACGACGGCCACATCGGCTTTAACGAGCCGGGCGATGCCTTCGAGCTGGGCACCCACTGCGTAGACCTGAAGCCCGAGACCATCGAGGCCAACAAGCGCTTCTTTGACGGCAACGCCGATCTGGTCCCCAAGCAGGCCTACACCATGGGCATCAAGACCATCATGCAGGCCCGCAAGGTCCTGATGGTCGCCAACGGCAAGGGCAAAGCCGACATCGTCAAGAAGGCGTTCTTCGGCCCTGTCACGCCGGAGGTCCCCGCCAGCATCCTGCAGATGCACCCCGACTTCATCCTGGTCGGTGACGAGGAAGCCCTGAGCGAAATCTGATCAGCGGAGGAATACTGCTATGATCATCAAAAATGCAAAAGTGTACAGCGACGGCTGTCGCTTTGTAGAAAAAGACCTCATCATCCGTAACGGTCGTATCGTGTTTGGCACGGCGGCCCAGGAGGGCGAGGAAATCATCGACGCAGGCGGTGCCTACGCGCTGCCGGGTCTTGTGGATATCCACTTTCACGGCGCGGTCGGCCATGATTTCTGCGACGCTGACGAGGCGGGCCTGCAGGCCATCGCCGACTTTGAGGCCAGCAAGGGCGTTCTCGCTATCTGCCCCGCCACGATGACTTTCAGCGAGGAGATCCTGAACGGCATCATGGATGTGGCCGCCGCCCACAAGAACGACCACGGTGCAGATTTGGTGGGCATCAACATGGAAGGCCCCTACATCAGCCCGAAGAAGGTCGGTGCCCAGAACCCGAAGTACGTCATGGGCGCGGACGCTGCGATGTTCCGCCGTTTGCAGGCGCGCAGCGGCGGGCTGATCAAGCTGGTGGACGTAGCCCCCGAGGAGCCGGGCAACCTGGATTTCATCAAGGAATGCCGCAACGAGGTGCGTATTTCCATCGCCCACACCTGCACGAGTTACGACACGGCCAAGGCCGCGTTTGCCGCCGGTGCCACCCACATGACCCACCTGTACAACGCGATGCCGGGCATCACCCACCGTGAGCCGGGCCCCATCATTGCCGCGCTGGAAGAAGGTGCCGAGGTCGAGCTGATCACCGACAACGTACACATCCACCCGGCCATGGTGCGGTTTACCTTTAACACGTTTGGCGACGACCATGTGATCCTGATTGCCGACAGCATGATGGCCTGCGGCCTGCCCGACGGCCAGTACAGCCTGGGCGGCCAGGCTGTCACGGTGCGCGGTCCCCGCGCGACCCTGACCGAGCAGCCCGGCACGATTGCGGGCAGTGCGACCTGCCTGTTCGACTGCATGAAGCGTGCGGTGCTGGAGATGGGCGTCCCCCTCGAGAGTGCCGTCCGCGCTGCTACCCTGAACCCGGCCCGCAGCATCGGCATCGATGCCGATTACGGCAGCCTGGATGCCGGGCGGATCGGCAATGTTGTCCTCGTTGACGATAAGCTGGATATCCTGAAGGTGATTCGCCATGGCGAGGTGCTCTGCTAAAGTGTAAACGGCAGTCTCCCAGGAGATATTTTTCGACGGAGCGTACCCACGCCCCTAGGAACCCCAAAGCGGAAGTCGGGTGTTCCCCCGCGCACTTTAGGGAAAACCTAAAGTATGTAGAGTTGTAGGGCGGCCAGCCCTCTGGCCGCCGCACAGTGCCCTTACTTCAACTCACCACTTTAGTTGTAGGGGGCGGCGTCCTCGACGCCCCGGGCCGTTTGCCTTTACCATCCCTTCCCCTTCCATCATACAAAAAAATCCTGCCGACACTTTCATCGGCAGGATTTTTTGCTTTATTCCTATCTATCCATCCGTTCTTACTTCCGGTCGATTGCCACGACCACACCCGACAGCGCCAATAGCGCCAGCAGGTTGGGCACAGCCATCAGGCCATTGAACAGGTCGGCCAGCGCCCACACCAAATCTACTTTCAGCGTGGAACCAACCAAAATAAACACGACCACGATAAGGCTGTACACCGGCAGCATCTTCTCGCCGAACAGCGTTTTAAAGTTCGACTGACCGAAGAAATACCAGCCGATGATCGTCGAAAACGCGAAGAAGAACATACACACCGCAATGAAAATCGGCCCAAACCCGCCGAACGCCTGGCTGAACGCAGCCTGGGTCAACGCCGTGCCGGTCAGTCCCTCAGGGATCAGCCCCGACGTGATGAGCACCAGGCCGGTCAGCGTCAGCACAACGAACGTGTCGACAAACACACCCAGAATTGCCACTGCGCCCTGATCCTGCGGCTGCTTGACCTTTGCCAGCGCGTGGGCATGCGGCGTCGAGCCAAGGCCCGCCTCGTTGGAGAACAGGCCGCGGGCCACGCCAAAACGCATGGCCTGCTGCACAGTCACACCGGCCAGGCCGCCCGCCATCGCCTGCGGCTGGAATGCCAGCACAAACACCTGCTTCAATGCGTTGGGCAGGACCTTCGCGTTCATGACCAGGATAACGATGCAGCCCACAATGTAAAACGCTGCCATGACAGGTACGATTTTTTCCGTTACAGCGGCAATTCTTTGCACGCCGCCCAGGAAGATGAACGCCGCAATGGCCGCCACAACGACGCCCACCACCAGCCGGTTCACGCCAAAGGCGTTGTGGAATGCGTCGCCGATGGAGTTGGACTGGACCATGTTGCCCATGAAGCCCAGCGCCAAAATGATAAGTACCGAGAACACGGTCGCCAGAATCTTGCCGAGCTTGCCCTTGAATGCCGCCCGGATGTAGTACGCCGGACCGCCGGTCACCTGGCCGTTCACAGTCGTCTTGTAGTGCTGCGCCAGCACGGCCTCGGCATAGATGGTCGCCATGCCGAAGAACGCCGACATCCAGGTCCAGAACAGTGCGCCCGGGCCGCCGCTGACCAGCGCCGTGGCGCAGCCGGTGATGTTGCCGGTGCCCACCTGCGCCGCAATGGCCGTCGTCAGCGCCTGAAAGCTGCTCATGCCCTCGGCGTCCGCCTTTTTGCCGCGCAGCGTGAACCCGCCGAACACGCGGCGGAAGCCCTCGCCAAAGCGGCGCACCTGCACGCCCCGCAGCCGAATCGTAAAGAAAATGCCTGTGCCTACGAGCAAAAACAGCAGGAACGAGTTCCAGACAATGTCGCTGAACTGCTCAACAAACGTGGTAAATGCCGTCATATTGACCCCCTATTTCTTTCACATCCCAATGCCCCGCCGCAATACGGGGACTTTATTACTATACTATGATTTTTTTGTAAAGTCAAGTGTATTTATATGGCGCACAGCCTAACAAAAAAATTGTAAAAACTGCAAAAACTGCCCTTCTGTGTAACAAGTAGGACACAACCCCATGGTATACTACCCGCAAATCAAACCAGAAAGGGGAATCACCATGAAAAAACTTGCTCTTGTATTTGCGGCTGCACTGGCCCTGACCGCCTGCACCGCCGCGCCGACCGAGACAGCGACCATCCCTGCCGCCGCCGACCCGCCCGCCGAGGCAGCGGCAACCGAGGAAAATGCGGACGCGGAGCAGTTCCCGTTGGGGGAGCTGCGGCTGACTGCCTTTGATAACACGGATGGCACGGCCTTGTATGGCGGTTTCAGCAGCGGGAACAACACAGTGTGGACGGTTCTGCGGCTGGACTACGCCACCGGCGTGCAGAGTAAGCTATGCGACCTTACCTTCACGGATGGCCTCAATATGAACTGCCTGATCACTATGGGCGAAAACGAGGTCGCGTTCTGTTCAGACGAGGATGACACGCAGCACAGCTACATAATTGTCCGCCCGGACGGCACAACGGACGACCACACCATCAGCCGGGCGTTCACCCCCACTGTCTACGACGAGTATGCCGCCTACGAAGTCAACGGCACAAGCTGCGCCCGGCTGGACTTGAATACCGGCGAAGTAACGGACTTTACCGCACCGCTTTTGCAGCTGGCCTCGGTGGAGGGCGTGGTGGACAATCGGCTGCTTGTCACCCGCATTGTGTCAGATACGCCCCTTCCTGCCGAGGGCGAGGACGAGGAAATGCGCGAAGCTATCCTGCAAAATTCCCTGCGGGAGTACGATCTGTACGACTTGGCAGCAAACACGGTTGAAAAACTATTTGATGAACCGTACTATCCCGAGGATGGGTCATCATCCTGGAAAACTTACGAAGGCTGCCGGGGCGGCACGTTGTATTTTGTGCATACGCTTTGGGACAGAACCACCCCAGACAACACCGACAACACACTGTTAGCCTACGACCTGGCCAGCGGTACCTGGCAGGAGCTATGCACGCTGACCGACAAGCAAGGCAGCTGGTGCCCGGGCTTTTCCAAAAACGGACAGTTGGAATATGTGCTGCTTTGGCAGTCGGCGGACACCCTGACGCTGTACAACCTGGCCGATGGCACGACCCACGATATACCGTACCAAGTACCTGCCGGGGGACAATACGGAACCGGCAAAAACTACGGCTGGCCGTTAGACCTGACAGGCGACGGCCGCATTCTGGTGACCGACGGCTACGCCCGGCAGGGCGGTTATGCGACGGATGGATACGCGCTGGTTGATGTTGATGATTACCTTACGGGCAGCACCGACTACCAACCTGTGCAGATGTGGGAGGAATAGTCATGAAAAAACTTGCTCTTGTATTTGCGGCTGCGCTGGCCCTGACCGCCTGCAGCACTGCGCCGACCGAGACAACAACCGTCCCTGCCGCCGCCCCGCCCGCCGAGGCAGCGGCAACCGAGGAAAATGCGGACGCGGAGCAGTTCCCGGTGGGGGAGCTGCGGCTGTGTGATGACCGGCGGTGTGACACGGATACTGCCTATTACACGCTGTATGGCCACGTAGACACGACTGAGCTTACGGGGCTAAGGCTGGACTATGCCGACGGCGTGCAGACCAAGGTAACGTCGCTTGCTATTGCCGATGCCCTGTACTCCGATTTGCTTGTCACAAACGATAATGTGGTTCGCGTATTTTTAGCGAACGAGGACGGATCAGAGTTTCGTGTTAAGAGCTTTTACCCGGATGGCCGCAGTGAAGAACGGACTGCCAGCCAGGAAATTACGCCAACTGTTTATGACGAGTACGCGGCCTATGTCCTGCGCGACAACTGTGTCGCCCGGCTGGACTGGCAGACCGGAGAGGTTACGACGTGGGACACATCGATTCCGCAGATAAGCGAGATACTTGGCGTTGCGGGCAACAAGGTAGTGCTGACCCGCATTGTATCCGATATGCCGCTGCCTACAGACAATGAAATGTATGAGGCTGTGCTTCAAAGCTCCCTAATGGAATACGATCTATACGATGTATCGTCTAATACGCTGGAAAAACTCTTCGATGAGCCGTACTACCCGGAGGGAGGCAGCAGCCGGAAATCCTACTTGGGATACCGTGGTGATATGCTGTACTTTGACCAGTCGAGACCGGATGGCGATGACATCACAAAAGTTTTGTGGGGGTACGACTGTTCGGCGGGGACATTGCAGGAGTTATATGCAGAGAATTCGACCGGATGTATGGGCGGCTATAGCACCCCACAGGGATTTACACGCAGTGGGCAGCTGGAGTTTTTGTTTCTGCAAAGCACATCGGACACGCTGCATATTTACAACGCCGCCGACGGTCAGGTGTACAAGGTGCCCTACCACGACCCGACTCTGGATGCAGCCTACGGCAATGCCGAAAATTACGGCCGCCCCATTGCCCTGACCGGCGATGGTCGGGTGCTTGTAACGGATGGTTATGTCCAGCGGGACGGTTACCCGACGGATGCCTACAGCCTGATCGACCTGGATGATTACCTGGCGGGGAGCACCGACTACCAACCCGTGCAGATGTGGGCACAGTAGGGGCGGCATATATGCCGCCTGTGGACTTCCCATAAACGACCGTTTTCCGTACACGCGCGGGCGGCACATGTGCCGCCCCTACAATGCGGCAATGTTTTACCGCAGAATCGTAAATAAAAAAGCAAGAGCCGCTCCACTCGGGGCGGCTCTTGCTGTATCGTGCAAAATTACTTATTCTTCTTGCTGGCGGCCTTCATGCGCAGGTCGTGGTCCAGAATGCGCTTGCGGATGCGCAGGTTCTCGGGGGTAACTTCCAGCAACTCGTCGGGGGCCAGGAATTCCAGGCAGCCCTCCAGGCTGAACTTGGAAACCGGCACCAGACGCAGGGCGTCGTCGCTGCCGGAGGCGCGGGTGTTGGTCAGGTGCTTCGTCTTGCAGACGTTGACCGTGATATCCTCGCCGGTCGGGGTGTAGCCGACGACCTCGCCCGCGTAGACCTTCTCGCCGGCGTTGACGATCAGGGTGCCGCGCTGCTGGGCGTTGAACAGGCCGTAGGTGACGGCGTCGCCGGTCTCAAAGCTGATGAGGGAGCCGGTGGAGCGGGTCTGGATATCGCCGCACCATTCCTCGTAACCGTCGAAGATCGTGTTCATGATGCCCTCACCGTGGGTGTCGGTCAGGAACTGGCTGCGATAGCCGAACAGGCCGCGGCTGGGCATACGGAATTCAATGCGGGAACGGCTGTTCATCATCTGCATATTCATCAGGATGGCCTTGCGGGCGCCCAGAGCGGTCATGACGTTGCCCTGATAGACCTCGGGCACGTCGATGACAACGCGCTCCATAGGCTCCATGACCTTGCCGTTCTCCTCGTGGGTCAGAACGTGCGGGGGGCTGACCTGCAGCTCATAGCCCTCGCGGCGCATCGTCTCGATCAGGATGGACAGGTGCATTTCGCCGCGGCCCATGACGCGGAAGGAATCGTTGGTGGCGGAATCCTCGACCTTCAGGGCGACATCCTTCAGCAGCTCACGCATCAGGCGGTCACGGATCTGGCGGGAGGTGACGTACTTGCCCTCCTTGCCGGCGAACGGGGAATCGTTGACCGAGAAGGTCATCTCGACCGTGGGGTCGTTGATCTTGACGAAGGGCAGGGGCTGCACCTTGCTGGGGTCGCAGATGGTGTTGCCGATGGAGATATCGGGCAGACCTGCGAAGGCGACGATATCGCCCGCCTGGGCGCTCTCGATCGGCTCACGGCCATTGGCCTTGAAGTCGAACAGCTTGGTGATGCGGCCGCTCATATGCACATCGGGGTTGTGCCAGTCGCAGACCTGGATGGGGCTGCCGACCTTGATAACGCCGTTCTGCACGCGGCCGACGCCCATGCGGCCGACGAAATCGTTGTAGTCAACGCTGGAAACCAGCATCTGCAGCGGCTCGTCAGGCTCACCCTCCGGCGGCTGCACATATTTCAGGATGGTGTCAAACAGGGGCTTGAGGTCCGTGCCGGAGGAAGGATCGGTCCAGTCATAGCTGGCCGTGCCGTTACGGCCGGAGCAGAAGACCATCGGGCTGTCCAGCTGCTCGTCGGTAGCACCCAGATCCATCAGCAGCTCCAGAATCTCGTCGATGACTTCCGCAATGCGGGCGTCGGGGCGGTCGATTTTGTTGACCGCGATGACGAGAGACAGGTTTTGCTGCAAAGCCTTCTGCAGAACAAAGCGGGTCTGAGGCATGCAGCCCTCGGCTGCATCGACCAGCAGCAGAACGCCGTTGACCATCTTCAAAACGCGCTCGACCTCGCCGCCGAAGTCCGCGTGGCCCGGGGTGTCGACGATGTTGATCTTAACGCCGTTGTACTCGCAGGAGCAGTTCTTGGCAAGGATCGTGATGCCGCGCTCGCGTTCGATATCGCCGGAGTCCATGACGCGCTCGGCGACCTGCTGGTTCGCACGGAAAGCACCGGACTGCTTCAGCATCTGGTCGACCAGCGTCGTTTTGCCGTGGTCAACGTGCGCAATGATTGCAACGTTGCGGAGATTTTCCTGAATCATATACGTTCCCTCTCAAATTAGAAATGCCGATATACTGATATTTGCAGGGGTATAACCCCAATATCCACATACTATTTTATAATACGCTATTATGTTCAATTTGTCAAGAATCGCAAAACGCAAAAAAGTGTGCTATAATACAGAATATTATAGTTATATTTTACACTAATCATGCAATGAGGGGAACCACTATGGCAAATACGATGCGCCACATCAATATCATTGGTCACCAGAACCCGGACACGGACTCCATCTGCTCCGCGCTGGCCTATGCGTGGCTGAAAAACCGCGGCAGCCTGACCGGCCTGTATGAGGCCCGCCGCGCCGGGCACGTCAATCGCGAGACGAAATTTGTTTTGCAGCATTTCGGCATCGAGCCGCCGCGCCTGTGTACCGATGTCAGCCCGCAAATTAAAGATATCGACATCCGCAAGCAGGCCGGCATTGACGGCGAAATGAGCCTGCGCGCCGCCTGGAACCTGATGCGCGATGTGGAAATCGACACGCTCTGCATCGTCGATGACGAGAACGAGCTGCAAGGCCTTATCACCATCAAAGACATTGCCGACGCAAACATGGACCTGTTTGACACGGCCGTGCTGGCCGCCGCCGACACCCGCTGCACAAATGTGTTGGAGACGTTGGAAGCGGAGCTCATCGTCGGCAACGCCGACGCCCACATTGACAGCGGCGTCATCTGCATCGGCACCAGCCCGGAAATCATGGAAGAACTGGTCAAGCCCGGCGACATCGTGCTTGTCTCCAACCGGTACGAGACGCAGATGTGCGCCATCGACTGCGGCGCACAGGCCATCATCGTCTGCTGCGGCTCGGCGGTGCCCCGCACCATCGTGGCCCGCGCCCAGGAGAAGGGCTGCGCCGTGCTGGCAACCCCCTACGACACCTACGCCGCCGCGCGACTCATCTCCACCGCCGCGCCGGTGCGCCACTTTATGCGCACAAAAGAGCTGCTGAAATTCAGCGTCAATACGCCGATCGAGGACGCGAAAAAGGTCATGGCCAGCGTGCGCCACCGCTACTTCCCGATTCTGGACGAGAACGGCAAGTACTGCGGCGTCGTCAGCCGCCGTAACCTCTTGAACCTGCACCGCAAGCAGCTGATTTTGGTTGACCACAACGAGCGCACCCAGGCCGTGGACGGTCTGGAACAGGCGGATATTTTGGAGATCATTGACCATCACCGCATCGGCAGCCTGGAAACGACCGGGCCGGTCTATTTCCGCAATGTGCCGGTGGGCTGCACGGCAACGATTTTGTACCAGATGTACGGCGAGCAGGGCCTGACGCCCAGCCGCGAGATCGCGGGCCTGCTGCTGTCGGCCATTCTGTCCGACACACTGGTGTTCCGCTCGCCTACGTCCACCCCGCAGGACGAGGCCACCGCCAAGGCGCTGGCCGAGATTGCGGGCGAGGATATCCAGATCTACGCCGAGCAGATGTTTGAAGCGGGCGCGGACCTGACCGGCCGCACAGCCGAGGATGTGTTCAGCTCGGACTTCAAGGCGTTCAGCCGCGGCGACGTCAAGTTCGGCGTCGGCCAGTCCACCTACATGACCGACAAATCCCGCGCCGCCGCTGAGGCGCTGGTGGAGCCGTATCTGCCCGAGGCCAGCCGTCGCGAGGGTCTGCCGCTGATTTTCTATATGTTCACTGACATGAAGACCCAGAGTACGGATTTGATGTTCTACGGCCACAACGCCGAGGAAATCATCCGGGATGCGTTCCATGTTGAGCCGGAAGGCGATATTGCCAAGCTGCCCGGCGTCGTCAGCCGCAAAAAACAGCTGATTCCCCCGCTGCTGGCCGCGCTGCAGGCGCGGCAGTGATACGTTGCTGAAGGATAAACGGCAGCCTTCCGGGAGGTCTTACTTTCTTTTGTGACCAAAAGAAAGTAACAAAGAAAAGTCTCGCTGTTGCGACGCAGCGAACCCGCGCCTCGGGGGCTGCACGCCCCCGAGACCCCCAAAGCGGAAGTCGGAAGCTTCGGCGGCTAAACGGACGCAGTATTACTGTCCGTTCTTAACGCCGCCGAACCTTCCTCCACTTTTGAGTCGGGTGTTCCCCCGAACCCCCGCGGCGATAAACTTCTTATCGCCCTGTAGGGGCCGCATATATGCGGCCCGCCAACTTGCCGCCACATCCTGTTTCCCCATCGCCGCTCTGTAGGGGCCGGGCATGCCCGGCCCGCGACTTACCGACAAATCCCTTTTACGGTCAATCCGTAGGGGAGGGATTCATCCCTCCCGCACACCTCCCCATCGCCACCCACCACACAAAAAAGGACGCACAACCGTAAAGGTCATGCGCCCTTTATTTTTATGCCAGCTTTTTTATGGCCTTGCTGATTGGCCCGCTCACCGCCATCAGCACTGCCGCCAGCGCAAAGCTGGCGACCAGATACACCGGGAACATCCCGGTCAGCGGCAGATCGAACCGCGCCGCGACCCGCAAGAACACCAGCGTCAGCAGCACGTGATGCACAAGGTACACGCCATAGCACCAGCCCGCCAGCCGCCGCAAGGCAGGGCAAAACCGCCGGGGCAGCCGCTGCCCGGCAGCATAGACCGCCCAGAACAGCACCGCCGCCAGCACCAGCAGCACGGCCAGGCGCGGCACTTCCTCCACCCGCAACAGCGGGCAGACCGCCAGCCCGATATACAGCCGATAGGACGGCCAGATGTCCTTTTTCAGCAGCGAGCCGAACCACACCCCCAGCGCAAACGCAGGCAGCCGCCCCAGCACCGTGTGCCCGGCCTCCCACGGCGCAGGGCAGACCAGCGGCCAGACAACCGCCAGCACCGCCATCAAGACACCCAGTGCCCTGCGGCGCAGCGGTGTTTCCATGCACCACAAAAGCAGCGGGAACACGAGATACAAAATCAGGATAACGCCCAAAAACCACTCGCCAATTTTGTAGAAAGTGACGGTCACAGGAGCCAAGTATCCGTCCAGTCCCAGCACCGAAAATACCACGCGCCAGCGCGGGATATCGGCGTTGTTGCCGTGCAGGATCTCGCCGTAGACAAACAGCGCCGCAAACCCCAGCCAGAATGCCGGGTAGGTGGCCGCCGCGCGCCCCACAAAGTAGCGCCGGGCGTCAAACCGTCCCTGCCATTGCAGGCAGAGTGCCGCACCCGACAGCAGAAAAAACCACGCCAGCCCGATTTCTACCCAGTCAGCCATACCGCGCCCGATGAGCGCCGTCGGCACGGCAAAGCCCAGCCGCGCGGCCTCGATGCAATAGTGATAGCACAGCACCGGCAGCAGCGCCGCCAGCCGCACCACATCCAGCCCGGGGCGATAGTTGCGGGGCATTTACGCCACGACCGCGCCGAAGGCGGAGACACCCAGCACGCTCAGCGCACCCATGATGCAGCCCGCCAGCAGCACGCCTCCCATGCAGGCGCGGACACTGGACTTGAAATCCATATCCAGCAGGCTGGCGGCCAGCGTGCCGGTCCAGGCACCGGTGCCCGGCAGCGGGATGCCAACGAACAGCAGCAGCGCCCAGGGCAGGCCGCGGCCAGCCTTGGCCTTCAGCTTCTCGCCGCCCTTGTGGCCTTTTTCCAGGCAGAAGGTAAAGAATTTGCCGATGACCGGCTTATCCGCGCCCCATTCCAGCACCTTGCGGGCAAAGAAGAAAATGATGGGTACCGGGATCATATTGCCGATGATGGCAATGATGTATGCCTGCCACAGCGGCAGGCCCATGGCCACGCCCACCGGGATCGCGCCGCGCAGCTCGATCAGGGGGACCATCGAAATAAAGAACACACTCAGGTATTTTGTCAGCATTTGAAAACCTCGCTTAAACGTTCAAAACCATAGTACAGACAAATTTAATTATACAAAATATTTATGCGCTTGGCAAGAGGGCGCACCCATAAAATTTGCCCAAAAATCCGGCGGGCACAAAAATCCCACCCCCGCGCCGCGCGGAGGTGGGCGCATACAGTCTCATTTCGTTTTCTTCCGCTTTTCTTTTGGCAGCTCCTCCGCCACAGCCACGGCGGCCACCGTCACATCCGTGGCCCCGGCTTGCAGCAGGGCCAGCGCACAGGCCGACGCCGTCGCCCCGGTGGTGATGATATCATCCACCAGCAGCACGCGCTTGCCGGTCAAATCCGCGCCCGGGTGGCAGACAAACGCGCCCCGGGCATTTTGCAGGCGCTCGTCCCGGGTCAGCTCCTTCTGCGGGCGGGTGCCGGGGCGGACCGAAAGCGGCGTTTCCACCGGGATCCTCAACACCTGCCCCAAGCGCCGCGAGAGCAGCAGCGGCAGGCCCGGCACACCGGGCAGCGGCTGGCGGGGCGGCACCGGCACAATGCAGTTGTACAGCGGCAGCATGGCGACGCCCAGATATTGCGGCAGCCCGCCCACCCGCCTGGCAGGCAGCGCACCGAACACCAACACCGCCATGCGGTCGGCCAGCTCCCGGGCACGCCAGGGGCTGCCGCCGCGCTTGCAGCGCAAAATCGCACTGCGCACCGCGTCGGCATAATAGTAGGCTGCGGCAGCCTGGCTCAGGGCATAAAAGCTGTGTTCTCCTTCCGGCAGGCGCGGTGGGATGTGCTGCAGCCGCATTTCTTCTGGCTCGCAGGCCGGGCAGACGGTCTCCTGCAAGGCATCCGCGCCCAGCAGCGCACCGCAAAAGGGGCACCGCCGTGGGAACAGCGCATCCGCCAGCCGGGGCAGCCACTTTTTAATAGAATCCACAACCGTGCCTGCCATTCTGTTTGACCTGGTACAGCGCCTGATCGGCGTCCTTGAAGATGCTCTCGCCGGGGTTCTCGCGGTCGGTAAAGGCCACCAGATAGTCCGACCCGCTTTGCAGCTGGCGGGCCAGCGTTTCGCACTGGATGTAGTCGTCGGTAGTGGTTTTCATCTTGGCCAGTTCCCTGGTACCGCGGACAGCCAGCGCGATAATCACCACCGCCAACAGCAGCGTGACCGCGATATCAAAGACACTCACACGTTGTATTCTAATTTTTTTCAACGGCAGTCCGGCTTTCCACCTGAAATTTCGACGGAATTTCAGATTATTTTATATATTATGTATATCAGTATACCGAAAATCCCGCCGCATTGCAACGAAATCTCTTTAGGCATATCTGCCAAAATTGTACAGTGATTTTCAGCAGATTGCTCGCCGCCGCGCAGCAAAAAAGCGCAGGGACCTTTGGGGAAAGGTCCCTGCGCAAGGTAGTTTATGTAGGGGCGCCGGCTGTGCTTTTAGACAGTCTGCGCGGTGCGGCCTGCCATCAGCGCACGCATCTTGTCGCGATACTGGAAGAGGAACACGGCAAAGCAGATGCAGGCCACCGCATTGCACAGGCTGCTCAGCACCGAGGGCACGCTGCCGAAGCCCAGCATGCCGATCACGGCGCCGATGCCGTTGAGGAAGCTGATGACCGCCACGTAGGTTGAGATTTTGTCCGAGGGCTGCGCGGTCTGGGCGGTTTTCGCCATCACGCCAAGAGTGCTCAGGGTCTTGCTGTTCATCAGGATGCCCAGGCCCATGACGACCAGCAGAAGCAGCATAATGATGATGCCGCCGCCAATCGCGGAATCATCGTATTTTGCCGCGGTTGCGGTGATCATGATGGCCAAAATTTCTGCCACGACCAGGCCCAGAATGCTCACGGCCAGACTGATGATGGTGCTGATCTTGACGAGGGTAAGGCCGGTGTTTTTCGTCGCTGTGCTGATCTTGCCAGCCTCCGCAAGGTAGATGAGCCAGAGGCCCACGGCGATCAGGATAGCCGGGCACTGCCCCACCAAGGTCGCGCCCAGGGACGCCCCGGTGAACAGCGAGCCGATGCCGTCCAGCAGGCCGGATGCCTCCCGCGAGCTGTACCCGCCCAGGCGCAGGATCATCGAAAGATAGGTGCCCACCGTCCCCAGCAGGCCGCTTGTGCCCGCCATGGACGCGATGATGTTGAACAGCACCATGCCGCTCTGGGCAGCCGTCGCCGCCAAAAACAGCGGCGAGGTTGCCATCTGCTTTACGGTGTTCAGCACCGGGTTGGCAGGTGCGTAGTAGTGCTGCTGGGTGGGCCGGGGCGCGGATTGTGTAGGCTGCGATGCAGACCAGACCGGCTGCTGGGGCGGCTGGGGTGCAGGTTGGGCAGCCGCATTCGCCAAGGGCGTGCCGCACTGTGTGCAGAACGCCATAGAATCATTGAGCATCTTACCGCATTTAGGACATTGTTTCATCGTTATTTCCTCCGCTTCTGTGTTTTTTACTGTGGCTTTATTCTAGCACGCTGTCTGACGTCAGCGGGGCAATCATGGATAAAACGTCATTGAAGCGGGATGAATGACCGATTTCTAGGCTCGTAGGGGACGGGTTCATCCCTCCCGGCCCGCTCGCCCCTATTGCGGCTTCGCTCATTGCCACCTGTAGGGGCCGGGCATGCCCGGCCCTCCACTGTATCTCTATCGCCCCCTTCCCTTT